>Ga0210059_1010932_pt1 | contig 13951 bp, 9 predicted proteins | sample Ectturendosymbi2_FD_188042 | JGI IMG/M metagenome (GOLD analysis project Ga0210059, IMG submission 188042) | Ecteinascidia turbinata endosymbiont from Florida, USA - Sample 2 (SPAdes) (version 2) | ecosystem: Host-associated > Tunicates > Ascidians > Unclassified | place: Key West, Florida... | reverse complement strand
TTTGTTTTGGGTTTTGGGCTTAGGTTTTGGGTTTAGGTTTTGGGTTTAGGTTTTGGGTTTAGGTTTTGGGTTTAGGTTTTGGGTTTAGGTTTTGGGTTTTGGTTTTGGGTTTTGGTTTTGGGTTTTGGTTTTGGGTTTAGGTTTTGGATTTAAGTTTTGGGTTTAGGTTTTGGGTTTAGGGTTTCAGCTTTAGGTCATGTAACAAGGACCTTATGCTAATCCAAGTTTCTCGTCCTTGCTGTTTCACCAATCCAAGCAAACGGATTCTCCTAATGGCAAAATAACTCCAGCAGTGCATTTGCCTCTGATGCCAAATAGCCATTTCCATGTTAAATTTTGGAAATGCCAAAAGGTTGTGTCTATTTTGCCTCATGAGGCAAAAGCACTGCTGGAACTATTTTGCCTTCAACCAATCGTATTTGGCTATCGCTATTGAATAGCCTATAAGTATTTTCGGTTTTGTTCTATGCAAATATATTTGATTTCGCTATAAGTTTTTCCTAATAATCGTTCTTTTGGCATGGGTATGACTCTCTGCTCGTGCATCACGCCCCTATTGCACAAATGTCACAAAAACGTTAATATTTGTGTGCTAAAGCTAGTGGTTGCTGATTCATTTTAGTATCAATCAGTGTTGCCACTGTGGTCAGTCTCGTTAACACCAGACTGTTGCCCTTTTCAACATCAGATAACATCAAATTTTACACTAGTTTCATATAGGCTAAATGCTTCTATTAATAAACCTAACAAAGCCCGATTACCCTCGTTGAATCCGAAACAGAGCAAAATATCAACATTAAATGGAGAAGTCGTTTATAATTTACTTAAAATGTTAGTCTTAACGCAGCGAAGAGAGCTTCTTTAGTTTGAAATGATAACCAAACACACATTAGGATGAGAGATTGATGAAAGGTAGTTAAAAATAATGAATCTAACTTATTTTCGTCCTAAAATGAAAGGAAATGTGGAAAACAAAAACAACAACCCAGTCAACATCAGATTAGTCGCCAAAACATCAGACGTAAGGAATTTATCTGAGAACATCACATCTGATGTCATGTTAAAATGTCAGAAGTGGCAACGCTGGTACCAATGATCCCGAATTTCGGGTGAAGTCTCGAGGTAGCCGCGGTCGAATTGCACCTTTGTTTCGTCATAAAGGGTAACGTATGGTGGAAACGCACTTTTCTTCCTATGCTTACTATGGTTGTGTTACATCACATATGAAGTTATTCAAGCCATGTACAACACATGTTATTGCGTGGTCCATCAGAAACGTTTTTATCAGTCGATTCGTAGAACGAAAGAGCAGCAATCGAGATTGCAGTGTTTAGCTTGAGCGATGCAGAAATCTGTAATGCCATCAGGAGCTATGAACAGCGCAAAGCTTCTAAGAACAAAAAGCACAAAGATCTGGCAGTCAGGGCTCGTTTTAAGTCAATTTGACTGATTTCTTCTAATCGGGCCCCGCGCCAAAGGGGGCCCTACGCTACGCCAGCTAACCAACACAAATTTGCACTTTGCATCGAAGCTGATTTTGAATATTTTCGGAGCAGGGCCCAGTGTTTTTCAAGTGGGTTTGAGAGACCAAAACGGTTCTCAAATTATTCCAACGGTGTCTCAAAACAGTTTAAACTCGCTTTACTATCACCATCAAAATACACGAAAACCTTGCTTTATAATCATCTCAGTATTCAGACAAAACAGTTGCGGTCTCTCAAAATGTCTTTGCAGGCAGCAAGGTCAAATCTAATCCCTTGCGTGGCCCACAGCATTTTGTAAACGTGGGATCTATTGCCAATCCAAGTGAACTGTGCGGTTTGTAACGAAAATCCAAGTGAACTGCGCGTTTTTAAACGCCCTCATCAATGTTCTTTGGTAAGAATCGTCATTGTTTTCAGTAATGTTTAGCCAAGTTTTTTCCATAGCACCTCGTTAAGGCCAAAGCAGAGATGGTTAAGATACTACACACAAAACCCTTTCTGGCCACGGAAGTGCCTAGCCAGATAGACGGTATTGAGTATTGTAATTGTTTGATTCATTGGGTTTTCCTGCTCTGTTCACTGAAGTTTGTGTTGTAGAGGCCCTGGCGTCACCTTTTCGAGCCTCATCTTTTTTAATTTAATTTAATTTTTTTGTTTGTGACCAGACACGAAGTCCATAGTATAAACATACACACCCTGCTTAACGCAGGTTGATAAAAACAGACAAAAGAGAACGTTTTACAAGGCATTGGAGCCGGCAGAATCACAGAGTAACAGACACATTTTTGTAACTGCATTGAAGACAGAACCATAGGGTTACAGACACATTCTTAACACTAATGTTAGCTAGCACGCAACACTTGTTTCAACACTACTGCGGAGTAGGGCGGCAATTCCTAAACTGGTCGAGCCCAGGTACACTGGGAATGCATTTTGACATGACACCCCATCAATCAAACGGACACTGCAAAGTTCGATAACTCATTCACAGAGTAAAATGCGATTGTAGTGTTCAAAGGATAGGGACGAATACAAACAATTTGACTGCATCAAAGCACGTAACCACATGTTGTTAGATTTTCTGCATCTTTCGAGAAACAGGTACGTGTTTTTTCTTAACAGAGCCTCAAAGGCAGGAATGTTACATTGAACCTGGTGGCGACTAACACTCGCTCTCCAGGGCAGGTTGTATAGAGCTCTTAATCCAAAATTATAGGCCACACGCAATCTCTGCATGCATGACTTACTGAAATTACACCATAATTGTGATGCATACATGAGCGTACCAATGGAACGAAAAAGTACATTTTTTAACTGCATTTCAAAATCGGGAAAAAGAGGCTCGCAGCCTTTTTGCTGCACAATATTGATATCGCAATTGTCTCTGAATGTCCTTGTCATCTGAAAGCTCAGTATCCAATACAATCCCCAGATATTTGTCATGGTCAGCAGATTTTACGCTTTGACCACACAGTGTCAATAATGGAGTGGCTGTGCTTTTTGCACTCTTAGCCTTTAAACGTCATACAAACAGTTTTGTTGCAGTTGAAAGTAATACCATGAGATTCTGCATAAGCTTGGCACACATCTAGTATTCTTTGCAACCAACGCACACTAGGACACAAATATCGTCAGTAAACATCAGGTGATTTAATGAGACTTCACCAATACAACACCCTGCTTTAATATCGTTTAGTTCATGTTGTTTAGTTTTTAACATCACCGATTTCTACCATCATGACTTGATGCATCCTCTCAAATTCCTACACACGTCATTGAGTGGAGTCCCGCAAAAGTGTTTCTAATCGGGCCCCGCACTCGCTAACGCCGGCCCTGCTGGCAGTGTTAGCTAAAACGCCGCGACTGAATCGCTTTTTGCGGTAAAACTTTCAAGCAACAACGTTAAAGCAGTGGCGTTAACCAGAGCACCTGAAAATGAAGGTGAAATCAAGACATTAGCTTGGAAACAACTTTCACACTCAGCCTGGCTGGCCATATTGACATGTTGTTTTTCCAGTGTTTTTGTTTGTAATCTCTGGTTTCTGCTTATTGTTCGGGTTAATGCTGTTTCTTGCCGAGTCACTCTCTAGCCTGTGAAATATTTTTTCTTAGTAAAAATACACTCTAGTATTTACTTCTCTCTGCTAACTGTATGTGCATTTGAGTAAGCACATTCTCGACCACCGGAAAAAGCAAACGGGAACCTTGCGAACCAGCGAAAACATAACTTTTACAAACGATGACGTCATGAATTACGTCATAGGGGCCCTCCGGTAAAAATTGCCCCAGGCCCTCCTACCCCTTAATCCGACTCTGCTGCCGTTTAGTTCTCATTGCTCAATGCAAAATATCGGTTTTAGGGACTCCGGTACGTCATCAAACCTCCGCAACCAAGGTCCGCCTTTTACAGGGCACCCTTTGAGTGAAACTACGTTTTCTAGAACTAAGTACTTTTCTCATTTACTAAACATATTTTGTTTTTCATGTACCCAACACTTATTGGAATAACGTTTGCTGCTAATATTACTGTAATCTGTCCATGCCTTTGTCTCTTCAACATCATTTGGTGACACAATACCTCTGGTTGGACATTCTTTTTTCATCCGTGGAACTCACCCATTATGGTGCATGAGTAACAGTGTTATTTCTTCACCATTTATGGGTATAAACATTGTCTTCTGCCCTTGCTACTTGTTTCTGTAATGAAATGTTATGTTCTAAATGCATTGCTCACTGCCCAACAACCCTCATTGTTGTTCACTTCATTCATCTATGTGCTTGCTTCACCTGCTCATCTGTACATGCCTCAACTCTTCACCCAATGCTTGCCCTACATCATATGTGTTACGTTGATGTCTATTGTGTACATGTACTGTAAAACAATTACTTTTATACTTTTATGTGTATTGTTCACCTTTTTTGTTTCATTACACTATTTTTGTGTTGGGTTATGCATTCATGCACCATTTTGTATGCTTTTGTCTCACTGTTGTTTTTTTCTCTTACAGTTTTATGAAGCTGTGGTCCACTTGAAGTTTGCTGCAAGCAGATGAAGAGTTGTATTTCGACAGAAAAACGTTATTTGATATGCAGTGTCTCTTTTGCCCCATGAGGTGAAAGCTATGCTGGGGCTATTTTACCTTTAGTTGCAGTGGTTACCTGACAAGTACAATGCGCTGATACAACAGTTTAGGGCAGGGGTTCCCAACCTTTTTTTGACCTTGTACCCCTTCAGCATTTTGACAGATGATTATATGCCCCTGAAATTGCTTATGATAACTCCTGAAATTTCTTATAATAGAAAAGCTGAGTAAAATAACAAAAATTATCTGAATTTTTATTGGAACTTTTGGATTATTAGCTAACTACAAAGGTAGACTCAGCTTTCATGTCTTAACGTTAACTTTGCTGCAGCCATAGAATAAAAATGTACCTTTTCAGATAAGCAAATGTATCCCTGGGGTCCATGTGCCACAGGTTAGAAACCACTGGTTTAAGGTGTAGTGTAAGGGCACAGGGTTTGTTGTTAGGATTTAGCCTGCAGTTCATACAATGCAGACAAGAAGCCGCTAGCAGTAACATCTTGCCAGCACTGCAACCATGACAACATTCATCCATGCACCCTCAACTGAGCCACTGCTGACGTCACAGTCAACTATGCAGGTCATACGTTCCGAACTTGTCATGTGACTAAGTGCTTCAACCAATCATTTTCATCCAAAGGCATAATAAATCCAGCTGTATTTTGCCTCATGAGGCAAAATTAGCATATTGCCTTAAATTAAGCAGAACTGTCAAACAACATGTCTATATGTTACTGTAGTATTGGCAATTATGCGGAGTCAGATTTGAATTTTTCCATGATTTGCAAAGGAGGAGCAAATGCAGAAAAAATTTTTTTGGAGTCAGAGTGGACGTGGAGTCAAAAAAATGAGTCTGTCCACCTCTGCCATTGGCATGTATCCCACTGAGCCACATAGCTACCAATACCCTACACCATTACATCACTACCATAACAGCCTTTTGGGTTTTTCACTTTTTTTACAATGTTCTTTTGATTGACCACAAGAACTGGCAGCAATATCACTGCAGTTCAATTGCAAATGTACTGATGATGATAGCAGCACTTGTCAAAACGTCTACGAGAATGTCATTTACATCTATTGCTTTGGCCGTTGTTTTCATTATCTGAACAGTGATGGCCTGAAAACTTGCCATAATTCGATTTATCCAGAGATCTGTTGTTAGGTAAGCATGTGGCAAACATGCAAGTTCACATCGCACAAATTATTCCATTTGTCGAATAAAATTGTTGATAAAAGAGAATATATAATTACAGAAATACAGAACTAATTGTATATCTATTTGCCTTGAAATGACATATCTTGGTTCAAAAGTCAACAATGCTTAGTGGCAACTGGTCGAATTGACTTTAATAGAGCTTGAAAAAATGTGAAAAAACGTTATGTGCATTGCAAGCAGAACATTAAGGACACAACACATTGCTGCCTTGTCTCAACCTTGCATACAGCATGGTAGATACTTCTACTTTGCTGTGGTTTTGAATCTTTGGATGTTGCAGCCAATGTTAGACTTATCCATATTTATGTTTTGTTAGTGGCCATGGAACACTGTAGCTAACGCTATCTTGCTATTCTGTGGCACTCTCATATCACAAGGATGCTTGATGACCTATTGTATTTTTCAGACTCAGATTATAAGACACAGTATCAGAAATTGACAGCTAGCTGTTTTTATTCTTACTTCATACATAAGGCGCAACAATATGCATTAACTGTCAAATCAACATGTCATGTATGAGCATCGCACACTGACTTTGCTCTTTATTTTCATGTCTGGATATGGTATGTGTGATTGTGTTGTGCACTTGACAAGCCCTGTGCTGTACGCATCTATTTTGTGCTAAATCTACAGCAGGTGACGTGCCAAGTGCAACAGTTATTTTGTTCAAGTGCTTTTTCAAACTTTGTGAAATTGTTGAAAGTACACTTAATTTGTTGAAAGTACACGCAATTGGGTCGTTTTGTTGAAAGTACACGCAATTTGGTCAAAATTTTTTTATAAATTACAATCATAATTACAATTACACAAGAGCAAAAAATCTCATTTATAATTGCAGTTGCATGAAAATATTTATTTAATTACATTCAATTACAATTGTAATTGATCCAACACTGCTGTAGACACATAGTTAAATCAGTCTGAGCAACTGTTGGAGCTTTATGAGGTGAATTAACAATCCTACAGCATTCTAGGGATGTAGTTGGCACACTTCTGTTCTGTAGAGATTTTTTAGGAGATTATCTATAGAATACAGTAATCAAAAAAGTATAACTCAACTGCTTCTAAAACTTAGTTTGCAGACAGACTTCAGTAAAAGTTTAGTAATTGACAGTTGATCTTTATTGTGAAAGACAGTAAGGTCAATTTTTAGCTGAACACCAAATCAGAAAACAACAATAATAACATCTTGGTGGACTCATTACGATGTACTCACAATGAACATATTCACGAAACCTGTCGGAGGTGCATATTTACGAAGTTATGTGCAATGAAAATGTCACCTAGTATGAGGTACGCCTACTGCCAACCATTCACAGCCACAACATGCCAGCGGCAACGTTTGTGAGAACTGCTGACTCATTGCATTGCTCAGGTTAAATCCAGAGGTGGCCATGGACCTGGAATGCCAGGGGCAACTTAGCAGGATTCTGCATTTTTTTAGACCTGGAACCAGAGTTAGAAATTTGTGATAAAACGGACCTGGATCTGGAGTCACTTCTGATTTTTATCAGTAGCAGGATTCTGCGTGGTATTTGTGCATGCCATTTCTTAAGTAAAAACATTGCTGTATTTCAGTTGCTGCCGCCAGGGCAGGTGAAGTGGATAAGGTAGAGAACCTTATGCAAGGTGGAATTTTCATTGTGAGTAAATTTGTAAATATACTGCACTCACCTCCGACAGGTTTTGTGCAAATATTCCTTGTCAGTGCATGTTGACAAGAAGTTTAGATGTTTTTTAGTAAACGCCATTTTTCGATTTGGTGTTCAGCTAAAAAGTGACCAAAGGCAGTGTCTAAACAACCGTATCTGGTTTTTAGTTTCAAATGACTGATAAACTGTTTTTCATATCTGGTTTTGTGACAGATATAAAACTGAAATTGAGACCTTCACACCACCTCCAACGTGTCAAGTGGGATGTTATTAGTGCTGCTGTGCAAGGGGTTGCCAGTTCAAATCATACCTTGGTTGTATTGGTGTTTTTATATTGCACAAGATTATGTGTTGAAAGTTTTGGAACCATCATTGCTGTACTTTTCAAAACTTTCAAGAAGCAGACATGAGATTTAGGGTTGGGGTTTTGGATTAGGTTGAGGTTTAGGTCTGCAAAAGTTTTGTGCAGCCTGACAAAATGCAATCATTTTGAAATTTTCATGTAAGCTTTTATAATATTTTTTTTCAGTGACATGTTTTACAACATTTGTTCTATAAAAATATTTTTTTTTATAGGTTTTATAATATTTTTTGAGAGATGAGATTGTTGCTCTTGTTCAGTGCATGAAGTGTACTCCTGCAAGTCAGTTGTGGTCTTGAATGTGTTTTGTGTTTTTTCACATACTTTCTTGATGTATTTTTTTGGGTTTTCTACTTCCACACAGGAATTAGGTAACACAGAAAATAAATGTTAATGAGTGAAACAATAATTGGTTTGTCATGAGCTTTGATTTTGATTCTCAGAAATGTTAAAAACTAGGTTTGAAGAGAAATAACATTTCAAACTGTGGGAAACGTGCAAGTTCTTGGAATCTTGTAATGTGTTTGCTAGCAACAGTAAAAAAATAATTTTAATTTTATTGCCAAAGCAGTTGGTTGTTCCTGGAAAGTTAACATTTTACTTTTAGTTGAATTAAAATGTATGAGAGGATATGCTACATGTTTTAACACTGAACTTATTGGTAATTCATTGGTGTAGTTATGCCAAGCTCAAACTTCCATCTTTTGATTGGTTGCAGAATAAATCCTACGTATAACATGCTAGGCTATTGCAAAAATACAGTTTTTCAGGTCAATTTTTAGTTTATTAAGAGAAATCCTGCCTTTCTGGTTCTCATTAGCAGTGCAAATGTACCTGGACCGGCTTATGCTGAGAAACGTTTTACTTTTTCACATGAGCTTAACCATCTAGGCATTGAATTAAACATTTTCTGTAATAGAAAAGTGATCAATGTATGCAGAAATAAATGGCTATTGAAGGCACAGGGCAGGTTAGTACATTTCGTTTTGGCTGCCTTGGGCCCTGAAGCCATGATTACCTGCTGAGTATTTTTGTATACAGTATTGTTGCAATTCACCAAGGAGTTGCAGAAAATAAATGGTATGTACTCTTTTTCTTTGTATTTCAGCATTATGCTTCGGAGAGCATGTGGTTGCTTATTCAAATGTAAGAATTTGTATCATAATTATTTGTTGCTGCTGCTGGCGCTACTTGTTCAAAATCTGCCTTTCAATCAACTATGCAGTGCTTACAACATCAAGGATTATTTAATAGACCATGAGCAAGGATACCTGACCACCCGCACATGGTCAATAAAACTTCACTGTGACAATGATCTTGACGACCTTCAACTTAATGCAAAAGCATCTTCCATTGCACAAGATATGGGCATGGTTAATTTAGGCCAGGTCGGGCTATTGAGGGGACATTATGTGTTTGCTTCTAATGAAGTCAACGCGTCTACACCTTCGCATTTAGAAGTTGAATGGCACTGTCGGCAGGAAGTGCTTAAAAGAGTGAAAAGGTATCCAGTGCGCAGAAGAATGAGTGGACCGGTCAAACTGCTCTCAGACACCTTGGTAGATCCATTGTTTCCAAAACAGTGGCATTTGCACAACGGACGAAAAGGTGGCAAAGATTGCAATGTCACCGGCGTTTGGGACAGGAACGTAACCGGCCGTGGAGTGATCGTGTCCATCGTCGACGATGGCGTAGAATGGAAGCATCCGGACTTGATCAACAGTTACAGTCCGGAGGCGAGTTTTGATCTCAACGCGGACGACGACGATCCCACTCCGGAGCTCGATGACAAAGGCGAAAACAAGCACGGTACCCGGTGCGCTGGGGAGGTCGCGGCCGTCGCGAACGACATTTGCGGCGTCGGAATCGCGTTTGGAGCAAAGTTCAGCGGCATTCGGATCTTGGACGGGCCCATGACTGATTCGTTGGAAGCCACCGCCTTCAGCAAGCGACTGAACGTGATTGACGTCTACAGCTGTTCGTGGGGCCCGGAGGACGACGGCCTGACGGTCGATGGCCCGCGAGGCTTGGCCAATGCTGCGTTGCAACATGGCGTCGTGTCTGGTAGGGGCGGTTTCGGGTCGATCTTCATTGTTGCGAGCGGCAACGGCGGTCTCCATGACGACAACTGCAACTACGACGGATACGCGAACTCGCTGTACACGATCACGATCGCTGCGGTCGATGAGTACGGCGACACTCCGTCTTACGCCGAGCAGTGCACGTCCATGCTCGCCTGTACCGTGAGCAGCGGCGATTTCCGTTCGACGCGGAGCATAGCAACTACAGACTGGACTCTGGATCCGAAAAACAGCGGCCAATGCACTACCCATCACACCGGAACGTCTGCAGCGACGCCTTTGGTGGCCGGCATGGTAGCCTTGATGCTTGAAGTTAGACCTTGCTTGCAGTGGCGTGACGTTCAGCACATCGTCGTCATAACCGCCGTGCCCTTAATCGGCCACCATGGAAGGAAACATAACTTGGTGAAAAACAAGGCTGGATTTTATCACAGCAACCATCATGGCTTTGGTCTTCTCGATGCCTGGCGACTGGTCAACGCGGCCAAAGTTTGGCCCTTGGTACCTTGGCTTACATCTGTTAAGCCATCCTGTCCCGGTGTTAAGCTGCCGATAAACGGCGGAGCTTCTGAACCTTTAACTGTGCGCACTACTGTGACCTCGCAGCAATGCGAAGAGCATTTACTGAAAACATTAGAAACAGTGCAAGTGGCCGTGGATGTCACGCACCCGTCCCGGGGTCGATTAAAGTTCATCATCACGTGTCCAAGCGGCACACAGTCGATTATACTGCCGAGGAAAAACGACCTTTCGAAAGATGGCTTATCGAATTGGTCGTTTGCAACCGTCAAGTGCTGGGGTGAGAGCGCCAACGGAACCTACATGCTCACAGTAATCGACACTGTGGCCGGGAACGAGGAAGTTGGTATTTTGCGGAGCTGGCAAATCACACTTTACGGATCTAAACTTACCCCTAACGATATTGAAAGCAGGCGAAGGTTGGTACAGCGTGCTTACACCGGTGAGTATATCTCTCCTGAGTCGAACTTCAGTTTGCCTTGTCCTGCAAGACGTCACGTGACGTTCGACGTCACCGGGTTTTTGTCGGAGAAGACTTTGAAGTTGGTCGTCATGCTTTCGTGCTTTTCTGCCGTCTGGGCCATTTATTACACGCTCGAGATGGCGTTTTGTAATGCGGAAGACAAAAATGTTGATGAAGCGGCTGAGACAGCTGGAAGCGGGATCTGACGCGCAGGTTTTGGCGCTCGTCTCTGGTGCAATTTCACAGTCATGTGTGCTGTCGTCGCAAGCAGATGATAGCACAAATGCCAGGTCGTTTTTCGATATAATCACTGCAAAGTTCGTTTTTCGACACCCCAACGACCAAGCGCAAACACTCCTGTATACGTCCGTTTAGCGTTCTATTTAGACTTGGTGCTGCAACGCAGGGCCGGAACCAGCTGACATTTTCGGGCGTGGGAGGGAGAATTATTGTAACTTGCTGTACCTAACTGCTAAAAAGCCGTTGGCGCTTTCAAAATGTTCTTGAATATTTCAGAGTTGGCACTTGCCCGGTCTGTCCCCCCCTAGTTGCGGGCCTGCTGCAGGGCATGCGTAGTTTTCTATTGTAACGTTTCACTCCTGCTTGATGGCTGTGTTGGCGTGACCTAAGTTTACCTAGCAATCATGAATAGTGTGTTTGAGTATATCATATGTCATTTTAGGACCTGATGTGAAGTGATAGAGACATTCAAATACTGCTTTTTGAATCCCCTGCATCTCTTATCTTCCACGCATTTCGGTGATGGTGATTGTTATGCTTGTCATGCACTTCATAAGGGCCTAGTGTGTCGCGCAGTATCTTTGCACTTTCGAATCCTGTTTGTGACAATGTTTTTAAATCGCAATACATATTTTATTGTGCTTCGTTAAGCGCCTTTTCATGCGCATCCTGGTCATACCGTCGTTGCTACTTCATCTTTTGTTTCGTGATATTTGTGTTTTCATTTTATAGACTAATGAAAATAATCAGCGTTGAGGTTGATAGGAAGGTTGTGACGCCGAAAGTGAAGCGCAGAGGGAAATTTTCTTTTACATACAGTAGTTCGTGGTCAGCACAGCAAGAGGTAAAACGTGTGTCAGATTCATTGAAGAGACAATTGTATGTTTGTTTCAAAACAGGAGTGATGAACCTGCGGCCCGCGCGGACATTTGGTATGGCCCGCATCAGAATTTTCGTTACCCTAGTTATAGAGTACAACATCGCGTCTAAACGAAGCTCCATGATAAACAAGTACATAGATAGTAAGTCTTCCTCATATTTACATATAGATAGAATTTTAGGATAAAATTGATGTTTGGGGCCCACCAGCGATAATGCACAATTCATGCGGCCCGTGATAGCAAATAGGTTCCTCACCCCTGTTTTAAAAGCTTGTATTTGCTGAAATTAAACGTCTTTGTCTGTTCTTCGATCAAATAAGTTTTCAATTTTTAACGAAAAATATTTCTTGCCCGTGCTCCGATAGTCGTAAACAGTAATTTTAAACCCAAACCGAGTAATGATGAATATTTCTTATCGTTTGCGTGGGTATTGTTGCGATCGGAAAGCCCGAGCGGCAAGTGCGCAAAGCTTCACACTGTGGCAGCAAGCAACAATAGAAATCACATATCATGATCACACTGTTATTGCTTCTTCGCGCACATCCCGTTCAAGGTGAATCGCACATTCAACGCAGCGGAGAGGTTGCAACACTATCACCGGCGCGTATATTTACGTGTTTCTTCCTCAATTAAAATACAGTAGTTTGCGCAGGCTTACTGAAATTCGGGTTAACACAATGTGCATGAAAAGCATCGGACTGGCTGCAAAAAACGTGTTAGCCAAAGTACTTAGGTGACAATTTCAGACTTCCGCGCATCAGTTTCACTGACTAGCCGTGAAGTACTGCAGCGTTTGAATTTCTTTCATTGAAGAAGTGAAATTCAGAAATTGAGGTTTGGTAAAATAAGACTTTTCAGCTGAATTTTCTACAGAATTGTGGTACCAGCAAAAATTTCAGCCGCGGAAAACTTACGTATGATTTGATGATAAAAGTACAGTTGTGGTGAAGCAGAATGCAGCCAGTTTGCTTCAGTGGAAGCTGCATATCTCTGTTGAAATCGTCGTTTATTACAGCTACTACCGATAGTAAACTTACGTTTGAATACAGTTATGCAGTTTACCCTACTAACTACCATAGGCGTTGCCAAAGGGGCCATGCCCTCCCAAATTTTAAGAAAATGTAGTCATTTTGTGCTTTGAGAGACGTTTTTCTAAACAAAATAGTGTTATTCGCCTAAAATCACGCATTTTAGCTCCCCCCAAATTTTTGGGCTGGCTACGCCACTGCGAGTGGTTGAGCTCTCATGACTAAATTGGGGGTTTTTGATACGGTTTTGCAATATCAATGCATGGGTATTTACCGTCTTGCTCTTGGAATGTTTATCAGACCTAATTTGGAATCAGCTGATTTCGATTTTGCTTCGAGTTTTTGCAGTGCACCAGAAAATCAAAGGCAACAACCAGTTTCACTCCAAACTGAGTTCCGCCTACGCGTGACTTTCGAAGCAATTAGAAAAATTAATATAATCGCATTGACAACGTCTGTCGGAAGGTAGCTGTAGAAGCTGAAAGTTTGTGGTTGGAATTTTCAGACTTGACCTCGAAAATGTCACGTTTTTTTCTGGCATGCTTCTAAACGGCCTTGGCTAATGTTGGTCTCGACTCTCCCACATAGGCTACCATGGGCGTCCGCAGGGGGGGGAAACGGGCATTTGCCCCCACTGGAAATTGGGACTAAGAATCAAAAATTTCTAAAAAAACTGAAGTTAGCAGCGAAGTTCCGACTGAATTGGTTTAATTGTTGCAATCACAGTTTATGTGGTGTTGTGACCAGGGCTGTGGAGTCGGAAGTCCCGTCATCCGACTCCTGGCAAATTCGATTATCCAACTCCGACTTTCAGCTGTATTAGTTACTTAAAGTGATAATTCTTTTCAGATGAATTCATAAACCCTACTTGCACTTTCCAGGAATACGGAAACTTGTTTTAAATCGATGTAAATGCACGTTCATCTCTCACTTTTGCAAA
>Ga0210059_1010931_pt1 | contig 13952 bp, 8 predicted proteins | sample Ectturendosymbi2_FD_188042 | JGI IMG/M metagenome (GOLD analysis project Ga0210059, IMG submission 188042) | Ecteinascidia turbinata endosymbiont from Florida, USA - Sample 2 (SPAdes) (version 2) | ecosystem: Host-associated > Tunicates > Ascidians > Unclassified | place: Key West, Florida... | reverse complement strand
GGCCAGTTTTGCAACAAGGGGAGCTGTCAATGGTCTGTGTAGGACTTCAATGCAGTGACATGACGTCACGCGGAAAATTTTGGGGGGGCAGTGGCCCCCCTGGCACCCCTCTAGCTCCGCCCCTGCATCTATGTCAAGCATGTTTTGAGAGCCTGTAAAAAAACAAGGATTAGCATCAGGCAGAAGCAATTACAAGAACACTCTCCCAAACAATTCTGGCATAATATCAGAAAAAGCTAGAAATCATGGCTCAAATCTGCAATAGGAGGTGCAACTATGAAATGAAGCAGTCACTGAGGGCACTACTGAACTCATCAAAAAGCTTTTAGAGATATTTGTGTCAGTGTCACAACCGACACTTTTGTGAAATAAAATATAAACTCACATGAATATTTTGAAGTGATTGATGAATTGAAGTGCAACAGGCATAAACGTAAATCTCTACTTCACAAACTACCTTTAAATCGTGCAGCTGGCCAAGACGGTATTTTTGCTGAACACATTTTTATGTTGATTCAAGTGCGTGAAACTTCCTCGGCAGTCTCTCCAATGTGTGTTTAATGCTTGGAAAAAATTCACAGGAATGCGATCAAACTGTCATTGGACCTATTTCCGAAAACACAAATGGGGCCATAAGCGATGCTGGAAACTGTAGACCTGTTTCGCTTGCAACTATCATCTCCAAATTGTTTGAACAATACACAATACATTTCGTCCTGCATTTCAACATTTGTTTCCACCACGTAAACCAGTTTAGTTCCAAGTCACAATATGGCACTGACATGTATTTGTTATTCAAACAGACTGTGTCATTATGTAAACAGGGGTGCCCCAGTGGTTTCAGTATTTTTAGATGCATCTAACGCATTTCACAGAACTAACCGCAACCTGTTGTTCGCTTAGCTAATGTGCCTATGTGCACAGCAAGACTGCTCATGAGTTGGCATCGGCACCAAACCTTTCGAGTGCAACAGGGCACTAGCTTTTCATGCCTGTGGTTGAACAACTGGGTAATGCAAGGAAGTGTTCTGAGGGCATTTTATTCGGTGTTTACCTCGATGAACTGTCAAACCAGCTTGGCCAGGAAAAGTATAGGGTGCACTGTGGGCAATGAACCATCTAAGGTGTGCTGATGACATGAGTGTTTGGTCCTAGCATTAGTGGGTCTCACTGTCTTCTGAACATTTGAGGTGATTATACTGCTGAATACGAAATCGTTTTCAATTTCAACAAAATAATTACTGCACGTTTTTTCCTAAAAGTATAAACAACATGCTCTCTCGAAGGTGGTGTACGACTACGTACGCAAATTTCGGTGGAAATAAAAAATCTTGATTTATCACTAACTGCCTCGCTATTGGATAATGATGACATCCAGAGACAACTGAAATCGCTCTACTGTGCAGCAAACAACTTCAGAGGCGCCTTTGCTCAGTGCTCTCCCACTACAAAGAAACACTGTTTCGTGCCTACTGCATGCCAATGTGTGCTTCCCAATTGAGGAGCAAATACACACTGATAGTATGAAACGCTTACAAGTTGACAGTAGCAATGTCTACCGATTTATGCATTATGTACCATGAGCTGTAAGTGTTTGCCTACACCAAGTAAACCATTATGTCAGAACCTATGATATCTTGTTCAGAAGCAATCTGTATGGTTTTGTTCTACGATGTGCACTTTCGTCTAATTTTTTATCCAGTCACTTGAAAGGTCTGATGCATAGCGCAAGTCTTAATTTTTCATCCACTATGTAACGCTTATGCATGACCGTGACCAATTGCAGTAGTGGCTGGTGCGTTATTTCGGTGTTGGTGCTTCTTCTTCAGTATTGCCTGTACATAGCAGTCAAACACTTTCGAGTGTTTTTGGTTTCTGTATTTTTTGTGATTCCGATGTCACCCCCAGCTCACGATTTCTGCATTTTTTGTGATTCCGATGTCACCCCCAGCTTGTCGATGATGTGTGCAAGCCAAACACGAACAATAGGTAATATATAAAACTATTAAAATACCAACCGTCAAATCATGATTTAAATTTAGTGAAAACAAGCAATTGTCAGTTTCAAGCTAAATACGAGTATCTCGCAAAAACGTTTGAAACCTCGATTAAAACAATCAAACATGTTGTGGGCTGATGAGCAACCCCATCCGCATTTTTAGACCCACTTCAAAACCTGCTGTTAGAATGCATTCATTTAACTCCAGCTGTGGGAATGCCGTATGACTGTTAGTGAATGCAGGAACAGCTAATACGCTGATTCAGCGTTTTGTTTCTTCCTCAGTGTTGACTGTTTATCAACTAAAACCTGCTCTGTAATGTGTTCTGGTTGTGACCAAACATTTTTGTGTTCTTATGCTATTCGATTGCCCTTGCGACAGGAACCATGTGTCTGAACCAAACACGCAAATAAATAATTAAAAGAATTTTTTACGCAGAAGTCCTACAGGGAATAAATAGGCTTAACAACTCATAAGGAAGAATGAAATCAAGTATCGCTAAAATCCAGGAAAAACAAAAATAAGTTTTGGTAATTCTTCGAAAACTTTTGAGTTATCAACTCATTTGTACATTTATTTGCAGGTGATTATATAAAATGAAACTTTTCTATTAAATTGGAATTATGTGACGCAAATTGGAAGCTGCGACAACTACGATCGAAGCCAGTGAAGAATGTTGAAAGTGAAATTGCTGGCGCTGTATGCGTTTCTGGTTTTCTTCACTGCAACTATTATCTATTTGGAAAGGTGGGCTCTGTTCTAATGTTGATAATATATTTCATGCTGTTATGACAATTTAAATATATACAGTATGAAAACTGCAGTGCTATATTAATCTCCAAAATGTAATGACTGTTCTGCAAAGGTTGAGTATTGTTTGGCTGTTTCAAATGTATCGGAAAATCTCACTAATTGTGAACACCTGGTTCTAATGAGCATCTGCCGTAACGAACGATGCCCCTAAGTCTCGAGAGTTTTACAAAACGCGCTGGTGAAGGCGGAACAAATATGTAGAAAACATTAGCTTTATTAACTAGAGTAAGCAAGGTTTGTTTTTTTACAATGATGTTGTTAAGTAACCTGAGGAATAGAGACAAACATCCGAGGAAAATCAGAGTCATCTGAAAACTTTTTGCGTCGAGTCGCCTATAGTTCCAGTCACAAAACTCGTTAAATGAATAGACTGCACATGATTGCGCGTGTAAACAACTTTCAAACAAACACAAGAAATGGCCATAAGGAAAACACTGATAAGAAAAAAACACAACAAAGGTATCATCAAAATCAAGCGAGAATACCACATATGTAATTCAACATACCTGTAAGCACCGATTCTGCTTCCTTCCTATGCAGCACCGCATAACCTAGAGCATACATGCAGTTGCCACTCCAGCAACACGCTATTCAAATACTCCTTGCAGAGCTTCATCCCGTAGTTTTTCATATGTCGGTATAAATTTACGTGTTACGTTCCGAGCAAACTAAGCCTATGCTTGAAAAGGTCTTAGTTTTTAAGATATTTCCCATAAGTTTTCTGCAGTAAAATCAATACCAACTAGTGCAGTAAACAGTTTTTAGTTGCCAATTGTAGAAATGCAAACAAATTAAGCTAACAAAAACAAAAATAAACCATGCATAGCTGCAAAAAATATATCTATTTTTTAGTGTCGCGGTTAAGTATTTCCAGGACGCCTTCTTTAACTTTATATGGTTTGCTGGATATGTGCCAAATCGGATATTATGTGGACATATTTTTACAAATCGGTGTTAACTGGAAGCAGTGACAGCCTACACTGCATATTAATTGTGCTACGTCTAATTTCTAAACGCCCTACAATACCAGAAGGTTTTGTTTTCTCGGAGTATGTGTGGGCAGCAAAGGTATGTGACGAGATAATTCCAAAACTTTTACTTTGAATACCTTTTGCACAACATACGTCAATTTTTGCAAACGCGAGTGCGGATGCTCCGTACCATCAGCTATTTGTTGTAACAACGTTACTGTATTTGACATCATTAGTGATTTTCCTGGAATGATTGTTGATTGCAAATGGAATATCTGGTAAAGCAACAAAAAACCTCACTTGTTTTGAGACGTCTGAGTTTGTATTGATTTCACCAGTTTGTCACTATTTGGAGTTAAATTTTTACTGAGAGCAGTACAGAATTCTTCAAATTTGAATCAGTCATGGGCGGCTTCGTTTAGATTTCAATAAATTTTATGGACGAGAATACTTATTCGCATGTGCAGGACTGTACATCTTTCCAAAACGACATGTACAATTCTGAGGAAACTTTCGTAATTCTGGCAAATTTTCCGAGGGCAAGGATCGCCAGAAATTAACACCTTCTCTGCCGGAAGTGCAGACCTAAACCATCAGTTTTCACGTGTTTTAGCAACTGCATAACGCGCCAGGCGATTGTGCTAAAGAGCTGTTCACACCCTCAACAGACTCGCCAGGTCTTCGCGTATGCAATGCAATGAAAAAAATGTTTTGGTTTGGGTTTCGTATTTTTTGAGTGACGTCATAAGTGGAATAATTTTAGGCCTTTTTGTCCACTTCATCTGTCCCTGGACCTAAACCGCTAAATGGTAGTATTTCGCTGACGTTTTTTGGAAACTAAGCTAAAACCCCAGTCTTTTGAGACTTAGGATGTCTTGCAGGTGTTTCGGGTTCAAACGTTATGGCCTAAAAGCAACAAAATATTCAATTAATCTCTTAATCAGATAATTAATTCATTTGTTGTTTTAAGCCAAAAATTTTGAACCTGAAACGCTAGAAAGTTGATCGAAGGCTCAATAGACTCGGATTCTAGAGTAGTTTTTCATAAAACTTGAGCGAAATACAGGTGACCAAAAAAAATAGAGCCTCTTATTAAATCCCACAAAGATCCAGTAAACTTCAAGCACTTTGCAGGTTTTAACCTTCAGTCTATGGAGAATCATTCCACCAAGTTTCAGTCACTGATGTTCCTTGGCATAAAAGTCATGTTCATTCCAAAATATGCTCCAAACGGCCCTCTACGGCGTTGATATTCTAGGGTTCCGGCTGACCGAACCCCTGCAGCATCAGTGTTTCTTTGCGCCCTAGCACTCTCCGTCTGACCAGAATAAGTTTTCCTCAGACCTTTTGAATTAAGATTTTGAACAGTTCCACACTCCCTAAGTCTGAATCCAATCAAAAATTGTGCTTTTCGACGGAGCATGACGACACTGAAACTTTCTCCGAAAACTTGCTTGCACTACTTTGTATGAACTGTTAGCGAAATAGACCTCCATGCAAAATGCCTTCTCTTTGGCTGAAGAAGACGTCGTGGGAAAAACCATTGTTGCAATATTTCAGACACTACGTCTACTACTACAACCTGAAAAATAAAAGAGGAATGATTAAATTAAAAATTTTATTCAAAGATTTGTGGGTTCTGTTTTTTGGGGTCACCTGTACTTCCATCTAGCGGTGGGGCTCTTCAAAATGGCTCAAAACCTATCTCCCTTACGACGTCGCACACAAAAAGCCGAAATCCAAATATCACATTTGGAGAGTTGTTACTAAAGTTACATGAAATCGATTTTCTACGTATAAATTTTTGTTTATTGATTCAACGTCGTCGCATTCGTGGAGACCAGTTATTGGAATACAGAGATATGTGAAGGTCTGAATCATCGCAAAATCATAAAAGCAAAGCCCAGCTTGCTGATTCCCCTAAAGCTTGTTGAAAACCTGCAGCTTTCAGTTGTTGCAAATGTATTGCTGTATACTGTTGCTTACGTACACAATCCAAACATTTTGGTTACGTAATGAGTAAGTGCAGCTTTCTTAATCCCACGGTAGTTACGTCTGTAGTAATGATCACATATTCTATTGAACAATAAGTACGTAACAACTCAGAAAACACTTAAGATTTTTTCAAATTAAAGTTAGCAGGATTTCACTATACTGTTTTGCAGTTGCAGAGAGAATGTATGGAAGAAATACCTTCACTTCCATCCTTCACTTGATGACCAGAAGGGGGAAGGACTCAGAGAAGTTCGCTCCCATCCAGTTCAAATTGGATCAGGGATAAGGTAAGAAATTTGTAAAGAAGTTTATTTGAATTGAAAAAAACTTTAATAATTTTGTTTGTTTTCATTAAGGAACATTTCATATTCTATTGAAAAGTAATAGAAATATATACCACTGCTGATTTTCCCTTATTTCAAAGAAGAAAATTATCCGATTCTTTAACTTCAATGTTATTCAAGTAGCTTCACTCCACAGGTGAAACAAGCAAGGAATCAATGGCAAAATTTTAATAGGAAATCGATTTCACGTACCACTACGCATCATCAGTCCTTACATTTTATTTAAACAGAATCCTATTGAAATAACATGTAAGGACTGAATATCTTTCTAATTGAATAAGATGTAAAGACGAAAATGCCTATTAAAAAGTGCGATTAATTCCTTGCTTTTTTTCATTTGTGGAGTGAAATTACTAAAGACAGATAATGTGCAAGTTTGAATCATTGGAAAAAGATGAAAGCAGAGCCCAGTCGGCTGATTCCTCGAAAGCTTACAGAAAACCTGGAGCTTAAATTCTTTATCTGACTGGTTATGTGATTATATGGGGATCACTTTACCTGGATCACTGTGCTGCGCAAAAGCACTTGGGAATCCAATCCTAAGCGATCAATTTCCTCCCACGTTGAGCATTGGATTCCAAAGTGCTTTGACATTGCCTTTTCTTTTGAAGTTCGCTTTATCTTTGAATGTCCCTTGCTTGTGTAGCAGTTTTTCTTTCGTAGACGTTTTGTTAATCTCGTTCATGTGATCAAGTCAGAAAAGGAGCTTGAATGTAACAAAACAACTTGTGCCTATTTCTGATAAAAATAATAAAAAATTAGAGGAAACTCAAGAGTTCTGCTACAAACTGGTGTTGTTAACTTCGGCAACCGCTACAACTACCCCAAACTGAAATTAGATTTCGAACAAACGTCTGCCTGTTCTTTTGTTTTGACGGTTGATTAATTAATTATTGGCGTTGCCGACCTGAAATTTTAAATTCCCTTTCATAAGTTCGTTTACAAACGAAAATCACTGTTGATGAAAACGTAGTGGAAAGTTCGGATTTGAGGAATGCAGCACTTGTTGCAATGCAGGGTCTTCGAAAATCCTTTGGAAATGCCGGATCGTTACGGTTTCAAAGAAAACAAAGCCGTCTTGCCAGAACATTATTTAAAGAACCATGAGCCAAGACACATCACCGATGGCTATTTGTTGAGGTGAGATTAGCAGAAAATGCAACATCTTCAGAAGCATGGCAGTCACACGATTCAATCTAAGAACAAGCTGTTTAAGAGGTTTTAATTTGTGACATAAGGAAAAATAACGCGACAACCAATGATTGAAGTGACACCATACTTGATTTAAATAAAAAGTTTCCATCTTCAGCAATATAGATCTTTCCTGACTTTGAATCACTTACTTGACAAGACGTCCAGCATCATTACATTCCAACTATTTGTTTGCACGTTATTTTGCCGTGCAAGAATTTGCGAAACATACAAACTTTTCCAACAGTGATTATGTAGAAAATGCGAATATATGCACCTGTACGTCAAAAGATTTGGCCAGTGATCACGTTTACAGCTGGAATGACGGCAGAGAGAGAATAATTTTGCAAAGAATGGTCACATGAAAATACTTTGTAGTTTTAACATCAGACTCCTTTTTCTAATGCAGGATGCAACTTTGTCTTACTCTCGGTTTGTTGTAAGTTCACAAGAAACGTGCTGAAGACTGCAGTCGTGTTAAAAAACGAATGCCATTCCACGCACAGTTCAAAACGATGCCATAGCATAGGATATCCTGTAATGTGATGTCACCGCCATGGGCGTCCGCAGAAAATTTTCCAAGGGGGGGAGGGGGCATTAACGTCAACATTTTGCTTATCCTTTTCAGGGTGCTGTGCCTGTGATCAAACGCGAACGCCATTCCACACACAGGTCAAAACGATGCCAGAGCATAGGATATCCTGTAATGTGATATCACCACCATGGGCGTCCGCAGAAATTTTTCCAACAGCGCAGCATTGACGTCAACATTTTGCTTATCCTTTGCAGGTTGCTATGCAAAAGGACGTTCGTAATATACCAGGTTATGCAACGTGTATGGACGTTCACAAAACGCTTTATCCTTTCCACACCACAATAATAACGCGCCATGTTAACCATGAGTTACAACATTGCTCTGCTCTGGCAGCAATAGCCACGTACTTTACGATAATTGACGCAATAGGTTGTCTGCAGATTTTCAAAGGCGTTTTTCTATGGTGTTTAACGAAACAGCGAAGTTTACCTTTATTTTACCTAGCGATACTTGTCAGCGTCACTTGGAAATAAGAGCTACAAATGTCTTTGATCTCTTAAAGAGCTGCAAACGTCTGGGAACTCACTCAGAAACAAGAACTAAACCTTAACGATTAAGACATATTCTCACAAGCCCGCAAAGACGTATTCCAAGAAGTCACTTAGTTTTATAATGTCTGAAAAGAAGCCTGCATTATCGTAGTTTGGCTAAGGTCTTCACTCGTGCGCATTGTTCAAACTCACAGTCCCACACTAACAATGGAGTTTTCAAACTTGTGGAAGCATTGCTGCGGGTCCGTTGATGTTTCTTTTCACACAGTAGAAACGTACCTGGCTTGCCGCTATCAGCAGAACAGCAGTCACTGTCTCGCTGCATTACCTGCCAACATGTTTGTGTTAAATTGTCTAATACACATGCGGCAAAACGCCTACTAGCCATGGTTTCCAAGCCAGATGGACCAAATATGCCTATTGCACATCAACATATGACAAATAGCTTTAAAAATGCCAAACAAGCTGAAACAGGTAGATGGCTGTCAGGTTTGAATTGCCTGGATGAGTACTGGCAAAAATATAACGTTGCTATGGAACCAAGCCTATTGCAAATAAAGAAAACATTGTTTATCGCCAAATATGCAATCTCCTTTTATAGAAAATGCTTAATAAAATATACTCATAAGTTTTTGAACCAATAATAATAGGTTTAAAATTACAAATGTGCACCATGGCATGGTTTTCAATTACTTTGGATTTGGTGCACAAGCGTCTCATATTTAGACATGTCAAAAAATGCAGTCACAGAGAAACCCACAGAAAAACTGTTAGGTTTTCCAAGTTCAGATGGATCAAATAAACTATATTGCTACTCAAAGCATGCCAAAAATATTCAATAAATGCCAAACAGCCTGAAATAAATGTAAAAGGTTTAATAAGTTTTTGAAAGATGCCAAACACTGACATTTGCTTGCCAGCACTACTATAAAAGGCCTAAAACATGCCAAACCATGGCGTAACTGCCGGGAACGGCTTTAGGGAGCGCGTGGCCCTAGGCAATCGTAGTTTTTGGGGCCCCAAGCAGGTGTGATCTATTTAGTCGCTTGTCTTAAAACCGTGAAAATATGTCCCTCTTGCGTGCAGTGCCACCTCAAAAATCTATCTTTTGTGGTGCCGACTTTGGTTCTACGATTGCCTTAGATCAGGGGTTCCCAACCTGTGGCACGCGTACCACTAGTGGTACGCGAAGGTCTTCTAGGTGGTACGCGAGTAACTTCCATTTTTCACAAAAACCTGGATTTCACAGCTTTTCAGTTTAGGTATCGGGCTTTGGTTCTAAATACATATATTTTCCTCGAGCTCAGGGACGTAACGAGGTTAGATGGCGCCCGGGGTAGAAAACAAGTTTGGCACCCCATGTTCGATCCTGAGGTCTTTTGGAAGCAAATCTGCTGTTGAACAAAGTGCTTGAGACATTGTTAGGACCTTTCGGCGCCCCCCGAAGTGATTCGGTGCTCCCATAATGATTCGGCGCCCGGGGAATTACGCCCCCCCTGCACCCCCTTGTTACGCCGCTGCTGTAGCTTGCTATTCCTATTGTTTCGTAACATTATGACTTTCGATGCGCTGTTAACAAATTTACGCCACGCGTCGACCAGTTGGTGGAAAGCAAACAAACACAAAAATCTCATTAAATGTGGTTGTGTTCTTTTATTGTTATTTTAATGTATACTATTCTTCTGAATAAACTAAGATTCGATCCAATTAGTTTTTTACTGGAAGTAGTGGTGCGCGTTGACAATACGGGTGCCCACGTGGTACGAGATGGTAAAAAGCTTGGGAACCCCTACCTTAGATCTTCCATATAAATCAAAATCTTTCCTACATTCTTCTTCAGAACAAATGGCAATGCGATTTTTTCGTGGAATTTATAGTTCTATTGAGTAGTTAAGAAATTCTCTTCATTAAATTTCCGCGATTTCTAGAGCTTTTATAGGTGTATTTTTGGGGTATTTTCATGCGGGGCCCTGTTGCCACTCTCGAAAATATTGTCCGATTGTGGATCCGATTAGCTTTGCGAAATACCCTTTATTACAGTAACCACGTATTTTATGGACCAAACAAGCACAGTCCATTCAGTGAACACGGTTTATTTATGCGGTATTCAAGTTGCCATTTTCCAAGCAATACAAAATATAGTCATTTAATCTTTGATGCCAGTGTTTTTCAACCGGGGTTCCGCGCAACCCTTGGGGTTCCGCGAGTGGCTGTCAGGGGCTCCGTCGAAACAGACCGAAGTAGCCTGTGACGAAATTAGCAACCGCAGTATTCTGCGCTTGTAGCAATGCCACTGTTTCACAGTATCCTTGCCACTATGAAAAGCATTGAATGTCAATTGCTTTGACGTATTGTTCCCTGTGGTTACGAAACCCTATGCCAAAGGGTTCCATGAGCTACGCAACATTTGCGGAGGATTCTGCTGCAGCAAAGAGGTTGAAAAACACTGCTCTATGCTATAGGATGACGGTGAACAGCATGAAAACAAGTTTCTTGCGCAACAAAATATTTTCGCCACACACTCAGCTAATCACATGAAGTAAGCCCGATGTAGATATGTTTTTCCAAGTAAAACTCATGAGAAACTGTTCAAGCTGATTTAACAAACATCTAGAGCTTCAACAGCAAACTCTGCCACCACCAAACATCAATCCCCATCAAACACGCTATAAATTTGTCTACCAAGCCTAATATACAGTATTTCGGAAACAAGTGTAATTGAAAAATCGTTTGCTACTGGAGACGACTGTGCTGCAGTGACTGGGGCTCTAGATAGAGACGTTCGTATTTTCGCTCGTTTCAACGGAAATGGCGAAGTTATGCTTCTGCACAGTTTCGCAAATTTTAAGTTAGTAGCGAGTCGTCATTGAGATGAGTTGCGTGGGGCCCTAGGGCATGGCCTATTTGGTCTATGCGTAAATCCGTCACTGGTAACTGCCAAACAGCATTTTATCAAGACAAACCACTTTCAAAATTGCCAAATTTCTGGAATTGGGCATTAAAAATGCCAAACTTGCAACCTTGCCACTAGCGTAACGTGAAGTGAACCTTGATGGCATGTTATTGTTATGCAGTAAAGACCAATAGCGGAACAACCTGCCTATGCAGGCAAAGCAGCGGACATGAGTGAACTACAACCTCGCCGCTGCATGACATCAGAACTGTGAACCAGGCGCATTTGCAGTGTGAGTGTTATATCGGCAACAAACGTAGTTGCAAGAATTAATTCAATAAATTTGAATTGAATTAAGCTGCTGACTTCAGGTTTTTGAGAAAGTTTTAATTCTTAGACCCAAAATCCAGCGGGTGGGCAAATGCTCGTTTTGCCATCCTCTGCGGACGCCCATGATCGCTGCATTTACGTGAGATCCTTCTAAGTTTGAAGATTGATGCGTTAGGTCATCGAAGCTTTGGAATCAAGTACATGACACATTTTCAGACCAAGCTTCGAGAACAAAACCTCCAGCAAGTACTTCATGGTTTTCCTCATTAAGTCAACATGCAAGGCCACAGAAAGAAGAACACTTGTGAGAAAAACCTGGGGATCTGTCAAAGAAATCAACAATCAAAGGTATGCTGCTTTTATAAAGTTTTCAGCATATCTATTACACAGCTCAGTATACCCTCAATGGAACGCTCCAGGTTATTTGCATTGCTGTTGATAAACACAATCCAGCTAATGTGTGTATCCATAAGCGTTTGCACTCATTGTTTTTCAGCAAATGGCCTAAACGTAAGAAACAGAAAAAATAAAATAGCTTTTTGTGGGTTTTTGTACGTGATGTCACTTTTAAATCTGCTACCGTATTGATTTCGACTGTTCAAACAAATGTCAACAGAATGCATCATGTGACTATAAGGGCTGCAACCAAAGCAAATAAAGTAAAAGATTTGTTGCAAATTGCAATGCTTTTCAAGAGTTGGAGTATTGATGGCGCAGCATTGGGTATTCATAAATGAAGATAATTCACCTCGTTTTGAAATGCTATTTTTGTAGTGATTGAATGAAGTTTATTTATTTTACGATAATTGAGCACAACCTGTGAATGATGCTCTTCATCGGTCGATGGGGACCAGAAAAAACGTAAGTGTAATACGTGACGATACGTCACAGTGTAATTTGATGATACGTCACAGGGTAATTTGCCAACACCGAGCTATAAACCAAGGAATATGCATTGAACAGTATTCGAGGAAAAGATTCAACGTAGTTACTACATATATCAAATATATAAACGTACGAAGCGCTGAAACCCATCAATTGCGATACAAAATACACAATTTGCGATAAACAAATACTTCTCAGAAGTATTGAACCTGCGGGATGCTGAGAGACTATGATGTCAGGATTGCAACATATTCAATAGAAAAAATGTTATTATTTAAAAAAATTATTACAGCTTATGTAAAAGGACTGGGATTCTGAAATGAATTTATGTTCTTCGTTTATTTATTTCGTGAGAGAAGCACATCGTCTACAACACTGTACCATCGGTCGACTGCGCTTGCAGTAGACACAATGCAAGGCCTCTCCTACACAAATGTGCTCGTGGCAACACCTTCCCGTTGTAACCCAATGGCATTTTAAGCGTTGCTGGGCAAATAGCGCGACCGGTTTGTCCAATGATATAATTCGGGCGGTCACTGCCACAAAATGGGTAAAAGTAATCAAAGCCGTCGCTCACCTGTTGCCGCCCGCCTGACCACGTACCGCGTTCGAGCTTTATGCAGATAGGACCATTCCAAGAATTCCACCCGAACAGTCTACCCGAACAGCCATGCACAACAAGAGATACCCCAGTTTGCGCACTCTACACATCTGAACTGGCGAATGGGACAGCGCAAAATGCTTCTATTCTTGGAGACTTGAAACGTCACGCGTAAGCGGAAGTTTTGCCATTAGTCAGTGATCGGAAACTGGAACATCACTTCACTCACAGGGAGTAAAAGCGAACTGCAAATCACAAGACATTCCCTGGATGTTTTTTGCATCTCTGCGACTAAACTTCATGGTTCTAGCACTGTGGAATTTTACGATACGTGGAAACTCTTATGTTCCGGCCTCAAGCCAGCAGAGATTCTCCAAGCTGGGGTGAAACTTGCAGTGAAAGGATTTTCACTGTGAGGAAGGTGTGCATGCTGAGATTGGCGTTGTTACTCAGCTCCCTGTACTTGATACTGTCATTCTCCGTACCTCAAGCGCACAGTACCCGGAATTTGTGGAACAGTCGAGTGTTGCCCTGTGCACCGTGAAACCTAGCGGATCCACTATTCCTTTAGAGCAGTGGTTCTTAACCTTTTCTCCATCGCGCCCCCCCAAAAGTTATTTTCCTTTGGTTCACGCCCCTCTTACTTTAAATAAGTTGTAAAAACAAATGTATTTCTTGGTGAATTTGTTTAATTTTAAGGTTTTGTAACAAACAGCAAGTCCAGGGTTTTGTTAAGGCGTTTTAGGGACCCGATTCGGGTCCCGAGAATTGAAAATCGGGTCCCTAGAATCGGAGAAAATTATCATGGGGTCCCTTGAATCAGATATGTCGGATCCCTACAGG
>Ga0210059_1010930_pt1 | contig 13955 bp, 7 predicted proteins | sample Ectturendosymbi2_FD_188042 | JGI IMG/M metagenome (GOLD analysis project Ga0210059, IMG submission 188042) | Ecteinascidia turbinata endosymbiont from Florida, USA - Sample 2 (SPAdes) (version 2) | ecosystem: Host-associated > Tunicates > Ascidians > Unclassified | place: Key West, Florida... | reverse complement strand
TGCCTCGAACGGCCTCAGATTTATTCCTGTTGTGTTTTCATAACTGAACGATAGGTTTTATTCTCGTTTCTTGCAAACGTTTGTATTTCATCAAGATATCTCCAAATAATCGCCGTCGATTAAGTGACAATAAATACGACCCAATTCCTTTCACTTAGCTGGTTCAAGAATTTTTAGTTGTAAACTGCGAACTTATTATGGGCATTTGCGGAAAATAATTAATATGTTATAAACGTGAACAACAATTTACTAATCCTGTGTTGTAAATTCAGTGTAAAACTTCAGAATCAAAAGCATTATTTGCACAAACGTGAAGCCCGTATTGAAGACTTTCTGGTGACGGTTCTGGACAAAGACCTTAATGTTCAAAATTATTCTCACACTTAAAGCTAATTCTCTGCATTGCGGGTTCAAGTCTCGACTTCATCGCTTACAGATAGTGCATATTACGCATAATTATCGTTTTGAGCCGCAGCTGTGGCTGTCTCTGTCGAATTTCTTAGTCGCATTGGAAAAAATGAAGAACATTGGTCTGCCTTTGTTTTATTGTGACGCAAGGTCACAATAAAAATGAATTTATTGGACTTTGTTCAAGTTTTGTGCCTAAAAAGTGTTGCAATATCATCGCAGGCTTGGATGTTGTTTACAACGCTGGGAACGTGTGTGAACGTGTACAAACCACAGCCTCGTGACAGAACACATTGCGCATGATGAAAAGCTTGTGACGTCTTTCCGGCAAGCCGTGCAGAACCTTAAAAATAGTTGTTGTGTTCAAGCAGCTCTCTTTTCATTAAGGTACGTTTCGAAAGGGGCGTTTCTGCAGATCGCCTTCCTACGAATCTCCGTACTGTCATTCTGGTATCAATTTAATTTTTAACTGTGAAGTAATCAAAGCAGGAAGTTCTGACCGTTGGTAATATTTGGCAAGGCCGCCGGGCCTTGCGCTATTGATTGACAATAAAGTACAATGCAAGAAATATTTCTTGTTCGTCAAGATCATAGAAAGCCGCCTAGAATGAAGTCAACAGCAAAACAAGAAAACAAATTTAACTTTAAAAGGAACATTTACATCCCCAAAATGTGTGTGAATCCTTGCCCCGGGGGGTTCACAACAACCCCATGAGGTTGTGTCTACTTTGCCTTACGAGGCTGTTTTGCCTGATGAGGCAAAACAAAATACATGGTTTTATGTGGGCGGGTCAGGACTGGATCGGACTGATGATTTTCAAAAATCTTGAGGATCAGGACTGGATTGGATTCAACTTTTGCGGATCAGGATTGGACTCGGACTGAAAAATTTCACAGTCTGCTCATCTCTGCTAGCTAGTATAGGTGGCCCGAATCACTATTTTCCCTCCTATCTACCTCTATAGTTGCTCACCCCACCCCCTGTACATAGGCATGCTTTTCCCCACTGTTTTTTGTTGTTTTTATGCTTATTTCACCTGACGTTGATTTGACGCTTATTATTAGTTTGATTACTACTTGTAAAACGTCTTCATTTAAAATTTGGTTTGTGTTAGCAGTAGGGCTGGCTGAGAACTTGACCGAGGTGGTCTTTCGCCAACCCTTTGTGAATCAACATGTTAGAACACGATTACTAAGCTGCGAAACGTGAAATTTCTTATTTTTTATATTTTGTCATCACTATATAACCAACTAGTGATCTTTGATGTCATTGTATTTCCTCTTGCTGTTTCGTGTTATTTCGTGATTTGAGTCACAAAAATGCATGAAACCATACCATTCCATCACATTTCCAGACTCCGACTCCACTCCTGTTCCAAAATTTTTGAATCCGAATCTGGGTCCGTCTCCATAAATTTTTCAAATTTGGGAATCCGGCTACAATCATCCAGCCAACCGTAATTTACCCATGTTTTTACTTAAGAAATGACCACGCAGACTCCTACTGCGATATTGAAAAGAGACTCCGATCCTGTTTTTTCCCAAATTTTTGACTCCGATGAGCGTCCGAGAGAAAAACGCAGAATCCTGCCTGAGTCAACTCCGGCACCCCGGGTCCGTGGCCACCTCTAGGCCTACTACATAGCAGAGCTGGCCATGGATCCGGAGGGGCGGAGTCGACTCCGGCAGGATCCTGGGTTTTTCTTTAGGAACCGGAGTGAAAAATTTGTGAAAAACCGAACCTGGGTCCGGAGGTACTTTTCAATTTCAGCAGTAACAGGAGCCTACGTCGTTATTTCTTAAATAGTCGTAATTTCTTAAGTAGAAAAATGCATAAATTCCCGATTGGATCGATGGTGATCGGAGTCTGAACAGGAATCGGCTTCTCAAATTTGAAAACTAGCCGGACCGGGTGTCAAGCGAAATTTCTGACCTCTGCGAAATTTCTGACCTGTTATTGGTTGTCAATTATTTTACTTCTCAGAATAAAAAAATAAAGTCTGGCAATGACTTTTTTGATGTGTGTTGCATAAATCAAAACATTTTGGTTAGATGTCAGGTGCCCACAACAAGTTCTTAGCACGGGAATAACTTTAACCAGTGAACATTTTTGGACTTAGTCTTTTACCTCAATTATTTTTCTTTTTCTCACCCTAACCCGACACGCTTACCTAAACACCAAACCCTAAGCCCTAGTCATCAACCTTCTCAGCGTATTTGATATGTAGAGTATTGCTTTGTGCATGCGCACATGGCTTGAAGTCAAAAATTTCGCAAGTCAGAAATTTCGCTTGACACCGGATTGAAAAATTTTGGGAACAGGAGCGGAGTCGGAGTCTGAAAAAGTGACTCTGGCCACTGATGAGCATTGCACTGGACTTGGATTAGACTGGATCCGGTCTATAGCAATTTTTTTGAATTTGAATTGGATCCGCACTGTAAATTTCTTGAAAAATTTGGAACCGGACCGGATTTGGACTGAGTTAATGGAAAAGAAATGTGACATATTTGTTGTGAAAAGGCTGCATTTAAAAATTACTTTGGACTTCATTTAGAGTTGGACTTACATTTGAAAAACATTTTGGACTGTGGTTAGACTTGGACTGTGTTTGAAAAAATCAGGACTGGATCTGGATCGCAAAATTTGGCATTCCCTCATGTTTGAACTTTGAATCTGGCACCTGTGATTGATTGAAGTTGAAACGTGTTTTCTGTCCTGACCGTAGTGTGTCACTGGGTGGGAGCAATGAGCATTTCACCTCTAATGATAGTTTATGGTTTTCGGCGTATGCAAAATGTGTGTGGCAATGGCTCGCGGCAATGCAGTTCGGAAAGAAATGTACTGCGAGCCGAAAGCCGCAGAGTAACCATCATAACACACGGCTGATGGTGTGGGCAAAAGCACAAGAGATCTGACAACAAGCAATGGGGTCCACAACACAGACTATGAGGATATGACATTTTTGTGTCAAAATGATCTAAAGACTATAGGCTAGAGATATATATAGGCTATGGATTGCAATAGCTAGGATTTCGCTTTGACGTGTTTATCATGATGATGGAACTGGAAGTAACTAAACTGTAATGTACAGTAATAAAAATTTATTTGCATTGTTGATTGTGCAGATTTGCAGTCTAGTCGCCACTTACCTACTTAGTAAGTTAGTAAGTTTATTGACGATAAGGAAGATATTGCATTTGCATTTTCATAGTAAATAGCTAGTTTGCCAGGTCACCGAAAAAGCCAGTACGATTATCAAGTCAGGTGTCCCTAAACAAGCTAACATTAAAGACACATTTAAATTAATGAAAGGGCCATGCGAAAAGATAACTAGCATTTAAGCAACACAATTGAAGGGGGATGTTTGCAGGATGATCCACACAGTAGTGCAGGGGGTGCTGGGTCGCAGCTGGTTTCTCTCGTTAGGGTGCACCAGTTCTGCAAGGAACTGAGCTGGACGAATAAAGTGTAAACTCAGCCAAAATGAAACTCCGTCCGGGTTTCTATAACCCTATTGTATCCATGCAAACATAATCTCAAAGCAGTCGGTCTAGGACAGTGTCTCCCAATTTTTTTTTGGCTAGTGTCCCCTTTTCTGACAAACAAATTTCTATCGCCCCCTTATCATCCCTAGCACATATATCAACACACTTTTTCGTATTGTATGTTTGGGATGTGTGAAAATGATTAAAACAAGAATGAGTGCAAAGATGCATTTCAGTTTCACTACAAAACTTAAGTTAGTAAGTTAACTTATTTAGCAGTCAGAAACTGTTGAGTTGATGATTTGGAAACTGTTAGAGTTCATGAAGGGCTCGATTTCGTTTGAACAGCATTAAACTTGACAAGAAGGTGAAGATTGCTGATTTGGCTTTAATGAGGTTAACATCATTCCCCTGCAATTGCAAATTAACTTCATTGAACTTTGTGAAGATACCTGTGGACTATGACAGCCAAGATACTGCATCGATGACACCTTTTGACAGTCACCTTGTGTGCAGCAACAGGCGTACAAACACTCTTCATCATTACCTGAGTGCACCACATTGCCTAAACTCAGCAAAACACTTCTAAACCCTTTGGTGTCCTTTTATCAATCAATCCATTAATACTCTGCCACATTTTTAGTAACTTTTGAGTTCGGAGCAGTGCAGGATTGAATTTAATCTGCATATTTTAGAAGTTTTTGAACTTAGCTGTGACACTTGCAGTCATCCACTAGCACTACCATCTCTTTCCCTGGATTTCCTTGGTGCTGCCCAAGCTATAGTGCGTTCTGAAACACACTTTTGTTTTCCAGAATCTTTTCGATTCCTTTTAGGTAACGTATTCCTATTGGTACCTAACACTATAAAAAAATAAAAATTGCCTTCCTACTTTCGAATTGAACTTGTACAAGGTTAGTATTATATTTGTGATCATTAAACCACTCCATCCAAAATTAGCTCACACTTTTGCTTACAGGCTGATTCTAAGTGCAAGCGTGCATTCTCAACCTGACCAGTGAGAGTCACTGTAGTGAAACAGGCATTATTAAGTAGCACTTTACTAGTGCCAAGAAGTGCAGCTGACGAAAATTCCAATCAAAATCATTTCATTATAGAAGATAGTTTTACTGTGCAGCTTACCTTTAGTGATGGAAACTGTAGTACATCAGTTCATCTCCTAGCATTTCACCTCTGTTTTGTTTCCAAAACGCTAAGTTTTTGTTTACAAATTACCTGCATACATGTTTGTTGATCATACTGTTTTTTATGACATTTGGTCACTCAAAGTTAGTAAGACAACAGAAGTGTAATTATTATCTTGGTCTCCTATCGTCTCCCAACCGCACATTTCTGCTTCACCACCCCCTAGAATTTCTCCCCGCCCCCTTAGAAAATTCTCATATTCTTCACCGCCCCCCTAGCATTTCTCAAATTTTTCCCTCCTGGGGGCGGTACCACCCACTTTGGGAACCACTGATCTAGGGCAAGTTATACAGCAGCAGCAAAACTGGTTGGATGACCAGATGATCATCTGGATCTTTCTTAGAGATGGTACTGCCACTGCTGAGTCAGAAGGTAGTGGTTTCTCCTTTTCATTGCCTTGAAACAACATGAAAGCAAGACAGCAGCAGCGCAGAACAAGTACAAACATAATAAAATAATATTCACAAAACAGATACAAACAAAATAAAATGATTTTCACAGAACAGGTACAAACAAAGTAAAACGATATTCATGACTTGATTAACTAACATTGTAGAATCAATGGCACAAAAAATTTAACTTTATCTTGTTAATTTTATGTCCATTTATCATACATTTGACAGAAAAAATGGGCAATATATTAATCTGCACGTCTATCTAGAATGCTGTGGCAGTGTCTTCTTTTGCAACTGTGAGATAAGGTGGGCTCGATAACGATTTTGAATAGAATAGAAGATAGTCGCTGTAATGTATTATCAACTGAATCCTAAATCTTAGGTCCATGATACCTGATTGATCTTTTGCCATGCTTGCTTGAAATCGAGTCCAAGCAATATTTACCATGGGTGGCTTTCGTGGTTAAGTGAGTTTGAACTGAAGTAACTGGGACAAAGTAATCATCAAAGGTTTGTGGCAGCTTGCCATTGTGCAAACAATGCATCATTTTGGCTATTTCAAGGTGATAAATGTCATTTATTTTCAACAGATTTGATTGGTGGTAAAGTGGAGTTTCATGTGATCTGTAGGAGGCAAAATTCATGGATCGAATAAGTTTATTATGTAGGACATTTAAATTATTTAGAGTAGTTTTGGCACTGATCCCCATCATGCACCAATTGCAATATGAAGGTGGCTATAAACTAAACAAAAGTAAACTGACTTCAGCGCAAGAGTCAGATAGTGCCTTGTCATGTAAAAAATTCCAAGGCTTCGTGCTAATTTATCTTCTAGGTTGGTTATGTGCTGGTACCAAGACAATTTATCATCTAGAATTACTCCTAAATATTTTGTACAATTAGTTTAAGCAATTTGGTTGTTGCCAATATTAATTGAAAATGATGTTACTGGTTTTGGGTCACATCTAATTTTCATGAAGGTGTTTTTGTTATAGTTCAAAGAGAGTTTGTTAATTCTCATTCAGTTAATCTATCTTTTGCAGTTCTGTATTTGCTAGTGTGTTCAATTGTTGTGGGTTGTTGCTTGAGATAGTTAGGAGGGTGTCGTCTCCAAACATGGTTGTTCTAAATCTTGAAACTTTGGGTAAATCATTAACATATAAGGCATAGGCCAACATCTGTTCCAGTTTTGGAGCTATCGTTCTTGTTCTTATTGCGTGTGATCGGCGGTTCAAACAAAATCCATGAAATCCTCAACCCATTTAGTCTTAGTGTTGTTGACGTTAGGGGACTGCAGGTTTTCCAAGCAGATCAGAGGGCGAAGGATGTTACAATTAAAGATTATATTATTGTTCGACTGCTCCTCAGCGCCACAGATGTATTTGGGTGTGTCTAGCATGCCCTAGTGGTACAGCCATTTATGATGTACCAACCAAAGCAGCCGATGCCAATTCCTAACCTATTCACTGTGCTACCACAGACTAGAGAGAGAGTTTATTGGCACAAACATTAAACAATTTCATGCAAAAATAAAGTTAAGGCACTGGGACACCGGAAAAAACCTGCAAAACAGGTTGTCTTGTCGGGCGCCCCTCGAAAGTTTAATAAATTTATAACGTGGTTTAACGTTGATGGCCGAATTAGTGCGAATTTAATAAGGTTATAGTTTTGAAAAGGTTGCAGTCTGCTGGATGATCAACACAGTTGCGCGGGAGTGCTGGGTCGCAACCGCTGAACTGGTATCTATCATTGTTTGCTCAGTTCCACAAGGAGCTGAGTTTGGCAGAGAAAGTGTAAACCCAGCTAAAATGAAACTCTGCCTGGGTTTCCATAACCCTTTCGCATCTAAGCAGACGATTGTTGCCCTGTGGCAGTTCATATTTTTGTGCCAAGAGGAAGTCAATTCTCCAACTTCTGCAAAAGCTAGCCACTTGAGGAGCCACGCGCACTGTGGTGTACAAAGCTTCACAAGTTGTGCAGGAGCGTTTCATGATGGTGAAGAAACTCCAAGGCGCCGGCCTGCTGCATGTGATGTAGAAGAGCCTTCTTGGCACATTTTCCCTGCAAAAGAAAGAGACCACGGCAGCAAAAAAAGAGAAAACAACAACAAATACAATGGAAAATGAAACAGCAATAAACAGTCAATTCATAAACGCAAAAACACACTAGAATCTAACACTAATGTTGTACTCACAGTATATACCTGTTTAGCTAATATCAATGGTACATTACAAACAGGCAGAGATCGGTAAATCAAGGTGTACAGCCCTAACCTTAGCATAGTTTCATAATATCGCATAGGATAATCAATCACTATATTCATTAACCAGTTTGTCTTTTGACTGCCTTTTGAAGGCAGGTGGTGAAATATATAAAGAAGGATCAATGGAGTCCTAGATTTTTGGGCCAAGGTGCTTTAGAGATCTTTTGCCATTGACTGTCGAAGCCAGTTGCCAAATGTATCCCCCTCGTGTGGCAGCATGGGTTGCATGGGAGTGGGCCTAATTTACAGAAGTAAACAAATTATCGAAATTTACGGGTATTCTACCCCAGTGCAAATTATGCATAAACTTTCCTATTTCAAGAATGTATATATCATTAATTTTAAGAAGGTTTAAGTTTTTATACAATGGTGAGACTCTCGACTTATAAGAGCTATATTGCTTTTAATACTTTGTTATGTAAAACATTCAGTCGGTTCAAAGCTATTCTTCCAGCTCCACCCCAGACACCAATTGCATATTGGAGTTGGCTATAAGTTAAACTGTAGTAAACTGATCTCAATGCATTATTAATTAGGTAATATCGTATCCAATAAAACATTGCAACACTTCGGGAGAGTTTTATTTCAAGGTTATGTATGTGGTCTGTCCAGGAAAGATGTTGGTCGATATACACCCCAAAATACTCGGTGCAAGTTGTGTGTTTTATTTTATTGTCATTGATTTTTACATTAAAATTACAAGATTGGCTTAAGTTGCTATTGAGCAGCATATATGTAGTTTTAGAGTAATTAAAAGACAACTTATATCTCATCCATTCATCAACTTTTTGCAGTTCACTATTCACTCCATTTTGCAGGTTGGCGGAATTGGCACAGTCTATTGTCAACAATGTGTCATCAGCAAAGAGTGTAGGAGTTAAGTTTGATGCTTGTGGGAGGTCATTCACATATAAGGCAAATAGCAGGGGCCCTAGCTATGAACCCTGGGGGACTCCTTAGAGTTACCCCCTGGGTAGTTGACCTATACCCCCCAACAACAGTATACTGCTGTCTGTTTTGCAAATAACTAGTAAGAAGTTTGTGTGGTAATCCTCTAATCCCATAAAAATGTTCCAACTTCCATAGAAGCACCTCATGATCAAGGGTATCAAAGGCCTTAGACAAATCGCACAATACAGCACAAGTGGTAAGCCCTTTCTCTGTGTCTTGTAGAAAGTTTTCATGTATGTCATATATAGCCAAGGATGTTGGCAATCCACTTCTAAAACCATATTGGTGTTCAGAAAGCATATTGTGTTGTTCAATATAGGAATACAGGCGACTATAAAGTAATTTTTCAAATATTTTGTTTATGAGTGAGAGAAGTGATATTGGCCTGTAGTTGTTGCAAAGGTCTTTTTGCCCCCCTTTGTGAATAGGAACTACTTGTGCACATTTTAAACTTTTGGGGCAGGTACCCTTTTGTATGCAGAGGTTAAAGATTTGTATTGCATTCATTAGATTGCAAAGCATAGTTAGTTATATGTAATATTAATCTTGTTAAATGTTTAGCAGTGTCTATTTTTCCATCAGAATCAAAAAGCAGTACTGAAGATATCTTGCTATTTGGTGAAGCCAATCCCAGTTGGTCATGTGACAAGGACGATATACTGTGATTAGCATATGGTGTTTGTCACATGACCTAAAACCGTAAACCTGAACCCTAAACTTCCTAAAAAAGCACACAAACAACACTCCCATCAAAAGTGTCATATGTACTAGCTAGGGATGTGCATTATGGAACATTTAGAGGTTCTGGAAGATTCTGAAAATTTTATTTTGAATTTAGAATATTGAATTCTATTCCGGAATAACTTGGTAGGAGCAAAATGATCATGGGCTGATCCTGCAAAGGTTTAGAACATCAATCAGCGATCATGCAACCAACCTGTTGATTAGTGTGTTATGTTGCTACTACGTTGTGCCGTGACCTTGTTGACTATTTTTTTCTTTCTTCTATAAACCATATAACCGCATTGCACATATTACAATTCATACCCAGAGCAAAATATTTTCACTGACTATCAGTATCATACACTGTTCCCATTGTACCAGAGGTCACCAACATGGTGCCCACGGGCACCAGGTCGCCCGCACGGAGCACGTGGGTCACCCACGGGCTTATTCTGACAATAGCATAAACATGCTCAATATCTTGACATAGATGAATATCTTTAATTTTTATTGATAACATAATTGAAGACAAGTTGAGCAAATTTTTACTTCGGAAGTGTGTGTATCAAACTGGTAGCCCTTCGCATGAATCTGTACCAAGAAGTAGCTCTCAGTTTCAAAAAGGTTGGTGACCCCTGCTTTACACTATATAAGTAGCTTTTTCCTTGGGAGGTGTGCAGCTTAGATTACCCCTGGTCCTTTGGAGCCTCCCACTCCCTCAATGCATTATATAAGTTGATGTACTTGGAAGCCATTGCAGTACTACTTGATTCTATTTGAATATGATGTAACAACTGATGTGTAGTTTTACGTGTAATTGATTTCCTATTAAAATTTGTAATTGACTCCTTGCATATTTCACCTGTGGAGTAGAGCTACTTGAATATAACAATCATGGTGGCATTATTTCATGTGTGTGTCTTCTAAGCTTGTGTTTCATCAAAGTCAATATATTAACGCAATTAAGGATATACAGTATACACGCTACTACTACCACATGTATATCCTTGACTTCTTTCATGTATTTGTGCATTCGTTGTTACTACGATGCATGTTTAAAGTCTAGCGCCTGGCATGTGGTATTGAAGCCGTTACATAATACAATGGTATTTCTCTTACCCAGGAACGCAAAGAGTTCCACTGCAAAATTTTTTGCGGCTGCTAAACTTATTGAAATTGTTTGTTTTGCTGACTTGCAATTTTTCACGTTTATTTCATTCAAATTTATTTTGAATCTACATATTTAAAAAAACCCTGATTTTTTTATTTGAATTCTTAAGGACTTGAATCCAAAGGATTTGATATTCCAGTATAGGCATCCTTAGTACTAGCAAAGCCAAAGCAATAATGGTGAGAACCGAACTGACAACCACTCGCATAGCAGGCTTAGACACTTACTACTCAACTACATTCACCATTCTGCTAGTGCTAGTGTTAGGAACTCAATGTTATATATGGACAAAACTGGATACGGATTGAACAGCATAATAGTTCCAGCAAAACTTGCTGCTAGTGGCAAAATAGACATTACCTAAATGTTTTGGTGTATATATGTATGGTAAGCTTTTTCGTAGAGCTTGACTAATATATTTTTTGGGGGCCGATACTGATGTTTTTCTCATTTTTCATTGCTGATAACCGATGCTGATATTTTTGCATTACTTAAACTACAGCTGAAAGATATTACAGTGTATTTTTTTCCTTCAGTATGTAGGCCACATGTACAAAATAAATAATTGCACAAGTTACAATTATGAAAAAGCAGGTGACTTTAGCCAAACATGATTCTTTGAACTGGTCAAGTTGATAAGTTTGGAATGCATGACTTGCTCACTTAACTATGATGTCAGTAAGTAACAGCTCAGTCTAATGGACAAGTATTGCCATGGTTTCAGTGCTGACAAACTGTTTGTAGTTTCTTGTTCGTGTTGTGTGAACTGTAGGCTAAACCCTAATCATAAAACCCTAAACCTTAAACCTAAATCCTTTTCTTTTTGCACATCCTACTTGTCACATGGTCATTACAACCAATCGTGTTAGACTAAAGACAAATGTAGTCCAATGGGTAGAACATAAAACAGTCAGGGTTCCCACCCAGTATTGAAAAAGTATTCACTTGTGAAATCGGTTTTCAAGACCTTGAAAAATTTTTGAATTTTTCCAAAATGTACATAAAGTATGGAAATTCCAAATTCAGCCATTTGTTTATTCAAATTTTATTTTGTTATTGCTGATGACAGTTTTGCAGATATTCTTTTCATTGTGTTCCATGAATAAAATTTTGAAAAAATGAAGAGTGTTGGTATTAAAGCTTTTTAATTTAGTATTGAAGATATACGGAAAATAATTTTTTGAAAATGTGTGGGAACATTGAACAAAGTAACTAGTTGCAGGATGTCAGTTAACAATATTTGAGTAACAAATCGCTATAGATACTTGAGGCAGAGAAAGAGCACTGTTTTGTTATGGCTAGAGGTAATGTTTTGAGTAACACACCTGAGAAAAAGTTATAACACTATCGTAGAGTAGTGACCATCACACATAATGCAAGATTACAATGCTTATTGATATTAAACCAACTCACAAGATGTTTTCATGTACTGTTATGAGATGTTTTCACCTGTCATGGCTACTGCAGCCCTAACTAACTCCAGATCAAGAGTGCAAATGAATCCACAAACAAGCAACCATGTGTCGTGGCGTATAAGTACTCCCTTGTTTAGGCCTACATGTCAATGCTCAGATGCAGATCTCGTGAGTGGCTAAACAACAATTTGTGACGCATTACTAGTAGAAACCATTACTTCACTGTGATAATGAAGAACTATACAACATTGAGGGTCGCTACTAGCTGTGACATAGGGACATTATTTGATGCACACTGAAGTGCTTGTCTCTCTGCAGCCTTGCTGAAACCAAGTAAAACAATCAACCACCACAGCATGTAACTTGATTTGTTCGCAGACAGTCATCTGCTTACTGTGCAAAACACTGCAAGCAAATATTAAGTCAGAGAGTAGTTTATTGGGATAATTGTGCAACAACCTCATTACCTTGGATTATTACACACCACTTGATGCAGTTGAAGGGCTGCATACCATTAACAGATAATTTTCACTGATCATTCAGATATTAAGTAGCAACTTTGGTTTTCGAATATTCCATGCAGAACAATAGCATAGCGGCTTTTATGAGCAAATACTGCCAATATATATTGGTGGAACATTGACGATATGATACATCATCGCATCGGCCGATATATATCAGCATGCTGATGCATCGATCAAGCTCTACTTTTATGTTAATCTGGCTTAAAGTAAGAATCAATGTTAGTAAAACAGGTGATCAGCTGCTGATGTTATTTCAAATCAGTCTTTTGAAAAGATTGAAAATTAAGCTCAATTATAATAATTGTCAGATATTTGACTAATGATTGCACGTTCAAACTAGTGTTTCAACAGTTAATGTTTTATAACTGTATTCAGAACCCATGGCACCTAAAAATGTATATACTATTAGATATGAGTTATTCGAAAAATTTCGGAGTTTTAACAAGAGGCGGAGTTGGATGATATTGTCAAGATGAATTAGAAAAGAGTTAAATGTTTCACACATGGGCTCTTTAATGTAATTCATTTCATGTATCACGGCTACACTATGACTTCCTTCTCACTATGTTATTATGGAGTTTTTCTTAAGTAAGATGATGCAGATTTGCAAAGATCACTGCATCTTTTTGTGAGTTGTGTGTGCAGCAGTTGTCTGTAAAAATGTCAGAAATATGTAACTAATGCTTGGCCACTTCAAGTGACAGCTGTATAGTTGTACTTGTATTTTTTCTACCTAAAATTGCACGCATTTAAACAAAGTTTCGTTTACTATAAATACTTCAATTGCCACCTGATGGAACAATGTCAGGGCCACTTAATGGTACAGTTTGGGCTGTCTCAAAAAGTGCAGATGTATACAATGCCCTGGTTTTTTGAAACTATTTTTTAAAACCTTCATAGAGAATTTTATTGACATGTGGTCTTGAAAAAAACTTGGTTTCTGATATATAAAACCTGGTACATTACTGCATGCTAATACTGATTTGATTTTCTATGTTGCATTGTATGATTTGTATCTTGTATTGAGTTAATCACTGTAAACAAAACAAACTCAACACTTAAGATGTAATATTTGAATCCTTTGCTAAATTGATATATCAGTAGCCAAACTAAATGTGATTTTTGTTTTTTTTTAATAACTGGTACATTTTTGTGTTACTGCATTGTCACATTTCTGGTTGCTGTGATCTGCTACAGAAGGCTCAAAAATGTTATAAAATAATGAGCAAGGTGAAAACTAATCCAGTCAGGTTTGCTGATCCAGATAGAAACCCTTGCATAGAAGAGCACAAGGAGTCACTAATATGCCTGACTGCACATAACTACAATCGTGACAAGTGCTCAGTACCATTTCTTAATTATAGAGACTGTAAGACTTTTTGGAATAAGGTATCAAAAAAAAGGGCAGAACAA
>Ga0210059_1010929_pt1 | contig 13955 bp, 10 predicted proteins | sample Ectturendosymbi2_FD_188042 | JGI IMG/M metagenome (GOLD analysis project Ga0210059, IMG submission 188042) | Ecteinascidia turbinata endosymbiont from Florida, USA - Sample 2 (SPAdes) (version 2) | ecosystem: Host-associated > Tunicates > Ascidians > Unclassified | place: Key West, Florida... | reverse complement strand
AGCATTTGTTGAAACTTGTTGTATGAAATAGTTTTGATTGGTTGCATATCTTGTATTATGACAATGAACTTCAGCCGTTTTCTGAAACAAATCTTTAAATGATGTTGGCAACATTTCATGGTGAAACATAGTGATAAAGTTTATCAAGTAAAAGTACCCAGCAGAACCTTTATTTAGTTGCTGTAAAATGAACTTTAAAGATTTATTTGCACTTGACAAACTTACACTAGTTTGCTTCATTGTAAGGTCGTGCAAATTCAACTCGAAATGTTTAGGATGATGGTTTTGGTTAATTGGACCGTACAACACTTCACCAACAGTCTTCTTTGCTCCTGCAATCACCACTGGCTTATGCGTTACAAGCAGAAAGCTCCCCATTTGAGAAAGTTGTGGATGCAGTTGTGTTTTGACGTCTTGCAAATGAAAAAGCTACACATTTACGTGTTTGAGTAACATTTTACTTTATGAGGAACAAAATGCTGTCTTTACCAGTTTTAGTAATTTGAGTAATATGAGTTGTTGTTCTCGATGTATCCTTACTTTTTTATTTGTTATTCTTTCCTGTACACATTCAAATTTACGCATGAAATTATACTCCATAGTTTTTTTGTTTGTACTTCATCAATTATTTTTTATTTTTGATACTGTGTCTACCTTTTTTGGCCGCACCAAATTTCCTCAAGTAAACTAGATCTACTCCTTTGTATACATAGGCATGCTCTCTTCATTTGCAATTTTTCCTCACCATGTTCTCTGTTTGTATGTTTTTCTAACTGTGGTTATTTTATTTCCAACTGTTGTCACTAAAACTTACTAATGAGTAATAAACGGGAGCGGTAGACTAGGTGACCGCCGTGGTCCTTCATCAATCCTATATGGCACAGTGACAATCTTTGTCAACACTGATCACTTCTCCTGCCATTGTGTTTTCATTTATTCTAATTTCCGCTGGCAATTGGTTACTTTTTTGCATGATGTCTTTTTGTACTGTTTCTGTTTATTAGCTGAGTCATATGAAATAATCAACCAATAATAAAATTTCTTGTTGCAGACTGACGTCTGTTCCAAAAGAACTATTCCTGTTTATGGAGCACCTGCTTGTACTTGGGTTGAACAACAATCAGCTATCTATTTTCCCGAATGCTGTGCTAAAACTGAAGCAACTGCAGCGTTTAGGTCTCTCCGGGAATTCTATTTCCAGGTAACGCACGTTAATAAAGGAATCGTAAAGGGCAATGCCGTAAACTTGCTTCTGGAAACAATATCAAGCACAAAGTCACTTCGGTAATACCTACGGAAATTGATATGTGATATTCTGAATGAATCAAGTTCCATATTGCAAGATTGCCAGAATTTAAAACAGTAAACTGTTTTCAATAGTTACCTCAACTTTGTTCACTGCGCACACTGATTCCGAGAAAAAAGTGAAATAAAATAATTTATGTCTTTTTAGCTTACCAGGAACAATTCACAAACTGGAATGTTTGCGAGACTTGCGTCTGGACGACAACCGGCTGCGTTTCTTACCAACTCAGCTTTTCGGCTTGCAGCATCTTCAAGAATTAGCTGTATCGAGGTAAAATATGGAAAGGTGCACCATCAACCATGACACGTAGAAAATTCGGCTACGGTTGCAAATTTTTCTCAACCGAATGTGCAGAAAGACCGCCATGAAATAGACGTTCAATTTTAATCGGTTGGACACAAATATAAACCATAACTGTTTGATTGTTGTGTTTACCTGGTAGCTCAAACTCATCTAACAAACCCAATTCTGTTACAGAAACAGGATCTCGAGACTTCATCCACAGACATCCAACTTACCTTCATTGCTCTATCTCGGAATGAACCAAAATTTTCTTTCGTTTCTTCCGGAGGAAATAGGAAATTTTGCTCGTTTAGAAATTTTGGGTTTGGAGCAAAATCAATTGACGTCTTTGCCTCCACAAATAGGTTATTGCTTTATGATACGTGTGGGAGAGATCTTGATGCATGTATAACAACTTTCGCTTTTGAAACATAGCTTAAAATTTTTACTACATGTTTTGTTGGATATCTTGCAAGATAGTTGTTAAATTCGGTGCTCTCGAGCAGGAGACAAGTAATATTTATTCCAGTTAACTTTGGCAGGGGTGGGCAATTAATTTGGCTCGGGGGCCACCTTGAGAAGGCCGCGATCAGCGGAGGGGGGTTCAAGTTAGTCTCAGCACTAACGTTTGCTGTGTTGAGTTGGAGGATATTTTAGATTTGAAGATTTCGCGAATGCTTCCGCGGGCCATTGTAAACGTTGTGGCGGGTCACATTTGGCCCGTGGGCCGCTATTTGCCCACCCCTGACTTAGGGTATGGTCTGCTCAAGTTTTGTTTCAACCTTCATTGTTCGTACTTGTTACAAAAAATGCACTAATCAAGACAAAAAACAGCTTTTCATTATATAAAGAAAGCTAGAAAGTTTGCTTTCAAATCCTTGACGCTACTCTCTTTACAACGCTTCTATCAATGCAGGCAAAATGGTGACGTTGAAGGAACTGTACATTGGACAGAACAAACTAGATTCTCGCTTGCCTCACACTATGTCGCGTTTGTGCAACCTCACTATGTTTCACGCATCGTCCAACAATTTTCCAACGCTGCCTGTTGAGACGAAACGTCTCACGAACTTGACTGAGGTGAAACATGTGTACAGCTTCTGCAGCATTTAAAGTAGCTTGACTGGATCACCGTCTGCACTTGGGGTTAATCAACATTTGGCAAAATGCCTTTCAAGCTGGTTATTTGCTATCACAAGTTTATCAAGTTACAGTGTTCGCCGAAGCTGCAAACAGTTGCATTCGTATATGTCTTTAAAACTTGGTTGCTGACTTTGAGGAAGAAGTGAAATGACATGACATTATCTGAATTAGCAGCAGTCATTTTAAATCATTAAGAGCCTTTTGTGGTAGTTTGACACCATTTTTTCGAACAAAATAATAAAGAAGTGAAGACAAAGACAGAAAGAAGTGTTTTTGCTGCTCGCGTTGAAGCTCATAGAATATACCTTCAATACCACTGTCTAAGATGGAAGGGGTGAAGTTTCTCTCAACATCAGGGGCGGATCCAGCCAGTAATTTTAGGGGGGGGGGGCGATTTCAGTAATATTTGATAGTCAAGTCTCATAACGGCTTCGCTACGGTATAAGGGATGAAGTATACTTCACAACACTGCTGTGACAAAACAATGGACGAAAAAATGGCCTTTAATCGCGAATGCTGTTTTCTGAATTGTTTAAAATAATGGTGAATAAAGTTACTTTCGTAGGTTTAAGGAGGGCGATCGCCCCCAATCGTCCTCTTGGATCCGCCCTTGCTCTGCCTTCACTCGGTTTCATCAAAATTGAAGGCGTTACGCAAAAACGCGTGACTTATAACTGAAAAACGACATTTTTGTGACAAAAAAAGCATTTTTCAAATAATTAAAAAGTTGATCAGTGCAATGACTCTTAGTCCTTTTTGCGATGTTGTTATTTCCACTGAGCATGTTGAAAGTGATTTTACTTCAGATTACAATAGTTTTCTTTAGATATTCTGCTTTTTTTTAAATGAAATTAAAGCGTTGTTGAGATAGTTTTGCCATTTCAAATTTTTCTTAAAAAATCTAACCGTTGCCATGACTTCCTCATAAAGACACCAGATGATAATTTTTCTCATTCAGAGTTGTTACTTTTCTTTTACCTTCTAAAGGTTTTGTATCAGTATCACCAGAATATAATTGGGGTACCATAGTTGAAAACAGTGGATCTAGCAAAATTGTTAAAAGTGTTTGGCTATCCAAGGATGTAATTGTGCAAGACACTACGAAGTTTCAAACAACATCGCTGGGCTGCTCAGCACAGGTTATCCATTTCACAAAAACCTCCGTTGGGTAGTGTCTTATGCTGCGCTTTTGGTTTATAATCCAAAAATGCAACAGTTTTCGTTGCAAGTAAAGCGCATCAACCGCAACAGGTTGCTGTAAAAGCTTTTGTATCAGGGTGAGGAATGAACGTAGAACTTAGTGTGATATCGTTTCAGATTAAACTGTCTGGATGTTCGATGAATAAGCTGCCAAGAGCCATTTGTTCTCTCATTAAAGTGGCACGAATAGACTTGGACAACAACAAACTGACGCAGCTGCCAAATGATCTGCAAAACATGAAGTCCTTACGGAGAATATTTCTTCAACAAAACAATTTTGCATCGTTTCCTGCTGCGCTGTGTCACGTGATTCAGGTTAGCACGCATGGTTGCGCAAAGCCCGGTGGGTGCAATTTTTACGGAAAAAATGCTTCTTGTTTGATAAGCAGTGTTTCCTACTCAAATCTCGGAATCGACATCTCTAAGAAACGACCATCTTGTGAATGTCTATAAAACTCGACTCTAGTGTTATAGACTGTAGGCAGTGGAACATCTCATGTCATTCTTTCTCGTTCAATTTTTTATGACTTGCAGCTTGAGGAAATTGATTTATCAGAGAATTCCCTGATGAGCTTTCCGGACGAAGTTTCACACCTGACATGTTTGGCAAAACTGAATGTATCGAAAAACAACCTGGAGGAATTTCCGAAGGAGCTCTGCTTTGTCACCTGTTTGCGCGATCTCGACATTTCAGGAAATCTCATTGCCGATATCCCTTTCGAGTTTAAGCACGTAAGCTGCCAACATAGATGGTGTGGTGTAGATTTGTTGAGCTTCTTAGCAAAATTATTTTTGTCATACCTAGGATCCGCAATGAATTATTGTTTTCGTATCTGAGGCACAGGCGTATGAGAAGACGTTTGGCAGGAGACGTATTGTATCAGAGTTTCCTTCGACGAAGGTCCACTGCTCGAATTTCACGTCCAAGTCGATAGGTTTAGCTTTCCTTCAAGCATAGCTCAAACTTTCTCTTAGTGATTCTGTTGTATTTTCATGAAAATGTCCGAAAACACCCTCAAAAACGTCATCAAGCCCATTTCGCGATTTTCGAAAAGTTATGTCACATTCTTCTTTTGACAAATCAGTTGATTAAACTGTCCTCCTAGTTTCATCTCACTTTGGTTGGTAGCTACTAGCTACAGTAGGCCACACCTGGACACCTCCTGTGAATTGTTTCGTTTGCCTTGAACATGATAAATCGCCAGTCTCCTGATTGTGAACTTTTTGCTGTCGGGAAAGAAGGCCGTTCTCCCCTTCCCGTACGATTATATTCCCAGGTTTCTGTAGCTGATGACATGCAAACTATATCCATTGAATTTGCATATTAAGTTTATTCAATAATATTTTGAGTGATTCCCTTTCGCTATTACCTAGGAATGATACCCTGTTTGCAGATTTATTGCATTTCTGCCAACATATTGGGGGTAATTCTACAAATACATAAAACATGTTTGTCTTTCCCAAGTGTCTGTAGATCATAGCCTGTGGTTTAATAGCGGAATAACTGAACTGTACTCCAAGCGTTGTTTGTGAAGAAGTTTCTCAAATAAAAGCGTTGGTTACTCGGCTGCCGGTGACTGTTGTATACAATGGTTGTTTTCAATTGAGTGTTGGCAAGACTGCTGTAATCATTCATTTTCCACATGTCAGCCACAAAAGGCAGTAGGATGTGCAACTAAATCAGATAAAAGAACAATTTTTTGATATAAACTGCCTGCTCCACATGTTGGAGGATGAAATTTTCTCCAAAAACCTTAATATTTTTACATTTTCAACTCTTCAACTCACAAGCATATTTCAATCGGACCACTTCCATGGCAAGAGCGTTTAAATCCAAAGTGCTTTAGGATAAAAAAGAGTAAATAGAGCGGGTTTCATTATTATCATGGTTGCTTGCAACCCTTCCGGTGTTATAGAAATGACAAACAAAAGCACCACACAAAGGAATGCGTGCGACACGGAATATAGAAATCTAACACACTTTGACAAACCCGTTATGCTTAAAAAGTGAAACTGCATTTTTACGACATCAAGCCTTGCCAACTCGTTGCGTGTATAATTGTTTTGGCAAAGGCAAAAAGTGTGATGCAACAAAGATTTCGAAAGAATCAGCATATATTCTGTGTGGGCTACCTATGCAAATTCACTTTGCTCAATATTTGCGATATCTGCAAAACCTCTCAACCTTTTCTTTGATTTTTGTATCATGCTATGCTCTAAACTCTTTTTTACATTGGCTTTCTACCAGCTGGAATCTTTGCAACACATGAATGTAAGCAATAATCGATTTGATGAATTTCCACTACGACTTTGTTTCGCGGAGTCACTCAAAACTCTGAAGTACAGCCAAGACAATGGAGTGAAGATGAATGTCTTGCCGGAAAACATATCAAACCTGGACCAGCTGGAGGTATCTGTTAACGAATATCTAAAAGTCATTCAGTTTGGTATTTTCGACCCAGTGGTTGATGTTTTGTTGGTTTATTAGATTGCATTGATAAAAAAGATTAAAGTTTCACTGAAGCGATACAAAAACTGTGGTCGATCGAGGGGTAAAGCTTGGGTTGATTTCCCTTATAAAGTTCGTTTCATTTACAGTCCACCTAATCAACAAACTCTTCGCTTTCCTTGACTTCTGAGCTTCTTGCACATACTGTGAAAATTATGTTTACTGTGGAAGTTGTACAGTGTAGATATATTTGACACCACTTTTGCCAAATGCCCTCGCAATACAGCTATGTCCAACCCAAATGGCTTACTGAGCCAAAAAATATGTCAATATTTTTACAAGGGCCGCACATTAAATGGCTTACTTTGACCTCAGCAAACTAAATTTACCTTAAACTAATATACTGAAAGTTTTCGAATCCAAATTGCAATGATAACAGACGTGATAAAGTGGCACTGAGTACCACCTGCATCAAAAATGTAAAATGAAGGATTATCAAAATACGGACAGGTTGTCAGTATTTATGATATTTTTACTACAGCGAAAACCAACTGGGCCGCATAAAACCCTCGACTGGACCGCATGCGGCCCGCGGGCCGTGGACATTAACTACCTTAATATAATACCAAGTCTAGATAACGCCGCTGGACAAAAACTGACTCATACGAAAACATACGAAAACGCGAAACAAAGTTGACATAGCTCGATGATGTTCGATAAAATGGAGCACGAAAGAAATACGCTGCGATTTAAAAAAGTTTGCAGGGTTTCATTCGGGATGAGTGCTGTTCAGGTTTCCAATCAGCATTGTGCACCGCTGCACCTAGACGTTGGTGTTGGTTGACGAAATTTTACTTTGTGCAAGAGGTTATTTCAAACCGGGTTTCATTGTTTTATTCCAGGAGTTGTGCATCGATCACAACAACCTGTCTTCTCTGCCAACTTCCATCGAGTGCTGCAAGAACCTTCGCAAACTGTCAGCGACACACAACCAACTGAAAACGCTACCTGACTCGTTGTGCGATCTAATGCGCCTCGAGCAGTTGACACTGTCTGGCAAGTGCATTCAACATCTTAATCCTGTAGGAACACACTTGCACGATACTCTGCTGGCAAGCGTTGAACAATCTGAGTAGGACCGGATCTAACTAAAACACGCCTATACAGTAGTGAACTGCTTTGATTGAGCCATAACTTGTCTTGGAGCATGACTGCGCTTAGCGAGAGATGCCCCTGTGGCCTGTGCTTTACAGTATTACATTTTTTCGTGGCGCACCCATGGGTCATCTGTTCTGAAATATATAAAATGAAAGGAACTTAACAACTGACTTGACCTGCAGGAGATATGGCGCAGCAAGCCTTTCCCACTTGTTCCGATCAAATAACCCTTTCAAGTTTTGACATACAGCAGCTTGTTCTTTATGTACCTTGAATAAGACCAAAGCATTTAAGCCAAGGCTGTGGAACCGGTAGTCAAATTTCAGGCTCCGGCTCTGGGAATCTAATTTTTTTGGCTCCGGCTCCAACATCTTGAGATTTTTGGCTCCGGCTCCAGAACAATTTGGTCCAAAAAACAGAAAAAATATTGTACTATTTGTACAACTCGTTTGAACCGGAATCCAAATTTCAGGCTCCGGCTCCACCATCGAAAATTTTTTTGGCTCCGGCTCCAGCCATCCAAAATTGCATGGGCTCCGGCTCCACAGCCCTGGTTGAAGCAAACATCAATTTTCCGAGCATGAGGGTGGGTTTACCTTTTTTTCTTTTTACATGTTGCAAAGAACTGGTGCAAATGTGCGACAGAAAAACACTTAACGGATACTAACTGCTCTAACTGTTAAAAAATAGTTTGCCTAAGAATATGACGTTGGTCTCTGATTCTGAAAAACAACTAAAATTTTGCAGGAATAAAAAATCAAAAGCGCCAAATAATGTAAGTAAATTTCATTTGGAAGTGTTCAAAGCAAGGTTTTTAGATTCTATTAGTTATAACTTTAAAAGATGGTTTCATTCAATTTGCTTTTTTCATTCCAGATAACAACATCCAGGCTTTGCCGTCTCAATTCTATCAGCTTGTTCAACTTAAACTAGTGGAGCTAAGTGGCAACCCAATCACGCGTCCTCCGAGACAAGTGACCGAAACGAAAAACATCAACCCTATTGGACGATACGTAAAGAGCGCAGAGAATCGAGATGGTAAGCCCCCGCAAAATCATCTGCGCGAGTGCTGACTTCGGCTGTCGAGTCTCGAATTTCAAGATGAAGCCGGATTTTGCTTTGTGTAATGTTGCTAAGACGTACTGGAAGGTTTTTCAGCGGGTGGACGGAAACTGTTTGTTCTGAAAGATTCGTCATTGCAACTAGGTTTCGATGTTAACCGCAACATCTTGAACTTGTCAAAATATTATGGTCAACACAGAGTACCTTTTAGGAAAATTAGGTCCGGCATTTATCCAATTCGTGTGTAGTTCACGCTAAAGCTAACTCTCCAAGGACCGCCTTAACTGTGTCTACTGAAAAGTGACGGCGTAGCTTGCCCTGAAAAGATTTGCTTCTTCCTCTGCCATCAATTATAGTTAACACACAAGATAATTTTATATCACAGTTATATATTAAATACTTGTTGCATGCAAAGAAAAGAGCATAAAAAGTTTTCCATGCAGAAGACTTTATGCAAAAGAAAGAAAGCAGAAGGTTTCGTGCAAAAAGAAAGAGTGAAAAGGAATATTCTCGCATTGAATGTTGCATTGTATCATGAACAGGGCGTTACGTCGCGTTAGGAACCAGATCATGCGCATGCGCTGTTTACGATCATTCGTTCACACGCAGGCTCAGTTATCATTCTCAATCCACACAGTCATTTCTGTTGCTACCATGGACACGTACTGAGCGCGGCGATAGTTCGTGCGAATTTATATAAACGAATTTATATAACCTTACGATTTTAATTTTAAATGACAACGTTTTAATATAGATTGCGCATTTATCATATAGAATTTATTATAGTTTCTATTATTATATATTTAACTCAAATGTGTGTTTATCAAATGTTGCTTATCGAACGTACACTTCTTGTCGTATACCACTCAGTCGCCTTGCCGAGGGAGCCTGCAATCGCTATTGGCAAAAAATCGCATTCGCCAGGCCATAGGTCAAGTTCTCATGACCAATGACCATTGTTCGACAAAGTTCGCATTGTCAAACCATTTCGTTCCACAATGAACCTTGCTGCTGCTTATAAATTAATTATTTTTTCATCATTTCGTGCGGCTTATATATTTGATTTCTTTACATTATGGAAAGGTGTAGGATGACGCTCAGTCTTTCCTGGGCTACCTTTTTTTGACCAAACCCTCTTTTCACATTCTATTCTATTCAGCATCACGTGCACATCCGTCACAGGAGGGATTATGATGAACAGAAGGCAGTTGTGTGTAAACATCATTACCAGGGTTATGAGTAAACGCGAAACGTGGTAGTACGGGAAAGTATCTCAAAGGCTTAGGTAACCTACGTTCAAGTGCGGTTTGCAATGAAAGGCGGCTTACATTAATTTTTTTAATCCATTTTGTGCTGCTTACATTCAAGGGCGGCTAACAATCGAGTAAATGCAGTAATGGCGTTCTTTCTCTTGCGAAATTCATGGAAGACGTTTAGGGTTGCCAGATGCGTGTTGTGAAAACACCAGCCATTTTTACAACAGCGACAGATCCAGGCTGTGTTGTTATTCGTAAGAGCATATTTAATGGTACGGGATTCGCGAATAACATTTTTAAAAAGAACGTTTTCTTGGCAACGTATTTATTTTTTGTGTTGTTTTCTCTTCAATTTCATAAAGCTCCGACAATGCTTGTATTGAAAATTTGCAAACAGTGTATAAACATATGCTTTGTCAGCAGAGTCTATAACCCTATGCTGAGCATTAGAATTAAACTTACCACGGCATGCTTAACTCTGCTTGCAATAGTTCAGACCACCCCACCTACGCAGCTTTCACGGTTACGTGCCACAAAACAATGCTCATACAAATCACGATAGGATGACGCAGAATGGTAAGTATGACCAAACAAAGGAACTGGGAAAACGGAGAGAGAGTGAGTATTGTTAAGCCTTAGAAGCAATAATTTGCCCCTGTTTTGGCCCCAAATGAACTTCGTTTAGGGAACTGTACTGACAAGATTCATTACCAGAGTCATAATAATTTGATAAGTTCTGCATTAGTTATTTTGCAGTTACTGCAAAATATTTATTTTCAAATAACGGCTTCAGACATTGATTTTTGAAATACCGGCGGCTTCTTATCGGCGTCTGCCAAACTTGCAGTAGAATACCGGCCATCTGGCAACCCCAACGACGTTTGATATTTTAACATTATTGATAATATGCTCAGCACACCAAAGACCTTTGTGACAAGCAAATTTTGCCCAGTTTTTCCGAATTGGACAATACAATTTGGGCATTAGCCTACTGCTGCACGCACTTTTTCAAGAACAGTAAGCAATAATGACAATTGTTATTTCTTACATTTTTTCAAAAGTGTGATATGTAAAAATGTCAGATTTACAAGACTTTTAAAATTTCAACAAATTTAGCCCGATTTTTTGAAAACTTGGAAGTTGTGTGATCGCACATCCATCTCCTACAAACTGAACACATTGAAAACGTATAAAGGTTATCTGAGCGTGCCATCACTGTACAAATTGCTGAAGATGCCACAAGTCAACGGCATGAATAAACTGCCGCAAATCGAAAAAAGGTCAAGAAGCGGTGTCTCAGATGATTATGGAAAATATGTAGGGTATTTAGACATTTTGGTTTTGTTCTATATGTCGAATTTTTTCTTTTTTGTTTCAGAAGCTCTTTTGTCTAAAATGATAAAAACTGTGGCAATTCAATGTCCAATCGACGAATTCAGCCGGTTGTGTGCAAAGCTTCGTCTTCCTCCAGAATTTTTAGATCAAGTAACTTCTGACAAAACCATGACAGAAGACCAGCAGCTGGTGATTTTGCTCTGGAAGTGGAGGAACAGGTGATAGTTTTGGGGCTAAGGAATAAAATTTAGCCAAAAAATATTTGTGCCAAACCCTTTATTGGCATTTAACCAGAGAATATCTTACCAAATAAATGACCATATTTTGAAAACAGCTAGGAATACAGGCAATTCCAAAGCCCTAGGTTTTGTTTTTTTGCAAATTTCGTATACTTAGAAAAATGTTAGAAACCTGTGTTTCCATGTCTTTTCTTGATTTTCACAGACAAATGGAATGGTGCCCAAGTTATTTTACAAAAATGCCCCTGAAAGCCTATAAATAGAAAATTGAGGCACTCTACTATCCTGGATTCCCTGATGTGTTGGAAATCTGTTGCACCCTACCACCTTAAAATTTCAATTTGATTTGAAGTCAAAATGTTTTGTGACATATACGACATCGGAAATCGATTTTGTGAAGGGTACACCTGACTTGACATGAAGAAACACGGATCTAAAACGCGCCTGACGTAGAAAATTCCCTCCAAACAAGTTGTTTGCAGGACAGTGTAAAAAATTTGTATGCTACATGTGCTTCGCTGCGCAGATACGATTTTGTTGTGAAAGTGATTAAAAATGGGCGTCGGGAAGTCAAAAATAGTTGGACCGGAAACAACAGAGATCACGTGTCCCAGGAAATCGTTATCAAATTTAGGGTTGCATAACATCCTTCATTTTCCGACTCATATGGTGTTTGAAGGTTTCCTGAGCAGGGTGTTGCGTAAATAGTTGGATTTTTATAAATGTCGCAGTTGCCTACGTGACATCAATCACTTCGACGTCTTGCGCTGCTCTCTTAGACGCAGACATTCATCACGTTGTGAACCATCACTTATTCGTAGACACCCAGCCGCAATAGTTTAAATTCCGGTGTATTCAAACCTTTTACTTTTCAGGAACCCTTCTTCGGGAACGCAAGGCCAAGAAAAACTCATGCGCTTGGTTGACCTTGTTGATTTGCCCAAACTGCTTGAAGACTTGAAGCTCATGCGGCTTCGCTCCAGGGCTTTGAAGCTCTGACAATATCAAATCAGCATATCCAACATGTTGCGGTGTTGACATATTTACTGCAGGCTGAACATGAGATTAAATATTTCTTTGTGTGGTCGATCGCGTGGCTACTCTTGTTTGAGCCATTTCTGGCCCCCTTACGCAGTGGCGTACCTAGGGTTTCCCGCGCCTGGGGACAAAGTCAGTTTAGGCGCTCCCACCCAGCCCGTTTGTGATAGCATAGATGCGGAGAATGAGCAGGGAGTAAAGGGGCGTCGAAGGCTGAGTCGGGCCCTGTATATGATTGTTTCTAGATTCGTCTGGTAACTTCATGACTCTGACGTCACGGAATTGACGTCAAGGTCTTTGCATCTTGGAAATCATTAACTATCTATCGTAGAGTTAAGAATCTAATCATTGCGCGTAAGCTATATCTATCCCCGCTTTGAAATTTCGGTTACGATTGAACATTCAAAATGTTGTATTGCGACAGTCCAAATTGCGGTAATAAATTTGAATTGTAGCATCTAATGAAATAAACTGTAACAAGTAAGCAAAAAGTTCCATGATATCTGCAAAATTCTGCATGAATTTTATTGACGGAAGTTTATGGGCACAAAATTCTTCTGATAACACAACATGATATTGGCTAGAGTTGCACCTTGTTTTCAATAAACGGGTTTACCAGAGCCCATAGGTGTAGCAACAGGCAAATTTTTGGGGATGCGAAGGATTTTTGCAGGAATTTTCCCAGACTTGCCAGAAAAGTTTATGTGCGACTTTTGCCTACAAATATTCTCCCACAAATATCATAAAGACCTTTTTTGTATGACCTCCAAAAAAAGGTCTTCATGTGTTTTTCTGTAAAGGTTGGGCGCCATTTTTGCCCAGATTTTTAGGGATTTTTGGCAAATCAAAACTTTTGGGGGTGTGCTTGCACCACCGCTTACTACACCACTGCCAGAGCCTTCTGATGATCTCAAAAACAGTGTAGCCTACCCGCTTGCAGGCACGGAAATCCCCCCCAATTTCGAAAGTAGCACTAACAATTGTCAGGTCAATCAAGCTTTGGGTGTGTGAGCCAAAGAAATGCGTCAGTGCAAATCAACGAAACTGCTTTAAAAAACTATTCTACCTCAACTTTTGGTCGAACCTAATCAAAGTAATATGTTTTACCAATTGCCCATGACTAATCAAACATTGTGTATAGTGTAAATGCTGGATAATTCATGCATTGGTTGACCTTTACATGAGGTTTAAGCTCCGTGTGGAAGTTGGTGATAATGAAATACAAACTTGTATATACGCGCATGGCATCGGAAGGATTTTTTCCAGGCAGGGGTCAATAGTGGATTTTCCAGAGGTAGGTTTGAATTCCAGTAGGTTGGTTGAATATGAAAATAAGTTGAATCAGCTTGAAAAAGAAAAAGAACAACTACGCGATAAGATGGTTCAGAAAACAAATCTGCTTGTCTTCCAACTTGACAGGCAAGACCAATACATCAGAAGAGAAAATATTCTTATTTATGGAGTAGAAGAAAATAAAGAAGACAACG
>Ga0210059_1010928_pt1 | contig 13956 bp, 7 predicted proteins | sample Ectturendosymbi2_FD_188042 | JGI IMG/M metagenome (GOLD analysis project Ga0210059, IMG submission 188042) | Ecteinascidia turbinata endosymbiont from Florida, USA - Sample 2 (SPAdes) (version 2) | ecosystem: Host-associated > Tunicates > Ascidians > Unclassified | place: Key West, Florida... | reverse complement strand
TACAACCGCACCCCCAAAAGTTTTGATTTGGTGAAAATCCGGGCAAAATCCGTGAAAATCTCTGTTAACCTTCCAAAACTCCCTGAAAATCTGAGCAAAAATAGCGCCCGCTTTGATTTGAAAATAATGACGCCCGGATTGACATGAAATGGCGCCCCGAATTGATATGAAGAGCATTTTTTTGTTTTGGAGGACACTTTTTTGAAGTGCTTTTCGGGATAGTTTGTGAGAACCCAGGCAAAATTCCTTCGCACCCCTAAAAATTTGCTTGCTCCTACACCTATGTATCTGAGATACGCCAAACACCTGAAACGGACTCACCGAACCTCTGGGGTACGATAGAACCCAGGTTAAGAACCACTGCACTAAAGCTAACAATAACTTTAAGTTCGAAACTTACATTATTTCGAAATCGCTGCTTGATGGAAAGCAGGGGGATCTAGGTGTTTGTCGGTCTCGTTACACCAAAGGTTTTTGAGAATTTTAGTAATGCCCCATTTAAACGTGTCTTTTGTCACTACAATATGTATACATAGACCTATTTGTATAGAAGAAATAGTCAGACTCAGTTTTTGCCAAGTCATTTGCTAATGTTGCTGACAGAGGGTGATCTTTGTGCATGAAATTAAAGGAAAAAGCACGTTTCATGCTATTGCAATATTACTGTAAAATGAATTGCTTGATGTTGACGTACTTTTGAATATGAACCATGCTTGAAGGTCTTTGTGTGGTCAAACTGTGTTTGGTTGCGGACACAGCCCAGCAAAAATCGTTTAAAAGACATTTCTTGCTTTTTCTGCAGTATAGATCGTTAGTGAATGTGCCAAGAATTTTGAAAGGCTGTAAAAAAGAAACCTTATTTACAGCACTGGTACGATAATTGTACTTCGTCATACAAGGCGTTTCCAATTTATCTGTTACAGAAGGAAAATCTATAAGTTTAGGCCTTCGGTGCTACGACAGTAGGCATGAATGTTTCGTGGTTTTTGGCGATTTCAGAAACCAAGGCTATTTTGTTACCCCGTTGCTGTGGACGTAAGTTTTATCTAAAAAAGGATCTTTGTTAATGAGTTAGGTAACTGGAAAAGATTGCACTTAGCAAGTTGCACTCTATCAGCACAATTCTAACTGCATGCAGAAATGCTAAAAAACGCCGATCAAAATCTCATCTTCCATCAAATCTTCGCCATCCACACCTGCCAAGCTGGTAAAGGGCTATCCCGAACTTGGAAAATGTTTGATAATATGCACGGACGTGTCTTGATGCGATATTTATTTTCATCGCCGAGTTTTCGTAAATTGCAAGTGCAAACCCGTAGTGTTTGATTAACTGTTGCTGGCAGATAAGCTACATGCCGTGGCGTAGACAAACGAGTTGCCATAACGAAGTTGACTGCTCAAAATTGCTGATAAAATCGGCACTCGGGCATGTGCGCGATCTCTCATCGAACTGTTGATAAAAGTGCATTAAATCAGATAAATTTAATTTGTTTTTCCAACCGAGAACTCTTTTTTTGTATAGAGACACACATTTTTTCTTTGTCGGTTATCTCTGTGGAAATGCACGTCATTGCAGGGAACTGTTTCTGTTAAAGTCAGATTTGTTGCTGCTTTGCCGCCAGTGGCAAATCCTAGAATGGGGTTAATTTCTCCCCAAACAACTTTGGCATTTTATTAAAGCGGCGTCCCTTTTGAGAAACTGCGCCCTTTTTAAGAGTAGTTCACATGCGAGTGAGGACAATTTTTGCAAATTTTCAACGCCGACAAGGTAATCTGATGTTTGTTGGTAATACGTAGGTTCAGAAAAAAATGGATTACCTTTGTTCTTTTCTATAAAAAGGTACGTAAAGTGTTACTCTCCACTGAGTAATTAATCAAGTCACTCAATACTTCCGTCGGTAATTGTGAAACTATAACAGTGCTAAAACGTTCAATTTTGGTAATGTATTTTAGCTCCCCCTTTTTTGGCTTCACCCGCTAACGCCAATCCAGGATCCACGACTGTTGCGGGAGACACTAATATAAGAAGTGAATGGACTTTGCCGGTACAAGCAAATTGGCTGTCTGTTTAAGCAAAGAAATGGTCTGCTTGACCATGCAGGGATTGTGTTTTGACCCCAGTGACTTGCATCCCACATGGCATTACTTGCTGGCGATAGTATTTCCGCAAAACTGTAGCCAGTGTCGTAGCGTCGAAAAAGCAGTGGTTGAGTTCTTTATTTAAATGAATGCGTTATTTTCTGAAGCCAGAATGGTTAAAATTTTCATTGTAAGAACTTCATGTTCTAATGACAACATCAAAATCACATTGTATTGCCACATGGGATGGCAAGAAAGCATTGCCCTTCATGAAAGTGGCAACGGCACCCGGACTGCAGTCATGCTGATCCGGGCACACGTCATGCAAACATTCAAATCATTTCGGAAAACAACCTTTGTTTGGTCTTGCTGGTTTTCAGATCACCCTCACAAAGGTTGCAAGCAACCTTTCAAATTAATTGGTCACAAAAAGTTACTACTTCGAGCGCGCTGTCGGTTGAGGTTTCGAGCAAATTTAACAGCGCTCTAAGCTAAGATACAGTGAGTATGAAATTGCAGTGTATGATTTCTGCGCATCTTATAGCCACTTGTACAAGTGTCCAGGATTCTCCGTAGTCATTATGTTGAAGGAGATTAGACGCATTAACCAATAAGCACCATTGTACAACTCTCAACAAGAACCGCGATTTCGTCAAGTCGTGTCAGTGTACAAGGTAAACTGCTTTTAAATTATCAAACTCAAGAACTCCGATCTTTGTTCCACCAAACACCCTACAAAATTTATTCTAAAGAATCTTGCGCGTTTACTTGCAATCACTGACTTCAACCACACTCCATGGTTTAGTGCCGCTCTTCTTCCTCGAGATGGTGAAGGTATATCAGAATATTAAGCAGTAGGTGTTCAAAACGAAAGAGAAAAATATTAGCATATTCAAATGTTTTTGCATTTTTATTGCTTGAAGTCGCTTATTACTACAACATCTTACAACTAAACAACTTCACGATGGAAACTATGTACTCTAAATAAGATATTTCTTGAGTACAAGCATTGTTGGATCAGGTGTGTTTTGCCATGGAGAAGCACGCTTAATTTCATAAATAAATTCTCTCTTGGGCCTTTGCAGAAGTGTAGAAGATTTTGGCAATTCGGATGCACAAAAACAGCATGCCTGAAAAAGGCATGACAGCTCAACGCTCATAGGTTGGCGATCCCTGTTCAGCTGCAAACGCTAACTTCAGAAGAAACACTTAATTAGGCCTACTCTGCTTTCAGACGTGTGTTAACTATTTTTCGCATGAAAGGAGTTGGCTACTGCAAAGTTCAGAAAGTTTGGCAAAGTCGTCATGAAACTTTTGTCAGAAGCAGAAAATCTTATTTGTCATATTTGTAAATTACGTTTTCTGCATCTCTGCACTTTGAAAACAGTCACTATGTAGACCAGGGTTTCTTAACCTGGGGTGTTAGCATCCCCAGGGGGTGCTGAAATCAATTTCAGGGAGTGCTGGGGAAGGCCACATACGTGGCGGTCAAAGGTAAAAGGAATACGTTTGGACAAAGGTGTTAGCCAATGGTAGGGGTGCTGGACTGCTTAGGCGTGACCAAAACGGGTGCTGAGGCAGAAAAAGGTTAAGAAACGCTGATGTAGACAAATAGTTTTGCTTCTCGTTCAAACTCGTGCGACACAAAATTTGTAGTCGAAATAGAGTCATATACTCTACTTTGCTCTTGCAGGAAAAGTTCGCATGATTATCTCTTTAAGATTAAGCGTGGCTTCTTTATAAAAATTTGCTCAAATCCACATCACAATCATTTGTTGCACCCAGTGGCATGCAGAGGAAGGGGGGCAAACCGGGCGACGACCCCGGGCATCCAAGGCAGGGGCATCCAATGAGTGAAATTACAAAAATTGAAATGCTGTAACTAGATGATTTTTCCTACTGTAAGGCTACTAACACATTGCTGCATGGATTTAATTTTTCAAAACTTGTTTTTCATCAACACTAGTTTCTACGCATTCAAATGCCAGTAATTATCACATTCTTCAATACCAGGGACCCATACTCTAGGTGTGCGACGCACACCCAAACAAACTATTAGGGACTTGACTTTTCCCAGATCGTGCGATCAAGGGAAAATCATAAAAACAGGATTGAAAGATAATTATTAGGGCAACCAAAAGTCAATAAAGTCAAATTTTTTCTGCCTTTTTTAAAATTTATGAATCGTCTACAAATAATTTCACACTGATACCATGAGCGACTCAAAAGTTATTAGGTCAAAAAAAATCCAAATTTATCATTAGTTCAAAATTTATCGTTAGGTCAACATTTTCTTGCAGCAGAGTTTTTCTTCTAACCGATATTTTATTGAAGCTACAACAACAGATAATGATATGCTTTTGCAAGTATAATTGAAATTCTGACATAATAATGGATTTTTTGCAACTTCTGACGTTGTTTTGCCAACTACTGGACGATTGAATATTAAGTAAGCTATAGGCGTTTAAGGCAAGAAACGTGGTCCTAGAGTATACTTGCTTTGGCAAAAGCTCAATCCATTAGGCATGTAGAAACTTTAAAGGCAATGTTGCGAAACAGTTCTTGCTGCTGAAACATAACATTGCCGAACCTTCTCAGAGACTTCAGGAGATTTACTGACACGGGATATTTATCTTGTGCGTTTAGATTGATTTTCATTTATAGTTTGTTACCTCTTGTTTGAAAACAGCCACAAACGAGTTGGGTCTTTCACACTTTTGATTTTTATTTCATTTCAACAAAATAAAGATATGCTTTGTACAGGGATATCTAGAAACAGGATATCTATGAGAGTTTCTAGATATTCCTGGCTTTGTGTTCCGCATTCAGTTGCAAACGCGGAAAATTGGTAGGTCAAAATAAAGTCAAAATTGTAAGTTTTCAGGTCAAATAATTGGGTGCCCTAATAAATATAGACGTTTAATTGATATTCTGAGCCAAATTTAAACAATGTCCGATTTCAACTTGCTTGATTTAGTCGACTTTTTGATGCATCACTTGTAGTTTTCCACTTCGTTTATTTGATATGGCAACCCTAGGTGTGCGCTAATACAGCCACACACCTGTGCTTGCAATATGTGCATCATTTCGAGCATCGTCATCAGTTGGCAGTTCAGGCGGATTGATCATAACGGCTCAAACAAACCCGTATCTGTGCTGTCCCCCCAGTAGTTGCACATATAACAGCCACGTAATAAGAAACCCAAAGTTTTCTTCCATACTTTATCCGCATTCTCAATTCTTGTGTAGATTAGCAAGTTTCAAACTATCAACCCTGAATGTCCGCTATCCCAGCCGCATACCTTCTCTTCTCCACTGCTACTCGACGAGACATTCGTGGAACCTGACTTTTTGCAGTTGTGAACTGCCCTGTCGTGGCGCCGGATGTGTTTTACTCCACTGTTTTGTTGTGCAGCCTCGTATTTTTACAGCTGTGAAGTGCGCTCACGCAGCAGTGATTATGTTCTACTCCCCTGTTTCAACGCGTTGCCGGATATTTCTACAATTATAAATTGCTCTGTCTTAGCGTTGAGTGCTGTGTTTTGCTCCGGTCTCCTAACTTAGAGTGCTGATTTGATTTATGCTTATTGTAGTGACACATTGTACAACAAGGAGTAAGGAGAGTGCGTGTAGAATTATCTGCATGTTGTGTCAACAAACCTCGCCAAAACGTGAGTTTGCAAACGTGTGAATATGACATGAATATGACATCGTATTGTGACGTCACAAACAGCGTATATCCAATAACAATGACCACCATACGCCACTGCTCAATATTATAATTTGGTAGAGGGGCATAAAATCAAGCGGTCACCCCGGGCATAACCAGACCTCTGCACGCCACTGGTTGTACCCAGTTAACTGAACTACAACCAGCATTCAGAGACTTTTAGTGAAGCTTAAACGATCTTGAAAGTGCACTAGTGCCTGTAACTGCTCAATCATACCAAGCAAAGTGAGACTGAGAATTTCCTGTAAATGCCAGACGAACTTAATTACCGCCTTACTTTTTCATTCGCAGACAGAGCTGATTCACTTTCATCGTTGATGAGGTTTTATTGGAGACAATGAATACTTCATAAGTTCATGTATAGTCAATGCAAAACTCTGACTCTTTCGGAATAGGCATACATGAGATCACTCCACTGCTGGAATTGCGAAAGGCAGGATGATGATTCATGAGGCTGTTATCACGGGCCATGCAACCTAAACCTGCAAAATGCGTTGGTGTATCTTAAAAAGTCGAAGAATTCTTGCTTGTACCACCCCGCGCCTCAAAAATCTGACACATGTAACCGAGGCGGAAAAATGCATTGACCCATCACTCCATTCAAAAGTTTAAATTGCCAAAATGTAGGTTTAGTGCATCCTTAAAACGTGATCTAATGCTTTACGTACGTGAAGGCACGTTACTTTCATCTCCACTGAAATTTAGCGCTTGGAAATTGACCGTGACATGACCAGCCTTGTTTTCACAGTCAACCAGCGGGTATGCAGCATTTAGTGCTAATATGCATGTCAGGTACTTTGAAAACATTTGATTTGTACTAAAACATTTGAACGTGTTCCATGACTGGCAGATTGTCAACACCATCAGAACTTTGGTGGAAAGCGACGCACTAGAGATATGTTAGGCCCGTCGGTTGACAGCATTTTTCCTCATGGTGTGCTACTGCATAAATCGATAAGTTGGTGTGTGGGTAGAAATCGATATCTCCAATGAAGAACAGTTTGTGCGTCGACATCGATCGGGCTCATCTTCGACATCGATCGGGCTCATGTCGGGCCATCATCAGTCACAACACAAGGCCGAGCATTAAATCCTCAAGAACGGCGCGCTGACTTTTCCGAACGCATTAACAGCCAACGATGGTACAACGACGTATACTTACAGCGCTCAACGTGCGACTGACTGCAACAAAATTACTGAGGCTTGGCAGACGTGCGCGTTCGTTACTGCAGGACGCACAATATTAAGCGTGAACACAGCAGGTAAGGAGCATGTCACATTTTTGGCAGAGAATCTTGCGAAACACAGGCGCAAGTTACCGATATACCCTTCGAACTAAACTTGAATATACGGTATATTATCTCACGGCTTTTCCTCAGTATAAACACCCACTGAAACGAGCTCGTCAGTTAGTCAACATAAGCACGCCACTTCGGAAAAAAACAGGAACTTCAACTGTCCTTCAGAAGGTGATTACAACCGACCACGAGATGGGTATCACAATTTAGAAACTGTTGGCAGCAGTGTTGCCTGTATGAAAATTCTACACTGAGCAAATGTTTGTTTTGTTGCGCACTAAGCGCATGCAACTACGCAACCATGCAGACACACAAACAGTGAAGCGTTCCATGCGTTGAAAGGGTTATGGGATATATATATATATCTATATACCGTATTAAATTTAAAATGTTGGAAATGCGCGAGAATGAGGATAGCACTGCGCAAGTTATCTGGTGTTTCTGCGCAATTGCGCACCTTAGAAGGAACGCCGGCTACCAGTTTTGCAACGGCATGGCGTATTACTTTGTTTATCGCCTTCTGATAAGCTGAACGGGACGTTTTCAAAACGCTCAACAAATTGGTTTGCAAAAATGTATTGGCGCACAATAATGTTGCCTGTGAAACAAAACGTAATTTTGTCTAAGACATTTTTCTGAGCAGCCAAAATTTTACATCAGATTGGTGGCAATGCAGCCCAGAAATTGACTTCGCTTGAAATCTCATCACAAGTCCGAATTACAACTGAAAAGCTATACAGGTCCGAAATTCATTTTATTCCTAAATAAACGCGTAAAATGTCCAAACAACCACAAAACTAGATCGTCTTCCCGTTATAAATTTACTTAATTATTAGAAAAATTTTATCAAACGCCGATTCACCATTCGGTAATTTGTCCTTGTTTCATCTGCTTCCCCAGTTCCTTCCCAAAGTATCATTTCCACCCAACGAATAGCAATTTTCTAATAATTTCAGAGGGCAGTAGCCTGTAACGGTGCAATTCGTCGTGCTTTTTCCTGGGCCCCACCATGGCTGGTTGCCATCGGCACTTTAAATATAAATCATTATCAAGTTCCTAAAACATTACAATGCAAGTTCGTTATTTAGCAAACCGAGTACAGTCAGACCTCGTTTGTCCGAACTCCAGTTAACCGGAATCCCCGCTATCAGACACAAAATTGCTAGGAACGGATTCTCCCTCTGCATTCCATCCCTTTAATCCGGAAGCCTTACCGTCCGACTCCGAAATTTAGGAACAGACATGTCAAATCAGTGGGGAAAAATGCTAAACCGGATAACGTCAAACCTTATTTAGCTGTTGATTAAATCATAATGGAAGTGTGAAAGTCAGTTTTCTACACACAATGAATGTAACAGTGGCAGAACTTGCAAGACGCATTTGGTCTCTTGTACAGTTCTTTTTCGCGTCTAATCTCATTCTGAATGCATACTAGCTTACGTATATGGATCTGCTAATAAACAAAAAAGTGTTTCTTTTAGTCATGTTCAACATACAGTCTGCGTATTTGTTTAAGTTTACAGTTCGTCTAAGTCTACAGTTTCCTTCTGTTCCCCTTTGGGCGTCCGCTCAGGCGGGTTCTACTTGTACCGCACATCGTCACCTTTGTTTATATTGTTGACATTTGCTCTGAAAAGAATTTCGCTCTTTATACTTTCGATTCCGCTTATCCGACATTATTTGACGGAACGAAGTGGTCCGGATAAACGAGGTCCGACTTTAATTATCTCCGTTCCATTCTTGCAAGGGCTACAGCGAAATACACATGAGCAACCCATCCTTTTAATGAATAGCTTATAAGTAGCTAACACCTTTTATTCCCAACAGCGGAGCCAGAACACAATTTTTGATTTTAGGCTAGCAATGGTATTTTCTTTGGGATACCGCCACTCAAAGCACAAAATGACTAGATATTTTAAAATTTTTTTTGGGGGCGCACCAGTGCTTCTTGGGAGGCGAAAACGACGTGTCGAGGGTGAAATGGGGGCGACGGAATGAAAAAGTTTGAGAAACACTGGCCTATGCCAACAGCCTCTGTAGGTGCCACAGATTAGGTCGGTTTCAATCCTGTCAGATAACATCAGGCTGGTCACACGCGTTTTGCGATCGAACAACTTTGATCTATCCGACCGCCGGCAAACCAGCCCATTGCTGCTTCGACCTTGAAGACAGACTCTGGCTCCATGTACAGCACACGCCCTCTTACCACAACGACTATCACGATAAGCAATCACTATCACGCGGTGCAGCTCTTTAAACCGCTCCCGACCGAATGTACGTAAAATGACGAAAAATCCGAAGCATGTCGGAACAACCGGCTCCCGCTGTTGTGGTCGGAAGGCCTCAGCTTGCAACGAAAACCACGAACCCTTGTATCTTGTACAAAGACGTTTAATACGCCGTGAAAAAGGCACCGAAACCTCGACTGCAGCAGGTACACTGACAATGCAGGCATCGCTCGTACACGATCGCGTAATACAGTGTCCCAAAAACGAGATCGAGCGAGTTCGGAGGGGGTAAGTTCAAAAATGTATTTCAGCTGAGGACAAGGCACTAACATCGGGCTAATCTTGACACTGACTAAAGGAAAACACCCATCTATAGACGGTTGACATATGCGAAGTGTGAGCAATTGCGTTAAGAATAAATTACTCATAATTTCTATTCACTTTTTTCGGCCTTTCGCAACGGACGTCAAGGCAAGTCCATCGAATCGGGAATTGCGTTGAGATGCTGACGTTACGGTGTGTATCCGAAAAGATAATCCAGAACAGTGTGTACTCTTCTTGATATTGGGGTCTGGCCTGGCCAGTATCCAAAAACCATGGAGCAATGCATTTCACAATAGTAAGACCACTCTAAACTGCTTGACAGTCAAAATCAGACAAGCAGTTCAGAGTTTCAGAGCTGGCGCTGAAAGCCTTTGAAAGTCTGGACGACAATTCGCGCCGAATTTTATCTTTCTGTGGCAGCCTTGCGCTGATCAGCGCACTCAGTGCTGACGGTCACGTGAGTGTGATATCGCGAACAGCAAAACCACAGCAAGGTGCAATCCGACGGTTTATCGCATAGCCTCAAGCAAGAGCGAGATCGGACGCGAACTTATCATTTAATTTAATTGGAAGAAATGCCGAGCGCCGGCGATTCACGTCACAGGGGCTTCCCCGACCCAAACTGACTTTCGACGCATTTTTTGCGCTCGAGGAAACAAAAGAAAACTGAGGAGACAATGAGGAAAGCGACGACGAATGCAGCAGCTTGAAAGAAAAAAACAAACCAACAGTGTCGATTTAGATCAAACGATGCCGCTCAAGGCGACAGTCCAGACACGTTTAGAAAGAAAATGTACTTTGCCAGTTAACAAAACGTTCCTGCAGCGTATCATGTTTCGCGCCTCAACGATGCGGTGCAGGCAACAAAGAAAAACGGCACAGACGTTTTCTTTCCGATCCGACTGGCAACCGCGGCGGTTCGGTCCTGATGAAAGCAGCACCTCGATATTTGCAACGCTGGCACATTGGCCTCTTGGTTCTGCTCCTGCGCGAAATAACACTGCAGAGGCCATCGCCGTCGGTCACGAACTGTCGACGGCTAGGCGGCAAAAGGAAACCCAAGGCCCACGGCCTTGCCAGGACCAGGTTTGTGAACGAGCTCAGCTTGAGCTGCTGTATATACATCACTTTCAACCCCGAGCAGCCTGATATTGCGATTCTTGTCGCTGCGGAGAAAAAGAAAACGACAACAATGCCATTCGGAAGCAGACCGCATGCATTACGCAACAACTTGATGTCCCAAAGATTTACAACTAAGCCCGTAACTAAATGTGATGGTACACCCGTTTGCATGCAGCGTTATCCTCCAGAGCATTGGTCTGTTCTCCTTACGGTTATCTACCCACAGTAGTTGCATCGTGCCTGATGTTTAAGGCAACGAAGTGCTTCTTTTGTAGCCAATCGCCCGCAGCCAGGGGAGACAACCGGCCAAATTTTCAAAAACATGTTTAGTTGTTACTGTTAGGTACAACAACAACAACAACAACAGCAAATTACAATCATTTTGCCCCCCGCCGAAAATAATACAAAAGTTGTAATCATTTGCTCCCCCCCGAAAATATCAGCCCTGCCTGCAGCGACGGCCATCGTTCAAGAACAGTGTAACGCATTTCTTTTTCGCCTGAAGAGGAGCCGAGGCTCGCTGTGAGGAGAAAAGCACCGCAGAGGCGACTGCGACGTAAATCGATCGATGACGAGCAACAAAAAGACGCAACGCGAAGGTAAAGACGCGAAAAAAAATGCCTCTCGTGCGCGAAGTCCCGGGGAAGGAACAAGAGACGGAGAGTACGCTGAGAGGTTTGATACAGGCAAGCAGGAAGTTTAATCGATTCAAACAAAAACAACGTATAATCGCCAGGCACGGCGGTGGTAGGGGGAAGGATTAAACAGCAGCGCGCGTCGTCCGTCCTTTCTGCGAGTTTTGATGGAAAAAAATGATGAGGAAATTTAAGGCTAGAAAAAAAGCGGCCAAACTAAGGGGATGAAACACACGGACGCCACAGAAGAGTTGAAGAGGACTGGTGGTTTAGAAGTTCCTCCTCAGCCGTTCATTTTCCTCCCGGAGCCGCTCGATTTCTTGGAGGAGCTGCTCGTTGATGCCGCAGCGTCGCTCGAGGAGCAACTCTCGGATGAGGTCCTCCTGGCAGATGAAGAGCTTGACGATCTGGGTGAGCATCTGGTTCGTGTGTTCGCGGATGTTGTCGCTGCGGGACGAAAAAAATTAACGACGTTCGAGTCACTTTATCGATTGTCCTTGAGCGCGTCGTTGTCCTTGAGCGCTCAGTGAATCAAAGTCTCGAAAATTGGCGATCAGTTTCACGTTGAAGTTTTAGACTGCAGTGGTTCTCAACCTTTTTTCAGTGATGTACCCTTTGGGCAGTGTTTTGTCCCTCTCACGTGCCTCAGACCGTAATCATGAGCAAACCAATTAGGAAATGTGCCTGTAATTGTTATACTTCTACGTTAAAATTCCCTGAAGACACTTAAAAAATACGTGAACCCTTGGAGCACCTTTGCGTGCCACAGGGGGAACGCGCACCCCTATTTGAGAAGGAGTGATTTAGAGAAGGCCATTGTGAAACAGGACTGTAATGTGTTATAAGGTTTTTCGTCAGTCATTTTCAAAGCAAACTACATTTTCGTAAGAAGTAAAACAAACAATTACTTAACACAGAATGCAACCATGGCACAAAAGCGCTTGCTCTGCCACCTTAGAGATCCCAAACTTAGACTTTTCACTGATAGGAGTCCACAATGCCGACGCTCAACTACTTCCATATCACAATCACTCCAAACCACCTCGACTGCTTATCCATCGCAAAAAAACGCGAATCGCAGTAACTGCAAATCAACGCCGCCACGTTTCCAAACATGATATCCGGCGTGGAACGCGAACTACGGACTCTCAGTAAACAGCGCAATGCCCTGAGGGTTGGCGATGACGTCCGCTTCTGGAAAAACTACTCTTTCAAAATTACATCCACTTCCAGACACCGGCAATCAACTGCACGTTTCCGTGTATTTCGAAAAGCTTTGGCCGCCGCAAGTGTTTCTCGTTCGCTCAGAAACGCGCCGGGCAGAATCGGCGTCAAGAGGATCCTGTCTGGTTTTTTATTTGGAATGAAAATATTAACGACGAACGATTCAAACATGAAAGATGTTTGCAAAGATGTCCGCGTGTTTGCTTTTTTTACAACTGCACACCTGGCTTATCGCCTTGTTTCGACTCTAGCGTCGATAGAAAAAACCAGCGACCAAAAAAATACTTATAGAACCCTGTCCTCAATTACTGTTTTTTTGAGTCTGCCTTTAACTGTCAATGACACCGAGCACCAGGCAGGCACAAATGAAACACCGACCCAGCACCAGGAAGATCACTTCTTGATAACTTTAACCGAAGCGCCCAGTGGTCCGGACGAACTTGCTTTAAGTTCAAGCTGAAATCTTTCGAAACTATTCTCCCGGCAGCGAAGATCAGCATCTTTACTTCCGTTCGAGCGGAAGCTCTCGTCGGCGCTGGTTCGACTTCGCGAAACAGCACGTCACACACGCGCGTCACGTGCACTTACGCGTGTTTCTTTCAACGCTTCAACGCGCAGCCGTAGTTTGATGATACGTGCAGTGCCTGGAAGTTGCGGTCGCACTAATGCAATTTTGACATGTCAAGAGGTGTCACTGGCTGGCGGTTCGGAAGAGCGCGGTCTGCATTTGAATGATGCGCGTTTTACGGACGTCAGCGAATGTCAAACTGTTCTACAAAGTCCGTTGGACGAGACGTTGAGAAGCAGCGCGTTGTCGGACTTTCGCGAGCTGGAGTGGCGGAGTGGGAATGCGCGTCGCGACTTTCAAACGCATCACTAGCGAACGTCCTTGTAATCGCTGAGGAGAGAATTTTTATGACAGCACTTTAAACAAACTAGAACCGAGAGTTGCTAGTCTTTTGACAATCCGTGAACGACTGCTTGCGATGACTGACTGATCGATGGAAATGCGAAACTATACAAAGCGACACTTCTGTCATGAATGAAATGTTTAGGAAACAACCAATCAGCCCAAAACTCCGGGATTTTCTCTTTTACAAAGAAGTTTTGGTTTGTGGTCTCCATGATTCAATATGTTGCATGAAAACTTTCAAAGCAGAACGAGAGAACAGTATTTTATGTTTTTTTCCGCTCCTCACGTACGGTACCTTCCGCAACGTATGACGTCGATTAGAGCTTCTTCGCACTAACAACGAGGCTTAACACAGCATCGTCTCAGAGGCAAAAGACACGCAGTTCAACCACGCCGCAGTGCT
>Ga0210059_1010927_pt1 | contig 13957 bp, 5 predicted proteins | sample Ectturendosymbi2_FD_188042 | JGI IMG/M metagenome (GOLD analysis project Ga0210059, IMG submission 188042) | Ecteinascidia turbinata endosymbiont from Florida, USA - Sample 2 (SPAdes) (version 2) | ecosystem: Host-associated > Tunicates > Ascidians > Unclassified | place: Key West, Florida... | reverse complement strand
CAGTGTGCCGGCAACAAGCGCTGCAAAACACCGGCAATGTTCAAAAACAGCGCGCAAGATTTGCGTTTCGACAAATGTCTCCAATAATTATAATCCGCTTAAGAATCTAACCAACGAGCCGCGCACAAGGTGAATGTCGGCGTATTCACGGCTTATTGTCTCGGCTGTTTGACCCGCCGCAAAATTAGTTGTTCATTTTGAAACACTTTGAGATTTAGAGCTTTTTTAATGAAAGAAAGCGGACTGTGGCATAACGCAGTGAGAACAGAAATAAAAATTTTTGTTTATGTGGAAAAGTCCTTACTTTGACAAACTAGAAAAAAATTTGAGGGTAACTTTGCAAAAAGCTTCTCTGTGTGAAGTTAAGCCATTTTGACAAATGGGTCGGCTTCATCTTTTTCGAGCATTTTGTGACCAATGGGGCGGTTTGGTTTACTGCTTCTTCTCCCCATTCCCCAGAGCTGGGTGCTCTGAACGGACATATTTTAGCGCCACTATTGCAATTGTAGTTGCTCTCACAGCGCAGGTTCAAAAGTTCAGAACTTACCAAACTGCATACAGCAGCGCTTGAACCACAAAACACGTAAGGTCCATCAAACATTAAAGAAGCTAGCCTTTCTATAATATGAAACAATGAACCACAAACCATAATAGCGATAACGGCCGTTGCCTCCTCTTGACATTGTCAAGTGTTTGCTTCTTGACTGAGTGCCAATGCTTTGCACAATGTGAAATGTGCCGGCTACCTTCTGTTTGCTCCGCATGCATGCACCAATATGCTTACTGCTGGAGCGTGCCAGAATAAGTGATGTTCGAATGAGCTAAAAACAGAAACTGGTGTCTGGTATACTGAGTAGACATGGAGCGGGCAGACAGGTTTATAAACCTAACCAGGATATTAACCTGGAATTTAGCCCAAAGTCGGGGCGGACAGAAGTTACTATGTCATTACTTTAAAGCGCCGATGGACCGAAACCCCCAAGAATTGCTAAGTTTCAACTAACAACACATTTTTAAAGTGAAGGTGCTGTATGGGGCTTCATGAGCCACGCACAAAATGATTTCGCTGTGGCACAGCCAACTCACTTGGGTGTACTGCTCGTTACATGGGCCGCTAGAAATTCAAACCATCTTTTCTAATCTACAGCTTTTGCACAAACGCATAACGCACAGCGCCAAGAACGGACTTGATAAAAGTTGTACACTTTGTGCGCTATACAGCTTCCAGCAATCTTCAGCCAACTTCAAAGCATCTACTTTGTAAAATACTGCGAAATTTGTGGATGCTTATAATTCGTTGTGCGTAATTCCATATCATTGTGATACTGTACCGTTACTTTCCATGAACACTTCAAGTTGTGTTTTTCAACATGCATATTCATTTTTAGCACGTTATGATAGCCAATGAATGATGGCTTGTGCTCACTGGTTATGCACCACGAGCTTTTTTCAAACCTCGTGTCGCCTCAACCTGATCGCACTGCACTGATGCGGTGCTACGTAAGCACACAGTACCAGCAGAGGTGGTCCAACCTATGTGTCGGTAGCCCTTGTCAGCAAACGAAATAAAAAGCATATAAGGCGGTTTATGTGGTGTTCTTTGTGAAATAATGCTGAAGTTCACAAAATGTCGGAAATAAACCTTACTGTGGCGAAAATCTTAAAAAACAGATGCACGACTTCAAACCAATCCAAGCGGCCGTGCGTCTGCAACTAAGCGGTTTAAAATCTGAAACATGCTCCAGCCTTACAGCAATGCTAGCATGCCGGGAGTTGACATTTATACAAGATGTCATGGTTTAAAGCATTTCTTTTGTTAATGCGTTTGTTTTCTGCTTCCTTCCAAACCGGCATTTGATATCGCTTTATCTAATTAACCTATAGTAAATTCGAGACAGCAGTGCTTGTCAATCGCAGGTTGGCTGTTTTTGTAAAGAATTGCTTTGTACAGTATCATGACATCGTTTCCACTGGCTGACATCATTATTGCGCAATCATTGTTGCTAATTGGTTTTCTGATACTTAACCCTCATCTCGTGACACTTGTTTTTCTTGTGGTATGTACTTTATTTATCCCACTTCTTCATGATGTTCCTGTCTTGCCTTAACTTTCTGAAAATTCTCGGAAATTCTGTTTCCTAAAATTGATTAATTTGTTCTGCTTTCTACTGCTATTGATGAATCTGTCGTAAAACACAGTTTCAGTTAAATGTACCTTCTGTTCAGTTGTACTCAACTTAACCACTTAACCTTGAATTATATCTTTGCTTCAAGTTCTGAGGCTGCGGCTAAGCATCATCTCTCCTAACAACAACGTTTTCAGCACGCAGCGATCTCGAGCACTCGGTAAAGCCACGCCGTAGGCTACAGTTGCAGAGGCAAGAAAAAAAACATGACTCACGAGGCGTTGTCACAACCAGCGACCACACGAGCGCACCGCGTAATCCATAGCGTTGCTACGCTACAGTAAGTGGAGCGTGACGGCTATTGTCCAGCTTGCCGTCAGAGGCTTGCACTCAACAGCGACGGCTAGTGATCATTGGTGAAGAAAGCCCTCATATTCAGTGAAACACTAGGCCAGGAGCGGGCAACCTTTTTCGGTTTGCGTGCTGAAATCAGCTAAATCAATGACAAAATTCTTCCGCGTGCCAACCAAAATTTCAAAGGGTCCCCAACTTCACTGATTTCCAGTGCTTCATATTTCAGTTTGGGGAGTCTAAGCTTTCTTTGGGTGACTAAGTGGTGAAGGGTCTAAATTTTGGGCCTCCCCAATTGGGGGGTATAGAGTGCGGCTGATACGGCTCTGTTTGTAGCTATACGGCATCAAAAGCACATTAGGGTTAAATTAGATAACGGATTGTTAACAAACGAAAATGAAGAAACAGACACTGAGTTTCATCAGACAATACTGCGACTTGTAAGTTATCAACTTTTTTATTTGAAGGAGGGAAGATCTCGTTTCCGAGGCCTCGCTCAAGTGCCGGATAGAAGTGCTCGCGTGCCAAGTTGGGCACGCGTGCCAGGGGTTGCCCACCCCTGCACTAGGCGATAAGAAAAACACCATCAAGCAGTGTATACTTTTGACTCACACTAGTTGCTGTGTGTTTGCACCTAAACCTAAATTATTCAAATTTTAGAAAAAGAAAAAAGCTTTTCAACACTGAGCAGGATTGGGAATATAATTGTAATTTTAATCTTCTTTTTTAGTTGCTTTTAGTGTACTGACCAGCATCGCTCGCTGCCCACGACTTACCCCGGTATCAATGTATAGCTATTGCCTTCCGAATCCTCGTTCTTTCCGTAAGTTTCATTGCCCCTCTGTTGTGCAGCGTTACTTTGCGCATTGGCTAATTATCTTGGCAGTCCCACAGCCTACAGCCAGTGTGTGTAGTGATTCAACTCGCAATGAACTGATCGAGACAAGTGTAGGGCCTATGAGGTATTAACTTTGATGACCATTCTGTTAACGTAACTTTGTTCAGTCAGTTCTCGAAAGATCCTGCTGTTTTGGAAAGTTATTGGTTGGTTGCGGATCATCAGCATTTTGAGAAAGGCCTGCAGTTCTTCTTCATGGCAGAGACAGATTTTAACATAGATCAGGGGCGAACCCAGCTCTTCATTTCGGGGGGGGGCGGCAATTTTCATGAAATTTCATTCGATGACGTCATCGTCCTTATTCAACCGCGGTATAACATTTTCGCAAACGGTCACAGATAAGGTTATCTTCGCAACACTTCCGAAAATGAGAACTTTTCAGTTTTAATCAAGATGCGGACCGAACGATCATGACAGAGAAAACATTAGTAGCCTAATATAAACACCTGGCTTCGTAGGCTACTCAGCTAGTGCAGTCATGGCTTTTGTGTGACAGATGTATGGGCCACTAGTAAAAACGCCTAACTTTTCGTCTTGTTTTAGCAAATTCAGCAAGTCCATTATCTAGATTTTTAAATTTTCAGTTGGATATTTGCTGTGAGATAATTTCTACAGACAATATTGCGAGTAGTGAAGTTGTCATATATAAGTGACTGGTATGAATGTGCGGATATATTTAATCACTAATGCCATTACTTCAATCGTACATACGAGACTTCGTCTGCCAACTGAAACACTCTTGAAAGGAAATCAATGCAGGCAGGAATATAATTTTGACTTCATTATGCTTAGGCCAGGCTCGGCACCCGATGTGGGTTGACCTAAGTAAAGTGAGCTCGACTTTTCCAGCCGCAATTTTCTCAGTGGATGCGAGGGTCGGGCGTAAAGATGAAAAGCCTTATAAACTTATTGAATGAGGTGATGCGATAAAATAAAAACTTGCAAATATGTTGTACCAAGCTCATAAAAATTGTTCAAAACAAACAACTTTTTGAAAAGTAGTGATAATTCAACGAAGAATTAGAATACTTTCCGAGAGGGTTATGATAACAAATTTTATATAAAAATTTTGGAATTTATCGAACTATTGATCGGTGAAAAAATCGCGGGGGTCATTTTCGTTTAAACGAAATGAGAAGAAAAATTGCAAAGACAATCTAACACCCAAAATGCCTTTCGGTGCCAGATTCTCGTGTTGGTCTACTATCGATTTCAATTCACTATTAAAAAATGCTTTCCGGGAGTGTTATGATAACAAATTTTATATCAAAATCTTTTAAATTTATCGAAGTATTGATTTGTGAAAAGATCGCGAGGGTTATGCGTGTTACGAAATAAGAAAAAAATTGCAAAGACACCCTAACACCGAGCTACTGTACATTTTGGACTGGTGAATTTCGCCATTTAAATTCCATCCCAATTTAACACTTGTCATTATCCTGTTTTTTTACCAATTTAGAGATGGTATGTTTAGAACGACAACTATGTTGAAATTGTTTTGATTTCCTGCATGGCTTGCACAGACCTTGATTGCTGTAAGCATGATACAGGATACCCTCATGATTGGTTTCTTCCAGATCATGGAGGACAACCTTTGCAAAAATTTTTCGAACATCACACGGAGGAAGCAGAAAAATGCACCCAGCAACCTTACAACGGACCAAAAAATGGATACTACGCCCCAGATTTTCCAGAAAAAATTGCAAAGAACTGTTTAACTTTGTCTGTGCTATGGACAAACGTCATGCTAGGTAAGTGTACAATGGAAGTTTTCACATTTTCTTGGTAGGTTTGCGATATTGCAAATTAGCACTTCTTCATTACTGTGTGCAGGAGACCTCGGGCGGCACGGGGATGATTCATGCTACAGAGATTACTCCACACATTTTAAGACCATCACCAAAAAAGCAAATGGCTTTCAAGTATGTTGCTTACAAGTTTCTTCAAAAAAAAATTTAGAGCTGCATTGTAGCAAGATCGTGCTGCAGAAACCATACAATTTATTTGCTGGCATAAAATGACAATCAATTGATAATTAGAAAACATGTTACTTAATTTGTAAACATCTTTACAAGCTTTCAGGAATGATCGACAAAGCGTATTTATTGTAAAAAAATTGTTTTCAATATGTTTAGCACAAAGCGTACGTTGAATACAGCGCAATTTAAGATGACAAATCTTTTTTTCATCTTACTCACAATTTTATGATAAAATTTACTTTTTAGTGATTGCGGCCTGCGTCGTGTGTGACGTAATCGAGTGTCATTAATCTTTTGCACGGTTGTCAAGTGTATGACCAAAATTTCTATTCGGTGCAGACATTTGCTAGCAACAACCGCACTCAAGGACAATCGAAAAATCACAGCAAGAACTGAGGCAAACACGCCTTGAGAATAGGAGAATCAAAAATCTTGCAGAGCTAGCTGTAGTATACCACAAAATGAGTAAATCACTAGTAACAGAATATGAAGATGGAGTAAATCACTGGTAACAGATAATGCAGATGGTTACTTGTGCATGATACAAATACATTCCATATGTTTACATTGCCAGGACGCCAAACTAAATTACTCTGACGATACAGCAGAAGAGGTATGGTTAAAGAAGATGAAATTAAGTCCAAATCGGCAAGCAACCAAATTTAGAAAATACATGCAACTGGCAACACGGCCTTTGACGTTTGATAAACACAAGCTGTAAACGAATTGGGTGTTAAACAAAAATTAGTTTCGTTCATTGTTGCACTGTGTTATAAGTACTTATCTAGAGCTCATGGTGTGCTTCTCATTGTATGCTTTCGGCATAGTTCGCCTTGCTATTTTTCTGAACACAAATGTATTTCTCAACAACAGAAATTCTCCAAAGACCAAGAATGTTACAAACCAAACCAGACCATTTCCAGCCAGGTACAAATGTTTCTTCAGGGTTCTGAATTTTGCAAACTTTGACAATTCATTGTATTACTGGAGTCAGGTCACTGAAAGTCTGCTGCTTTACTACATAATTCATGCATTTGTTAGCAGTCTCTTTGACAAAGGTGTAGCTGTTTTTGTCTTTCTTGTACTGCTGTGAGGTAAAATACAAAATTGCATACCTTTCGTTCTTAAATCACTGGAAAAAATACAGAACGCAAATCGTAATCTTTACACATGTAACAAACAACTACGGCAGGTAAGATTGTACAAACGATTTATCATCTACATGCTTCACAGGACGACCTGGCGTGATTCGATTGTGTCGTTGCAGCGTACAACAAAAACAACAATCGCTGGAATTTGCTGGTGAGATTTCATTGAAACGCACGTGTACCATTTGATTCAGAAAAACATCTTCCCAAAAAATTTCTTTTACAAAGACTTCAAGCACCAGTAAGTCTACCTGATATATTCATTGGTTTTAACTCTTATGATGCAGGTGATCCACATAAGAAGCAGACAGCAGAGATGAGCGGACTGTCATATTTTGCGATCCAGATCCAGTCGTGAATTTTCAAAACTCAGTCCAGGTCCAACCACAGTCCAAACTTGTTTTGAAATTAAAAATTCAAGTCCAAATAAATTGCAAAAAATTAAAAAAACACCTTTTTAATAAAATATATTATGCAATTCTTTTCCATTAACTCAGTCCAAATCCGGGTCCTGATTGTACATTTATGAAGCAATTTCCAGTCCGGATCCAATCCAGATTCAACAAAATTCGGCATTGTCCGGATCCATTGCAATCCAAGTCCAGTCCAATGCTCATCTTTGGCAGACAGGTGTATCTTGTTGAACCACTTGGGAGCAACCGAGGGCAAACGGACGACGATCCATGTAAATGGAGGTATGTCAATATGTTTCGTTGTCTTTTCAGGCTGAGAAAAATCGCGCAACTCTCTACGCGTATCAACAATTTCATTATGATTGCAGAGCACTGATTAAAGCTAAATTGCCTAATGTGTCTTACTCTCGTTCGTCTTGGAATTCAATGATTGTTGATCACCCAAATCAACGAGACGGACACAATTGCGGATTGATTGTACTGGGGGTAATACTCCAAAATCGTTCGTGCGTAGCCAGTCCAAAAATGTTGGGGGGCAAAGCAATTTCGGGGGGGAAATGTTTGATTTTAGGCGAATAACACTATTTTGTTTGGGATATCGGTTCTCAAGGAACAGAATGACTATATGTTCTAAAAATTTGGGGGATGGCCCGCTAGGCCCCCGTGTCTACGCCTATGACCAGGGTAGCATTAGTCGATAACAGACATGTTCTTGATAATATTTATATCGCATAGATCTCCAAGTCTTTTGTCCGGGTGCCACATAAACCATTCCTAAACATTATGGGGAGCTGGAAATTTTGTGCTATGTGATCGTTTCGAGATGTGTTGCATTTTCCCAAATCAACAATTTTTTTGTAAATATATTCCTTTTACATTATTGTACAAATGACTTTGCAGTGGATGAAATGGCTTCGCGGATCGGATTTGGCCTGCGGACCGTTGTTTGGTGACTCCTGCTTTATAGCATCAGTGTGATGAATGGAAGTTATATATTATTATGTTTTATATATCCTTACAGGCAGTGATCGCGTGACTCGAGTCAATGACTCGACTCGAGTCACGATTTTGATGACTCGGACTCGACTCGAGTCACGTTGAAAAAAATGGTGACTTGGCTCCACCCGAGTCACGTTTATTAAAGGATGACTCGACTCAACATGAGTCACAGTCAATGACTCGAAACACGAGTCAGAGTCATTTTCACAAAATCTCTGAGTTCCTGATGGACAAACCCAGTTCGTTTGCATACAAAGAACTGAGCACTTTTTGCTTCAGTCTTGATCAAGTTTGGCGGAAATTTTCTGTTTTTCCTGTCTAGTCGAGCTATGTTACATTTTAAGGATCAAGTGTCCTCAACTTGCATAGAGGGAGACCTAAGACTTTGCTTTCTTTGAGGGGTCAGCAGAACACAACATACGGACAGACACCTTATCGTGGTTTAATGTAGTATTTGCATATCGTTATCGTGGCAGTGGGCCTCATACTGTGACCTTGAGCCTTTTCCAGAAACCAGTAAAGTGATTCAAGTTTTTCAGATTCAAACCCTTACCAAAAACTATATTTCAAAATATAATGCAAATGCGAAAAACGAATCTTGTTTAAATCCAAATTCCTGTTATTAGTCTATGCCAGCTATGTCCAACACGCAGCCCGCGGGCCGCATGTGGCCCAGTCGAAAGTTTTATGCGGCCCAGTTTAGGTTGTCGCTGTAGTAAAAGTATCCTATATTCTGACATCCTGCCTTTATTTTGATAATCTTGAATCTGACATTTTTGATGCAGCTGGTCTTCAGTGCCACTTTATCATGTGTGTTAGCCTACCAATGCAGTTACGATACGAATCTTTCAGAAGATTAGGTTAAGCTAAACTTAGTTTGCTTAGATCAAAGTAAGCCATTCAATGTGCGGCCCTCATTGATGTGATACAATGTGCGGCCCTGGTTAAGATAGTGGCATAATTTTTGGCTTAGGAAGCGCTTTGGGTTGGACATAGATGGCCTAAGCCCATGTGGCGACTTGATTACGCCACATATAACGTAGAATTCGTAGCAGCAATGGAAGAGCGAACCTGGTCATATGTGTAATCTCAATTGCTATGATGCTGAGGATTGTCGGTTCGACTTTCTTTGGTTGGCTCTGGGCGACGGAGCATTGTGCCTGCAACAAATGGCTCCCAACGTGTCGGTGGCCGCAATCCTAGTGTTAACCTGCAGTCCTACAGTAACTTGCAATTCCAAAACTGAACCGGAAGTTACAGCAATCTGCAGTCCCAAAAGTGAATCGAAAGTTGCGAAGAAGTTTAAAAGAAAATCATCAATTCCAATGCAAATCTGTTTGAGCAAATATGATATAATCCAAATCCATTAATATATTGAAATTTCGCAAGATTTAAATCCAAGTACATGTTCATCTCTGGTCATTTTCATGTATTGGCCAAACGAAAACCACACTTTCAATGCAACGCCAACCCAGAGGATGCAACAGCATCCCCTCGTTTTTGCAATGAACCGCACCCATTGCACGTCTTTTTGTGAATGTTGTGCCTGGAACCACCTTCACATCCTGGTCAAAGCACCGCTTTGTTGTGATTAGAAAGGCTGAGCAGCAAGTGCACAAAGCTTCACACGGTAGCACCAGCAACAACAAAGATCCCACGTCGTTCTCATTCTATATCTGCTTGTTCGCGCCACATATATATGGATGTTGTTCTTCAAGCGCATCCCGTTTGCGGTGAATGGCAAATTCACCAGAACTCTAAATGAGAGGTTGCAACACTGGCAGCAAGGTTGGGCTAGAGTTTTTTAATTGACTGAGAGTGAAAGAGACAATCAAAATGCAAACTGAGAAAACGTAGATGCAAATAACCTGCAATCAAACTTGTTAAAACAACATTGGGAACCAATTTCTGACATATCGAGCGCCATTTCATAGCATGTTGAGCACCATTTCTACCTTATCGGGCGCCATTTTTATGGCATGTTGGGTGCCATTTCATAGCAAAAAAGTGTTGTAGAAAAAACGTTAAATTCGTGTGACTCGACATTGACTCGAGCTTGCAAACCAATGACTCGAAGTTACTCGACAGTTCTTGTGACTCGACTCTGACTCGACCAAGTCAAGGCTCTGACTCTGAGTTCGACTCAATAAAATTTTAGATGACTCCGACTCGAGTCTGACTCAAGGGCTTTGCAAATCTGACTCGCCTCTGACTCGACAAAAGTGACTCGGACACATCACTTCTTGCAGGTAGCTGATTTGCTCATTGCCAACTTACTTTACCCACCATCCCGAGTAATATTCTCAACATCGGAAGTATACATGCGAAAAGTGAGAAACAGGGTATGGCATGACATTTTTAAAGCCTCTGGTGTGTAGGCCTATGTGTCCTATTGCGTTTTTAATAGTTGCAGTTTCCCGAATTTGCCTTTTGAGACACATACAACATGAGTCTTTTTGTTCAAATATCGTACGTCGAGATATCCGAAGTTCTACTAACCCCTGTCATGCATTTCAGATCTTATTGACGACATCTGCAGTGATGGCGGAACACGTGTTATGTCACATACTGGAGAATGGGTAAGAATTTGGTGTGTATAGGCTTGCACTAAAAATGAATGATGATTATGGTTTGTATAATCTGTCACATGAATAGGCTAGGCTATAGGAAGTTTCATAACTGAAGTAAATTGACCTGAGTCACTTCAGACTGAACTTACAGCATTGCTAGTAATTAATTAAATAATTCCCAACCTTTTCAGTTGGGTTGTCAAAGCTGCCAACGATGGTTCCACAGCTCCTGCATCAACTTGCAGGTAAAGCAATTGGAAGCGCGGTTTCGTCGAAGCAATAGCAAGGACCTTGTTGTACAATTTGAAAGGTACAAATTATGGGTGGAGTGCTCTCCGTTTTCATATGTTACGTGAAAAAGTTTGGTAAAAATTTCTCACTAATTACCTCCAGCGTTTTTGTTTTTTTAATAAGTCTCCATGTCTTTGTTAAAGTACACAAATCCAGGGAGGCCTATACATTTTTGGGAGGGCATGACTTATGTTTTGTTACATATTTGAAAGAATTTTTTTGGTAACAACAATATTTGGGAAGCACAAAAGTTGCTCCCGAATGCCTTTCATGGCTATGGGCCCCACAAACCTCATCAGTTTATTTTATAAGTTGGTATGTCAAGATCCACAGTATCCTAATGACAATATTGCAACAGTCCTAAGTATTCTTCGAAAAAACGACACATAGGGATGTGCCAGTAGTCAGGGCCGGATTAACCATTGGGCAAACCGGACAAATGCCCGGGGTCTCGCGCTTTTGGGGGCCTCGCGCTTGAATATCAAAACACTCTTTTACTGGTTTTTCATATTTTTAGGCTGTTAACACGCGTCAAAATTGTAGAGCTTTCCGATTAATGCGTTTGGTATATAGGTCAGGGAAACTGATAACTTTGGAATTTATCGTTTTTGAGTGACTTAAAAGAATTGAACCAAACAGTACCGCGCTTTATGACTCAAGAATTAGATCAAAATCAGTGCATCCCATGGCCGTACGCATAAATTTTTCCAGGGTGGAGGAACGTCCAAATTTTGCTTATCCTTTACATGTCGCTGACGATGCCATGCAAATGGACGTTCACAAAACGCTTTACTCTTTCTACCACATTAGTCTGTGCTGGTTGAACCTCAATTCTCAATCGTTTGTCTGAAATGTTTTCTACACTTCGGCTATCAGAAATACTTTTATTTTTATAAACTACCTAACATCCATCTCTTCAAGCACTTTCTACAAATAAGTCATAATTTAAGAGTAATTAAGGTCCACAACAATATTAGTGGTGAAAAGACACTCTCGCAAACTGTTTCAAGCAATGCGAAGCAGAAATATATGTTGACAAGACTATCGGACAACTTACTAAAGTTAGAACACCACGCAGGCTCAAAAAAACTGAGCAGCTGAATTACGAAATCTCGCGGCAGCAAATATAACTTTGCACTTACTGTTCACTAAGAACTCAGAACTAAACCTTAACGATAAAGATGTGTTCCCACAAGCAGATATGAGAGGACTGTCATATTTTGCGATCCAGATCCAGTCCAATTTTTTAAAACTCAGTCCAAGTCCAATCACAGTCCAAACATTTTTTCAACTGTAAAGTCCAAGTCCAAAAAATTTGAAAAATGCGGCCTTTTCACAACAAAAATGCCGCATTTCTTTTCCATTAAACTCAGTGCAAATCCGGTCCAGTTCCTGAATTTTGAAGAGATTTACAGTTCGGATCCAATCCAAATCAAAAAAAATTGCTATAGCCCGGATCAAGTCCAATCCAAGTCCAGTCCAATGCTCATCTTTGCCCACAAGTTTGCAATGATGTATTCTAACAATAAGCTACGTATATTTATACTACGTGAAAAGACGCCTGGAAAAAAGCGTTTGATTAAGCTATTCACCAGAGATGAACGGATTTAGATTTTTCAAATCCGAATCCAATCCGGCATTTCATTTTAAAATCCATATCCAGTCCAAATCCGAAAACAGGCTATTTTAAGAACTAAATCCTGTTTAAATCCGAAATGTTATCACTACTATGTCTGAAAGCAGCTCAGAAACCAGTGGTGTTGTTTATTTCACGTGTGGACCCAGACACCACACAAGAAGAAGTGGAAACGTTTACAAACATTCATTTCCAAAAAACTGAAATCCACTGTAAAAAGCTTAAAACAAGATATAACTTTTATGCCTCTTTCAAAGTTACCTTTCAAGGTGTCGAAATGGAAGATGCCCTCAGTTCACACATATGGCCCAGTGGCATATCAGTAAAAAAATTATTCTATGGAAGGACTCTCAGCCACAAAAAAGGCTGGAACAACCAACACCCAACAACAGTCAACAATGGCAGCAAAAATTAAGAATTGTCAGTAGTTACTTACAACTGTCGTGGCTTGACAGCATCACTGCATGACATTGAGCAACTTTGTGCTATGTATCACATAATTTTTCTGCAAGAAACTTGGCTGGCTAAGCAAACATTAGACAAACTGACTGATATCAGTGATAACCATTTTGCCTGTGGCACAGCTGAAGTGGATTACAAAAAAAGGCATAACATCTGGTAGGCCATATGGCGGGACAGCAATTTTGTGGAACAAAAAGCTAAATGCAAAGATATTCATGAACCAAGACCAAAGTATCATTGGTCTGGAGGTATGCCTACACTCAAACACTTTGAAATTCCCAATTGTCTACATGCCATATTGCTGTGAGTCCAACTATGATGAGTACATAAACTATCTTAGTAACATTTAAAAACTCTATGATGAAATTGACAGCCCAAATGTATTCATAGCGGGCGACTTCAATGCTTGCCCTAACAACAATTTTGGTAAATTGCTATCCCAATTTTGCTTGGAACATGAATTGAAAATATCAGATAAAATCATTCTTCCAGTTGATTCATTCATCTATGTTAGTGATACTCATGGAACATGGAGCTGGCTGGATCATGTAGTTTCATCAAAATCTGCTCATGACTCTATCGAAAACATTGAAATATTACACCAATTCATTCTCTCTGACCACAGGCCAGTAGCTGCAACCATAAAAACTGCAGCAATACCTCAAAACCTACTCTGTGATGACAAGATACAGCATGAGAAAATTATGAACTGGAACAAAACCACACAGCAACAAAAACTGAAATATCAACAGGCTAGCAAGATCTGGCTCTCAAAAATACCCTTATTTGAAGAACTTACCTCATGTGACAATCCTATGTACACAAAAAAACACATTAACATGCACAATCATAAACCCAAAAGTGGACCTCTATTTGACATCATGAAAGAAAGTAAAAAAGAGTTCAAATATGCATTAAGAGCTTGTCGGAAGTCCCAACAAAAATGCAAAGCTGATGACATGGCTGAGGCTTCGCGGAACAGATCTTCCAAAACATTCTGGCAGAGCATCAGAAAAAGCAAGAAATCATGGCTTCCATCTACAGTGGGAGGAGAAACAGGAAATAAAGCAGTCACTGTCATGTG
>Ga0210059_1010926_pt1 | contig 13960 bp, 11 predicted proteins | sample Ectturendosymbi2_FD_188042 | JGI IMG/M metagenome (GOLD analysis project Ga0210059, IMG submission 188042) | Ecteinascidia turbinata endosymbiont from Florida, USA - Sample 2 (SPAdes) (version 2) | ecosystem: Host-associated > Tunicates > Ascidians > Unclassified | place: Key West, Florida... | reverse complement strand
ATTCACAAACACAGCTCGTAGATTCAATCCACCAATCCTATGTTATTTATGTTTTCCAGGAAATTCTTAGAACTTTCAGCCTCGCTGGGTGCTGAAATCTGAGGTCTTTTGGAATTTAGTTTCATTTCGTAGCACACATGCTTCAATTGTTGATGGCACACGAGCTCTTATCTTTGAAAGTTTGTACTTTTAGTTGATCTTTATCCCTGGAATTGGATGCCTATCTGATTCTGCACATAAGCGTACAGAAGAATTTTTTCACATGGGTGAGAGGCGGAAACTGTTTGCCCTGAAAAGTTTGTGATACTTCCATTTTTGATGCCGGCTATGAACAAGCAGTTTTTTGCAATGTTGGTCTGGATCCAGCCCGTCGCCACGGGGTGCTTCGGTGGCCTAAGCCTCCCCAAACAGTGCTCCAAGACCCCAAATTGAAATAGGAAACACTATAAATCAGTGGAGTTTGTCAATTTTTACAACGTCAAGCCCCTCTGCACAAACGTAAAGCCCCTCTGGAAGACTTTCCTGCCTGTATCATTGGAAGTTTGACGGAATCTGTCATGTTTCCCCAAAATTAAAGTGTCGAGAAACAGAAGTTCGTTCAGTCCACTTTCTGCCAATCACGCAGTATGAATTATGTCTGAATATCTACGCTTAATTGCACAACCGTTGCTACCTTTTCTGCACTAATTTGCTTCCCAGCAAATTTCCTTGCTCTAAAAATTCGCTAACGCTGTCTACAATGGCACAATTTTGGCAAGTATTACAGCGGTATGGGCGGCCGCCCCACCAGCCCCCGGTCTCGTACTTCTACGATTCCCCTTGCATTACAGGTACGCCAAACTTCATGCAGTTCTTGTACGACTGTTGCTGACATTGCATCGATCGTTATCAAAAAACAAGCCCAAAAGTCGGAATGATGAATTGACTTTGTATAATTTTTTGTGTTTGTCATGTTCTTTTGAATTGAAACTTTCTATTTGTTGAATACCGCACACTATTTTCTTTCGAGAACGTCAGGACTAGCGCAAATTGTTCAATTCAATGTAGGTTGTGGCAAATAAAAATTCCATCTCAACCGCAAATGGGTAATAATAAAAAAAGGTTAAGGATCACTGGCATAAAGGCTCTCACCTCTTAGTCCATTAATCTATTTCCAGTAGCACTATAAGTTTGATTGCTTTTCTTATTATATTCAGAAATAGAACAAACTCACCAATAACAAACCGGAGCAATGTAGCGTTAAATGGTTCAGAATAAAATAACGCGGAGCAAAAGCGTTTCGAGCGTTCACAGCAGTAACCGGAAACAGCGATCAATTGTCGGTATGTAGATAAGCATGTTGCATGCAAGCTTTTAAGCTGTACACGAAGAGGTACATTGCACGAATCACGAATAGAAAACGCCTGAAATTACTGATCAGCAATGCACAAAACTGTAAAGCACATATCCATCCATTAACAAACCCGAGAGGCGCCCGCACACAGCCCGTGACACTTTAGGAATACAAAAGCTAATACCACGAAACTGAACTACCAATTTTTTGGGCGTTTTTATGTGGCATGGAGACTCCCGGGGCCGGAGTAACGCACAGACATCATCATACTTTGCCTGACTTTTACATATTTTGTAACAGAATTGCTATTATAAAAATTTTTTAATTAGTTGCACAATCCACTAATTTAGCGAGCCTCTTTGCCTGAGAAATAGGTACTTACGAGAACAATCTGAAAGGGTTTCTCCTGTTTGACTGACGTTATTTTGTAATAAACTCCTCTGTCCATATTCAAAATAAGGGTTGATTGTTCAATAAATGCTATGCAATGAGCATCAAGGGAGTCACCGAGGATAAATGACTCATAAAAGCGGTTCTGAGAGTAAGTACCAAGTAGAAACACATCTGTTTGTCGTTTGCATGAAACCATAATGACAATCAAGGCCAAATTTCAGTTTGTATAGAACAGAACTATCACGGTTGGTTCGACAAGTTCCATCCCTCAGAAAGTCACAAAGCCCCCTCGTTTACTTGGAAATCTCGCAAAGACAAGGGATTGGTCGTTAATTTTTGCAGAATACAGTATATCAAAATCTTAAATTTGATATAACAATTGCAAAATTGATTGTAAATGTTATTACCAGAAATTCGATACTGGTGGAATGAAGAGCTTTTTGAATGTGACGTTTTTTGGTCATGCCCGCAGTCACGAGGATTATTTGGGGCAGTGCACCCCAATTTTTTGTGCTCTCCAAATTTTGTTTTGCCCAGAAAAATTTGTTTTAAAAATATCATAGAAACAAAAATCTTGCCTCCCTAAAATGTGTTTTTCGCCCAAACCTTAAACCTGGCCGCGAGCCTGCCTTTGGTCGGGTTACAAGGCGCTTGACGCAGCTTTAAATCAATGCACAGAATCGTGATGCCCATATCAAAAATCACTCAGACAACTTATACTTTTAGCAACAGTTAACCGAACAACTGTCTTCCCTATGTGATCGCAGTTTGATGTCTCTCTCTGTCGACCACGATTCTCTCCATTTCTCTCGTCTAGACTTTACGAGCTCATTCTCATTGCCCTGAAAAGGCGAAGACTTTGGTTTTGTATAGTACTCTTGCAGCAGGGCCGGTTTTAGAGGAGGGAAAAGTGGGCACCTGCTCAGGAGCCCCAACAAACTGGGGGCGTCCACAGTCATGAGACGTGAGCCCCTGGGTTTTAAACATATTTAATGTTAATAATTATTAAAATTAATAATAGCAACAGTATAAGGAAACAAAGAAAAGGTTATATTTATCAGCTTTTTTAAGGCGTTTTAGGGACCCGATTCGGGTCCCTAGAATTTTAAATCGGGTCCCTAGAATCAGAGAAATCGGGTCCCGACAAATCCATACCGGGTACCTAACATTTTCCTTAGAAAAAACTGTATTTATTGAAATTATTGTCACTTTTTCTTTTTTTACTGACGGAAAACTGCAACCAACAGAATAAAAACATTATTTGGCAGAAAGTGCATTTTACGGGTCCCTAATTAAAAATACAAAAAACAAATTTAGAGATGCCAATACTTCAATACATACTGTAAGAATTCACTCGCTGAGACAAGAGGCCTTGGAAAAGTGTTTGCACAATGTACTTGTGACGTAACAATGGCGCTGACACCTACACACAAAGGATGCCTTGGGGCTTCCAAATGTCTAAATTAGGCCCTGTTTCAGAACCCTCGCTAGAAACTCTTCAACAGGGGGCTTTGTGCCTCGTTTGTGCAGAGGGGCTTGGCATTGTAAAAATAGACAAAACTCCACTGATTCATAGTGTTTTATATTTCAATTGGGGAGGCTTGGAGCATTGTTTGGAGCTTAGCCCACCAAAGCACCCCGTGGAGACGGGACTGCCCTGTCTTGCAGTGATATAGGAGCTGCTGATGGGAAAATAATGATGAGCTATTTGGATATCAGATGCAACAAAAATTAACTTAGTAGTTGCTTCGTTGTAACTTCTTCATGGTGTTACAAAATTTAAAAGAAAAAAAGCACGGTTTTAAGTATTGACCAAAACTAACTGTTATTTGGGTTTGGTTTATTTATAACCATCCGTAACAAAAAATAGTAGTCAGTTAGACGTGATCTTACTACTAGTAACGCACCTATTTTGACAGTGCCAGGCTGTAGGGAACGAGAAATTGTGCAAAGCAAAGAGATGGTTTAGTGAAAAAGTGAAAGCAGCACACACTTGTAACAAAAAACGTGTTCATGAAAGACAAACAACACATCCTGCGTAAACAAATGGCTCGGATTTTCTCATTTTCAGCCCTACAACTCTTTAGCCTTGGTGTTGTCGATGCGGTAACCTGTGAGTCTGAGACTTTGTCAAAAAAGCGAAAACCAAGATCGAGACCCGAATATTAAAAACTGAGACTCAAGATTTGAAAATTTGTCAGATTTGCCAAAAATGTTCTCAAATTTTTCATAAAAGGTTGTCAAGACTTTCCAGCAGTAAATTTGTTTTTTGGCATTTTTCCCTTTGATTGGTTTTTCTTTTCCTGAAGGTAGGTAATGAACAGGCTGAATTACGGAAGCTTTCCAAAGCCATATCGATGGAGCATTCCAAGTCTCGAGACCGGGACCTGCAGCCTTTAAGATCGAGGCTAAAATGGGTTTGTAGACGCGTCTCTACGACTGCTAAATCGGACAGATATAGTAAATTCGGAGCATATTTGGTTAAATCTGTCCAATTTAGCAGCTGTTTATGCTAATGTGTCCGATATATTTTTATATGAACGGGGCCCCATACGAAAACGTGACCAAGACTCCACCACCGCTCTTTGAAAAGCCTTGCAAGAGCAACGTCGTCTATTTTTGCGTCATACCAAATACAACGTACGCTGTAACATGCGCAATTCTGATAAGAGTATAATACTCCCATCTTTGCTTTATCGCATAAAAAGTATTATTAGCCTACAAGCAAGGAATTGCGCTACAAATTTACTTTTTTCTGAAATACATATTAAGCGCCACACTTTTGCTGTAGCCAGGCACTCTAAAGAATAGTCAAGTTTACCACCGACTTCACTTTTATTGGACCTCATTGCAGAATTACTGAATTTAGATGAACAAAAGTTTTAAACAAGGTGTTGCGAGACTCATAGGCATAGCCAGGGGGGCCCAGGAGGACATGTCCCCCCACATTGTAGCAGATCTAGTCTTTTTGTGCTTTGAGAGGCGATATTCTAAACAAATATTTTTTAGAATGCAAAAATCGGAAGTATTTTTCCAGAGGGGGGCCACGAGGGTATTTTTCCAAAATTTTTCTAGGGGCCAAAATTGGCAAAATTTGTTTTTTCTCACTCAACTAAAAACACAACATTTTTTGCTAAGATTTTCAAAATCCAGGTGGGGGTTGGCTCCCCTGCCTCCCCCTTCCGACACCCATGCCCAACATTACAGTATTTTATAGCTTACCGTAGCGCTGGTCAAAACACGGTTGCCAGGTTGGTACTTTTAGGCAAATTCCAGAAATTTGGTCTTTTTGAAAGTGGTATGACATGAGAAAAGGCCATGTGGCATATACGTAATTATTTGGCATGTTTTCCAAAAATGTGAAATAGGCAGTGGCGCAGCCAGGAATTTTGTTTGGTAGGGGCCAGTCACTGATGTCGTCGGAGTTCAATCTTTACTGTAGCTATTTTGCACAAAGATTATTTCGATGTCACAGCTCAATTTCTGGTCTATTGCAACAAGATATGACGTCAGATATCTTCACCAGTCGGCATCAATAAATTTTGACAAGCAAATGTTTGTTTTAGTAGTGATCATTATCAAGCAATTATTAGGTAAACAGTTTTCAATGAACGCTAGAAGAGTGATTGCAATGAGCAAGTGGTTGCGACAGCTTTCACACAAAATCACCATAGATGATTGGGATCTAGTAAGTGTTTGCCTGCTAACGATTTTTTAATTTGCGCTCTGAAATTGTAATAAGTGTGATCTTAACAAAGTTTGTGTGTTGCGCTGATCGTGACTTGCTATACATTTCAAATTCGAGACCCCTATACAGTGGCGTGCAGAGTGGGTGGCGAACGGCATCCAAAGAATGAAATTACAAAAATTAAATGCCGTAACTAGATGATATCTCTTATTGTAAGGCTACTAAGACATGTTGCATGGATTTACTTTTTCAAAACTTGTTTTTTTCGCCAACACCAGTTTTTGTGTATTTAAATGCAAGTAATTCCCACATTCTTCAATACCAGGGACTTATACTCAAGGTGTGACGCGCACACCCAATAGAACTGATAGTGACGTGACTTTTACCAGATGGTATGATCAAGGGAAAATCACTAAAAAAGGTTGAACGATATTTACGGACGTTTAATTGATTTTCTGAGTCAAATTTCAAAACTGTCTTTTTTTCAACTTCCTTGATTTAGCTGACTTTTTGATACATCATTACTTTCCCGTTTCATTTTTTGATGTGGCAACCCTGCCTGTGCGCTGATGCAGCCGCACCAGGGGCGGATCCATGGGGGGGGGGCAATTGGGGCGATCGCTCCCTAAAACCTAAAAAAGGAAATTTAGTCACCATGATTTTGTACAATTCGGAAAACAGCATTCGTGATATAAGACCAGTGGTTCCCAAACTTTTTTGTCCGCGGAACACTGCAAGGTTATTGTAAGTGGACAAGGAACCCCACCTGAACTTCCAAGTAAAGAGAAACATTTTTTCACACAAATTGCCGTTGTTAAGGTTTCGCACTGTAAACAAAATTATGCGCAATGAAAGTAACCACAAAGCATAAACAATTCAACAAGAAGCACATCTTAGTGAGAACAATGCATTTGTTTTCTGGACTGCAACAATTCTGAAAAGTTCGTCTTAAGAGCTGATATTTGAATTTTTATATCTGATGTAGCGTCCGATCTGGCGCGATACCTGGTCTTTGTTCTCGCATATCGGGAAAAAACGGATTCACATAAGTATTGTGACGACACTGCGCATACCCAATGAGCAAAACGGGGAAAAAGGAAAGCTAGATCAAATCAAACGATACAGCGGCTGCCACACGCCCAAAGGGTTAGAGGACATATGAGCGGCTGGAAAGTATAGCTCGTGGAACCCTTTAGATTTGTCTATGCAATCCTAGGGTTCCACGGAACCACTTTGCGAAACGTTGTATAAGACCATTTTGCCGTCCATTGTTTTGTCACAACAGTGTTGTGAGTATACTTCATCTCTGTCACAGTAATGAACCCGTGATGAGACTTGACTACCAAATATTACTGAAATCGCTACCCCTGATTTTACTGGCTGGATCCGCCCCTGAGCCGGACACCTGTGCTTGCAATATGTGCATCATTTTGAGCTCCGTCATTTAATTGGCAGTTTAAGCGGATTGATCATAGCGGCTCACACAAGCCCGTATCTGTTCTGTCTATCGGGCGCCGTTTGTAAAAATATTATATCTGACAGATTTAGGACTAAAACTGCTATCTCTGCGCAGAGATAGCTATCTCTGCGCGCATTTAGCTATCTCTGCACAGAGATAGCTATCTCTGCGCGGAATTAGCTATTTCTGCGCAGAGATAGCTATCTCTGTCATCAAATGTGCCATCAAATGTGCGACCCTGGTTAAGATAACGACATGATTTTTGGCCCAGTAAGCCATTTGGGTTGGACATAGCTGGTTTTGGCGAATGTGTCTTATAAAGTCGGTTTGTAAAGCGGGAGTTTTTAAAAAAGGGATTAATAAAAAAAGGATTAATATGAGTAAAATCTGGTTACGGCTGAAGCTGCGAGTGTTGTAATGGTTGGCGCAACACTATTCTAACGGTTAAATGACACAGATGTATTCTTTCGAGCATCTTATCAGTGAATGAACATCTGGCGTCGACATTCTTCTACTGCAAACGCCTTAATTTTCCGACAAACCAGGTGGTGGTCAAAGGATGTTGTCTTGAAAAGATTTTTGGTTCATTTAACATCCAACTGGAGCGCTTGTCACGGAAGTTATCACTACTCTCAATGCCATAATCGACAATGAAGAGATCCATGCAACTGTTAAAATCAGGGTGCTTGGAAACATCGAAGGTCGCCTGAAGTTTGAAACGGCTTTCACTGCCCAAGTAGGCCTATACTTGCAAATAGTTTCCTGTGCTCTGCCACTCTCCATATACCTGCAAACTATGCAATTGGGTCTACCAACTCTGCACCATATGGTTGGTCAATTGGTAGATAGCCTAATATGCAGAAGAAACGGGATGATTTCCAAGTTTGTGATGATTCAGCTGCAAAGTTTGTTCACAGGGCTTAATGAGCCTGACTAGCTTAGTAAAACGGATGTAGGTCTTGTTGTGGAAGAGTCTTCCTATACGACGACAGAGACGCCGCAAATGTATTGTGGGTGAACTATCCATAGGGGAGTTTTCATCAGCTTCTGACCCAGTAAGAAAGTATCGCATTGAAGTGTACAACCGCATAGTGGCACATCCTGAGCAGCATCAAACAATGGCTTGATCGAAAATCTTCGACATTGTATGCTGATCTCTCACTTCGTCATCCAAGAAACTTTGGTCAAGTGCCAGCGGGGGCTATGGAAGAGCTTGGTAAATATTTGTTGAGGTTTGATGATAGCCTCGCTGCAGGACAACTTCGCATAGAACTGCAAAACCTTGGAAACCAATGGCATACATCAAGACAATCAATTGCAGATGCTTGCGTGGTGCACGAAGACAGTGACAATGAACTTGAACACAGCACGAATCATTTGTCTATCACGTGTAATTCATGTAAAGCTTGTCCTATCTGCTGCTGCAAGGCACTGCTGAGATTGAATCTCTTCACAGATGCCTAATGACCAGCATGACTAGCATTTCATTGAACTTGCCTACAAATTGCTGCTAGCACTGTCGGTGTCTCAAGTAATATTTGAACGAACTTTCTCTGCTCTGAAGAGAATTAGAAGACGACTACGAAGCACAACGACGCACGAATATCTTGAAGCGTTTATGCTGATGTCCGCAGAGCGAGGAATTCCGGCCAAACTTGACAACAAAGATATCATCGGTAGTATTCAGTGGCATAGCCAGCCCAAAAATTTGAGGGGGGCCAACAATTTTTTGGGGTGCCAAAATGTTTGATTTTAGGCGAATAGCACTATTTTGTTTAGAAAAACGCTTCTCAAAGCACAAAATGACCATATTTTCTAAAAATTTGGGGGGGCCATGGCCTTTTTGGCGCCCCCATGGCTACGCCTATGATAGTATTGCTGGCAGCAGTGAACTTCGTAGAGACTTACTTTGCTGAACTGTGGTTGTTTTAAATATAATAAATTAAGTTTTAGTTGATAAAGCAGTTTTTTTGGTCCTGCATTTTGCGTATTGTTTTAGACAAAACACGAACTTTCAGTTGAGAATCCACAATGTTCTGTTTTCGTCAAACATGAAACAATTCTAGGCTTATCAATACAGGCTGGCAGTCTCAACTGATGCAACATTCAATTTAATAAACGGCACCCCGCACGCCAATTTAATGATCTTTGTACTAGCCGTAATGGCCTTCTGTTGTTCTTCGTTGCATGGGCCAGGGCCGCCGTAATGAGAATGCCCCGGCCGATTTAAAAGCCCAGTCCGCCCCTGCCAGGGGGTCTTCCCCGCTACAAATTTTGCCCTCCCTGGAAAAATGTGTTGGACATAGTTTAAAAGTATTGAACATAGTTTAAAAAATTTGGCCCCTTTCAGAAAACACTTCGCCCCACCTGGTGCCCCAAGCTGGTTACGGGCCTGTGTTGATCACGTGTTGACCAAGCAGGTTTTTATTCGGTTCGGCAATATTTTATGCAAATAACCCTCTCAAACATGTCTCATCAGAATTTGAACTCCTTTGCAAGAAAGCTGGACCCTTACATTTCATTCAAGCTGCACCTCGGGTCGTGTTGTCCACAATATACGGCAAATTTGCTAATAAACTTGCATGCTTTAGTCGCATGTTTTCGCATCTGATCACAAAAAGTCACGTTAAACGTTGTTCAGTGAAAGAATACGATAGATTTACTAGACGCTACTTGAGTCCAACTGTTCCCCCGGTTATTTTCGAACAATTCAAATTGACATAAAGCACCAGCGAAAAACCTTAGCAAGCTTGCTTCGGGGGGGCATGACGTCTTCGGTCTCATTCTGGCTGCGCTATTGGTAAGAGGATTTCTAGTCTAATTCTATATGTGTACTTTTGGAGTATAACGGTTATTTCTTGGCTTATATGTAAAAATTGCAGCCTTGGTTTTGCAGCAACATTGTATTTTCGCCATTAGTCGTCTGGTTGACTCCAATCGACAGCATTCGGTCGGTTTCGGCTTGCCTTTGAATATTGTGAAGCTCAGGCCCGTAGCCAGGTTTCGAGGTTTTGGGGGCCAAGATACATTTTTAAGGGGGTAAGATTTTTTTTATTATATGTTTAAAAAAATTTTTCTGGGCACAAAAAATTTGGGGGGCACTGCCCCCGAATGCTTCCCCGTGGCTATGTTCCTGGTGAAGCTATTTGGCATTGTTTGACGAGCGATTTGGAATTTTTCCCCATTTGGCCCAGGGAACCCGGCCAAAAAGCGCAGAAACGGAATCAGCAAAACGGAGAACGTCGGTTTCAAACCGCGGCGCAGTCTTCAAAACTTTTACGTCTACGAAGGCGTAGTTTCATTTTTCAGACAATGCGTTATGTTTTTGTAGTATTTGCTTCTTTGCTGAGTTGGATCCTGAAAATTTCGAAATTGGCGGATTTGGAGCGGATGAGGTGTCAAAAAATAAGATTCCTTCTACTTCTGTAATACAGTAGGCCTATAGCCTGTGACTTACATTTGTGCATTTTCTAATGTCATATAGTGTGCGACGTGAGTGGGTGTTACGCGTTTTCACATAATGATAAATACGCACACGTATGATTGTAAGTGTGTATTTGCTTTTGTGAGCATGCCCTAGTTCACACGTTTTGTTCTCCTTTAATTTGTTTTAAGTCGTCGCGTGAATTAAGCAAGGCATGCAATTCAATCACAAGCGGTGCGTTTCGGTAACGCATCGGTAAGATCTCTCCCTGTGCTACTATTAGCCTATTGTCATTGACCAGTGATTGTAATGGCAATTGCTTTTGACTTATTTGACTGGTCGTCACATCTTACTTGAGGCTATAGAGCCAAGAATCGTAGATAATAGGCTACTACAATGCAATGACATTTTCATACTTGCTGCACTTTTTGTTGATGTTCCTGTGTATTTATGATGTTTACTGGCGGCTAAAGCTGAATACAATACAGTGCTGCAAATATAGAGTTGCAGCTACGACTTATCATTATTTGGTCACAAAGAAATAAATTTGAATTGAGAACTAGGCAAAGTAAACTAGCTGGGCTAAGCATGTAGTTCATAAATCCTATGTTTGGATGGTACTTGCTTCTAAGTTTTCTGCAGCACTATTGCTAATCGGTGGTTTCTTTTAAATTAGAGCAATTTTAAACATAAGGTTAAATTTGTCAAAACAATTTGTTAAAACCGCTACAGTAGCTGTTGTGACATGCTCCAGATAGGCTAAGCTATCCGGTAAGACAGTTCAGTAGGACAGCTGTGAGCTGACGTGCACCGGAGAAGGTCAGGAGACTGAATTTTTCTTGCGAAAGAAGGCTGTACGTGGTATTGATAAGTTAGCTTTACAGTCTTTGTTCATCTGTTGCAATTTCTATAGGCTGCTAGGCTTATGTGAATTGTTTGTCTGATTGACGGTATTGGCCTACTCTCATAGGTGCAGTGCTACAATCTCAATCTTAAATGAATTTATTCTGCTTGAATCGTGTGCCTTCAAGTCGTTCTTTTTGGTTAGGAGGTTTATGCTAGCGCATACGTTTATTGGAAGCCAATTGCTGTGGACACAAAGCCGTAACGGTGTCTTAGCTTATTGCGTACCAGGGTTGGCAGTAACCCACATAAAAATGCTTTCAGGCCAAACTATTGCGTAATTGCTGAGCAATCGAGTGGAAAAGTGATTCTGCAGTATTAAAATGCAGTGGAAAAGACTTGATCTCTTCATACTGCAACACTTAACGCATTCATTCCAAGTTAGCTTGGCCCTTTAAGATAAGCCTGAGTTTCTTTTGAACGTGAACACTCATATGCATTAAGACAGTGGTTCCCAAACTTGTTCGAGCCGTTACCCATATCAAGGTAACGATTATGTCTTCCAGCGCTCCCATCGATCTAGATTCTAGAACCAAAAATAAGGACAGCTAAGGAAAATTTGAATTTATTACCTAAAAAGAAAACAATTGTTTCTATTTGCACGGCTAACATCAGATCATATCTTTGCCTAATTATCTCCAGAAACCATTTGCAACAGCGTTGTCTTATTCCCGACCTCCTTCTTGTAATCGTCACGCAAAATGTTTTTTTCGCTTGCTTATTTCTTGAACCAATTAGTGTCAAATCTTCGCTACAAAACCAGTTTTCCTAAGAATCCTAACCATGAGTTCTTACAGGGCCAACAATGCCTGATAGTGCGTTACGTCTCTGCTGCAAGATTATACAACTTTTTTATGTCACAAAACCTTGATTACAAAGTGTTCACGATGAGATAGAAATGGTCTGTATGTCTATCAGATTTTGCTTATTTCAAATTGTTATGCTTATGCTACAGAAAATAAGAAAAAATAAGGACGCAAGACACAATGAGGACATTTCTTAGTAACAAGGACAGTAATATTTTCTAAGACGTAGTACTGCAAAATAAGGACAAATCTTAGAAATAAGGACGGTATATGGTAGCCCTGCTTACTACAAGGCCCGTAACCAGGGGGGCGCAAGGGGGACGAAGGCCCCTCCAGAAAGTTTTTCGCCCCCCTGGAAAAATGTGTTGGACATCGTTTAAAACTATTGGCCGTAGTTCAAAAAATTTGGGACCCTATCTGAAAACTCCTCGCCCCTCCTGGTGTCCCAAGCTGGTTAAGGGCCTGCTTATTACCTCAATATTTCGCAATGATTGTTCATAATACAAAATAACATTGTGGTTTTGGTGCCGCGTGCGTACCGCTCGAAGAATCGCATTTTATCCCCAGGGGGTAATTTACCACCAGTTTGGGAACTACTGCATTAAGATATTGATGCACAAATGGTTTTAAATTTTGTAAACAACGAAACCAACTTAGTGCATGCTGAATACTACAAATACCGCCATATCTGCATGTACTTGCATTTCCGCTTGATTTAAGACTTGTAGTTTCCTTATTAAGCTCGCAAGCGTTGCAAGAATCTTAAAACTTAGGAGCAATGTTTGAATGCTACTTGCTTCTACTGGCCACCGTTTGATCTGTTCTAAAATCTAAACATGTGTTGTTTGTGTTGTTCGACCCTAATCGAATGCGATTTTTAGCTTGAAGATGATGTATAGTTACAGCATAATCTGTCTGCCGTAGTGTATCTATAAATGCTTAAACCTTAACTGGATGCACGAACTTGGTGGCCTGCATCGGGAACCGTTGCACCTAAACGATATACCCTAAACCAGGGGTGCCCAACCTTCACTGACATAGGATCTACCTTTGCATTTTTCAGTCTCTGGAGATCTACTAATCTGGCAAAGCTTTGAAACATGTACATACGCAGAATTATTCATTTCTAGTTCGGCAAGCCCTTATACATGCATGAAATCACCCGCGATCGACTGCCAGGCATTTAAAGATCGACAGGTAGATCGCGATCGACTGGTTGGGCACCCCTGCCCTAAACGATACGATTGCACCTTAAATGATCCTTAGTAAAGGGTGATCCCAATCAAGAACAGCGGTGTAGTTCTACGCGGCTGACACTTGTTACATGTGGTGTTCTGAATAACCGCAATATCCACTTTTCCTCATCAATTTTAATTTTCCGCCAGCCCGCCGCTGGCATGGACAACGACCCCGTTTCTAGGCCCGTAGCAACGGGAGGCATTCGGGGGCAGTGCCCCCAAATTTTGTTGTGCCCAGTGGCGTAACTAACGGGGGGAAGGGGGTCGAGCCGCCACCCTGGCAAACTAAATCAAAAAAACGGGCCCCCTTAGCTAAAATTTTGATATTTAGTATTCTTTTGGTTTTCAGTAGGTTGTTGTTTTTTGCGTTTTTCGGGGCGTTTTCGTTTTTTCCAGCTAGTATAAACATCCGCGACATCCGGATTCACTATCATTTCTTGACTTTTTCTGAGTGTTGGCTAGTGGTTCACCCTACGGTGGTCAGTGGGCACCCTTCAGGTAAATTTTGCCCCCCCCTGCCTCAAACATCTGGTTACGCCACTGATTGTGCCCAGATAAAATTTGTTTTAAACATGTAATAAAGACAAAAGTCTTCCCCCTAAAATCTATTTTGCCCCACGAAACATTAAAATCTGGCACCGCGCCTGCCCGTTTCGTTTGCCTTCCCCAAAATAAAGCGCAAGTTGCAACATTATGGTTCCGTCCCTAGGAATGGG
>Ga0210059_1010925_pt1 | contig 13960 bp, 12 predicted proteins | sample Ectturendosymbi2_FD_188042 | JGI IMG/M metagenome (GOLD analysis project Ga0210059, IMG submission 188042) | Ecteinascidia turbinata endosymbiont from Florida, USA - Sample 2 (SPAdes) (version 2) | ecosystem: Host-associated > Tunicates > Ascidians > Unclassified | place: Key West, Florida... | reverse complement strand
CTCTATCCAGGGAACGGCAATGAACATGATCAAAGCTAGGGAAAAGATCACTGCCTTCACTAATAAACTTTCAAGCTGTATTTGTCTCATGTGATCAGGCAACTATGCTAATTTTCTACAACTTGGTGTCAATTACTATTTGATTTCAGACAAGGGGTACGAGAAAATTTAACGAAAGCTCAGGGGGTACGAGTGGGTAGAAAGGTTAAGAACCACTGAACTAAGGGGATTGTTTAGGTGGTACGCCATGCCAAGTCCGTTTGATAATAACATCTGTGCAGTTCTTGCATTTGAGAAAAGCATGGTGCACACAGAATTTTAAGGTAGCCGGCTGCATCACAGAGCGGCTCGCCTAATTCCAGATAAACATCAATGCATACACTTTGTACAGCTCCACACAGTGGGGGATGCCGCTATGGCTTTCTGTAATTAGATGAGCTTTCTGCATTGTGGCTGTACACCTGCATGATACTAATTTTCTACAGTACTCCCATGTTCTTCTGTGATGCGACTATGTGTATTTATGACGATTCAACTGCATTTGAAACAAAGGAAAATTACTTATGGGAGGCATGATGGTGAAAATATTAAGAACCACTGTTTAGATGATTAACAAGTTTTTGTGAAATTACTAATGTACGTGTTTCCCACTCTAATCAAGAAGAAACAAACTGTAACCACTTTATTTATTGCCATCTTACTGTAGAACCTTGGTTTATTAATCCAATTATCTTTTAATTCTAGTTCGTTCTTTGTTTCAGGAAGTGTTGATGCAACTTCCATCACTGTTACAAACACATTTTGTGTACCACACACAGAATCAGAAGATGAAGTTGCTTTTGATATGGAATTTGCTCGAAATATGTTTGAGTTACATAGGAAAGTAAATCCATCGGAAACTATTGTTGGATGGTGAGAATTAGAGTATAATATATGGTTAATTTTGGTGTGTGCATGCACGGTTCATTTGTGCATGTTTATAACAGTTATTATTCCTAACAATTAATCAGAATTTTTGCAAAAAAATGATCACAGTTCCAAGTGTCACTAGCATTGTATTTATGCTTCCATTCAAATTTAGTTTTACATTTGTCCATTCTCCAACATGAAGTTTTTTATGCAAGAGTTACACTATTTGTTGCAATCCATGGATGCTGTAGTGCTTGGACCTGATTTAACTGCTTATTATCAATATTGGTTATTAAATATTATCTTTGTATATGAGTAGGATCAATAAAATAAAACCTCATACAAAGTGAAATTGCTAGTAGTTTGCACTACAATAGTAAAGCAAGAATTATTGAATGCATTATTTTAGTCAAATATACATTTTCAGTCACTTTAGGCAAGAGATATAATTTACCGATATTTAAACATACTTCTGTTTTGCCAACATGATTGTAAATCTTCCCACATAGAAATGTAGCTTTCAGACTTCTTTACCATTCCATTCGTTTTTTCAGCTATTTCCTATTATGACCATAACGAAAACAAGTTTTGATGTGTCACTGCTCTTATTGCTACCCATGAAGTCCGGCACGGGTCACTTTTTTGACTCGACTTTGCAGCTCCATAACTTGCCAGCTGATTGAGCTAGAGAGCTGTTCGAACCATCTACAGATTTGAGAAGTCTTCTACTTTAGATTAAAAATTTTTTTCGTTGTGCGCGACGTTAAAATGGAGGTATGTTTTCACGCCTTTGCGGCTGAGGTGACCTGGGCGCCAACCCATCAAGCCATTTTTTATTCTAGGCTATCATCTGAGTCTTTAGAGCCCTTGATTCAAAACAAAAACTGGGAAAAATTAAAGTCCCGCAAACGCTAACCCTGGGTGTTTTTCACGCTGTGGCCATAACTCGCCAGCAGATTGAGCTGGAGAGCTGTTCAAACCCTCTATAGATGGGAAAAGTCTTGTAGTTTGCAAGTAAAAAATTGTTTCAATTTTGGATGTCGTTTTTTTGTTTATGTTTACATGATGGAAGTATGTTTATGCATATTTTGTTTACATTTGGATGACGTCATCATCCCCTGGGAGCCGACCAAATGAGCCCATTTCATGGCTCAAAGTTTGATTGGACTCTAAACTATACTACGAGTCTTTAGAGGGTTTGATTAACTTTCTGGCATTTCTGATTCCAGAATTACGGGCCAAACTACTTCGAAATAATTAGTGAAATCCTCGCAAATTCCTTAGGGAATTCCTTAACTATATAGATTTTCCGGCATAACTTTTGAACTAGAAATACTAGAAACTCGATCAAGGACTCTAAAGGCTCGTATTATAGCCTAAAATCCAATAAAGCTTTGAGCCACAAAATCGGCTCATTGGATCGGCCGATGACATCATCAAACAAACTGCAAAACATACCCCGCTCATGACGTCATCGGCCAATAGCCCAATACTCAAAAACACATCACGAGTCTTTGGAACAGAGGTTCTCAACCTGGGGTAAGTTTACCCTTTGGGGGTAAATCTAATGATGCTGTTGTACATTTTTCTACAGTGCTAGTAGGTAAACCAAAATCGGGGGGTAAATTTTATGTTAAGAAGCGGGCAAGGGGTAAACGGGAGAAAAAAGGTTGAGAACCCCTGCTTTAGAGGATTTGAACAGCTCTCGAGCTCAATCTGCTGGTGAGTAATGGCTGGCCAAAGTTCTCCCTGAGAGGGCAAATTATGTCTTTCGTGACACTTCGGTTTATCTCAAAAACTGGACTTTGAGCCATAATTATGGCTCCAGATATGCTAGAAAGTCAGTCAAGGGCTCTGAAGATGCGGACCATAGGTCATAGTCTAGTTTCCAAAAAATAACATGAACCAAAAATGGTACGTTGGGTTGGCGCCCAGGGTCAGGTAAACTTGGCCAAAAAGGCGAAAACGTGTCCCCATTGTGACGTACGTTATCCACAGGAAACCCCAAACCCAAAATGAAAAAAATATTTTTTAAAATCTGAACTAGAAGAGTTGCTGAATCCGTAGATGGTTTGAACAGCTCTCTAGCTCAATCGGCTGACGGGTTTTATGGTGTTGCAAAGCTCTGCAAATAAGTGGTCGGCCCGGGACTGAGGGGGTTAAGCGTTGCATGATCGTACTTCCTTTTATGTTTTGGAACTTGAAGTGCTAAACTTTGAATTGGATTACAACAATATTTGCACATCTGTTCAGGTACGCCACTGGTCAAGATATCACGGAGCATTCTGTTCTAATCCATGAGTATTACAGTCGCGAGAGTAAATGTCCCATACATTTGACGGTGGACACGGAACTGCGTGGTGGAGAAATAAACTTCAAAGCGTATATCAGGTGAATAACATCAAAAATTTCGATCCTTGACCGGTATTTCGCCATTAAAATATTAAACATATCTTGCTACTGCCATTGCGTTTGAAAATCGCTACCGTTTTCGACTGAAAATAAGGACTTTGAAGGTTGTAACTTTTCCGCGTCGATAATATCGCTGTCTCTGTTAGGCGTTGCAATTTGCAACAAATATCTTTGTTTGCGACAAAACATTTATTTGAAACTGGATGAACACCATGCCCGGCTTGGATGTGTAGAAAAATTGCACCCGAACCACGGTATACGTGTCGGTGGCAAGGTCGACTTTAAAGCATTAGAAATGAATGGTTTTGATTTACCCTGCTACTTGTTTGGCTGTGGCACTTTGTCGCAGCAATTTGCGTAACGGATAATCTCTTGGTGGAAGAGATCAGCACTTATCTGTGCAAAAGCATCAACGATGGAAAAAGTTTTGCTCGTAGTCTGTCACCGTTTACTTGCTGTGTTTCGTCTAATTGAGAATGTTCATTCCGTTTTAGCACAAGCATTGGCGTTCCTGGAAAGACACAAGGCATGATGTTTACTCCTGTGCCAGCGGCTGTCCAGTTTTACGGCACTGAGCGAGTGGGAGTGGATAGAATACAAACAGTAAGCAACATTTAGCCAAGCCGAACCAATTTCATAGACCTCGACAAGGGCGTCGTAAGGATTTTTCCAGGGGGCCACTAGGGGATTTTTCCAAAATTTTTCTAGGGGGGTCCAAAAGTGGTGAAATTTGTTTTTTCCGCTCGAAATCAAGAAAACAACGTTTTTTGCTGAAATTTTCAAAATCCAGGAGGGGGCTTGGTCACCCCTTCCGACGCCTATGGCCCTCGACGTCTTAACACAGTGGTTCTCAAATCAGGGTATGCAAAGGTACTCACACGGAGTTTGTTTCTTCATAAGAAATTTCAACGTGAAAGTACAGTACAATCATTATAGGTCCATTTCTAATTATTTTGCTGACGATTACAGTCAAGGGGTAGGCCTACTTGTTATGCAAATGTTGACCAAAAGATACATCACTTAAAAGGTTGAGAACCACTGTCTTAACACATTAGCATTATAGCAAGCAGTGTGAATTTAGTATGTACTAAGAAATAACATTCGCTATGTATGTGAAAAATTTAATCAAATCTGATGATCTGGAGAGAAGATACTCCTCACCAAAGCAGCTATTGGCTTGAGGAGCTCGTTGACACTTCCTACTTCCAGTACCACCGACCTGAGCACCTTGGTGTGTCTTTGTGTATAACATGCTGCTTTCGACGGCCCAGCAACTTGTCAGTAGCCAGTGCTTGATGTTCGTTATTACTCTGCAGGGTGTGCAAAAAGCTCCGACCCGAAACAACTTGGTGGCGCTGCCAACCGAATACGACAATGTTATTGAAGCGACCAGCAACCTGTCAGCCATACTGGAGAAAGTTTTGAAACATGTGAACAGTGTCTTGGTACGTTGTGTTGCTGAATGCCAGCTGGAATACAAGACTAAAAGCTTGTTAAATTGTTCGGTGCATACGCATGTAGTGGTGACAATACTAAAATGTGCAATACGTACGCATATCGTACGATGTTCGCAACATCATATTTGCTGTGATTTGAGTGCCTGCTTCCGTTAAAACCCCCTTCAAAATCATTGCCTCGGATCCTCAATTTCTCGGAACACTGTGCACACGGAGCTTGCCGTTACGGGTGTTTCAAAGAAATAATGTGTGTTGTCTGATACTGAGCAAAAAGGAGCTTCTTTAAACTAGGGTTGACTCCAGGTCAATAGCGTCACTCGGGCTCGTCACGCGTTTTATAATGACTGACACTGAAGCCAACCTTTCGAGGTCACTGAAATTTCCATTTGCTTTTATTGTGACTGGCACTGTTGTTGCTCTGTGATGTTGGTTATTTAACAGTGAATGAAAAGTTCTCACGAGAACGCATCCATTGTTGCGTAACCTACGTAATAGAGCATTGATAACGCCAGTTAGTCCTCTGCGCACTAGACTCATACATACTAGCCAGAGTTACTGGACAATTTATCGTTCATTTGAAATTATTCTCAAATGTGATTTTGTCCATTGGTTTGGAAGTCAAATCCACTGCTTAAAAAAGATTCAATCTGATACGAATTATATTTTTATAAATCCTTGATTGCAGAGGGCAGCTCGGGCTCTAACGGTTGAACCCGCGTGATCCTCTGCGTACCAAAGTGGCCGTGGATCCGGAGTCGACTCGGAAGAATTCTGCGTTTTTCTTTCGCACCCGCAGTCACTTTTCGATTTCTGCAGTAGCAGGAGTCTGCGTGGTCATTTCTTAGGTAAAAACATGGGTAAATGTCGGTTGGATCGATGTCAGCCGGAGTCGATCCCCAAATGTGAAAAATTTCCGGAACAGGATTCAGAAATTTTGGAACAGGAGCGGCGTCGGACAAAGTAACCCCGGCCACCTCTGCTGCGTACGAGGCTCTTTCATACTAGCCTGAATTAACTGGGCGATTTATCGTCGGTTTGAAAGTATGGTCGGATGGGAGTGTTGCGATCGGAAAAGCCCGAGCGGCATATGCGCAAAGCTTCGCACTGTGGCAGCAAGCAACAAAAGAGTTCATACGTCATGATCACTCTATTATTGCTTGTTCACACCACGTTCATATAGTGTTTTTCTTGGCGTACATCCCGTTCGTGGTGGATCACACAATCAACGCAACGCCACCGGAGAGGTTGCAACAGGAGCTGTCCACAGATTGGAATTCAGATCCAATGTCCTGTGCAAATCCTTTGCTTCAAAAGAAAACATCCAATCTGATATGAATTATATTTCAAAAAACACTTATCGATAATTGCAGAGCAAGGTTGTGGAGCCGGAACTCAAATTTCGGGCTTCAGATCCAGGCATCTAAACTTTATGGTCCAATAAAAACTAAAAACTATTTTATTTGTACAACTCGCTTGCCCAACAAATTATGTCTGTTGAACGGTAACCAAAATTTCAGGATCTGGCTCCATATGTCCAAAATTGCTTGGGCTCTGCTCTGCAGCCTTGTTGCAAATGGCAGCTCGGACTATACTGAATGAGCCCGGGTATAGCGCGAGTGAACGAAGTTGAGAGAGCGCCTAGTACGAACCATATTTTTTGATTCAGGACACCTGCAAGACAACGCGAAAGGCCAGACATGGAACAAAATTATATGAATAGCGACAAGGCCCAATAAAAAAATCCCGAGTTACAGCCTTAACCAGTGAAGTGGGTAGTGGCACAAATGTACAAAGCAAGCAAGCTGACGTTCTACAATGTAAATCGTAATCGAAGACGACCGAGTCGCCACTACTAGTTTTGCAGTGTCGAGAGGATCGACATCGCCTTGAACTAGGGCGGTGGTGTATAATAGTTTCGTGGAAGTGTTCGAAACGCACAAGAATGCATTATATTATTACAGACGGGAACCGCCCCCATGGACAGCAAGCTGGGGAGGTTTTTAATGGACTTGGTCAGCACTGTTCCGCACATGGAGGAGGATGAGTTCGACGCAATGCTCAACAACACTATTAACGTAATACCTCCAAGGCTTTGCTTGTGTACCTCGTCTCCGCACGAATCTATTTACTCGCCAGTCTGACCTCTTTGTTATGCGCAGGACGTTTTGATGGTGCGCTACTTGACGAACGTTGTCAAAAGCCAAGTCGCTCTGAACGAGAAGCTGATCAACACGTCAACCATCCAACCAACGTGACGTCAAGAGGCCAGTCTCGTCTGATAAAATAAGTTTGCGGTGACGTGGAGATGTTATTTTCGCCCAGGGTCGATGCTTTTGTTGCAACGGAATAAAGCGCTTGTCGCATGTTCTAGTGCGTTGGTGCGGTGTATTTCAGAGCGAAAACGAGGGTGAAAATCACAGTATGTAACGATAGTAACAGGCGAACTCTACTGCAGTGCAAAATTTTCGTACACAGTGAAACATACAAACTAATGTGCAGAATATAAAACTATAAACATGATTAGAGAACGTACAAGTACAACGTCAGACATTACGCGTAATTAGAGGCTGCAATGTTACCATGCATTTAATATGTTGTTACCTTCGGTTAAATGTTTAGTATTTGCAGGAACAAAATATGAAACGTATTCAGCACCAGCGGAGAAACATTACTTTTTGATCAATGGCGAGATCTACAATAGCAGTTAGTGGCTGCACAAATAGGTTTACATCAGCGAACAGTTCTCAAGAACTTGACAAGTGAAAAAGCACGCCAGGTCTCAGTGCAGCTGGAACCAAACAAATGGCTTCAACGGTTCACAACAGGCGATTGCGAGTAACCAAGCTGCTAAAGTCGTAGTACGAAGTGACACGGACAAATCAACAGGTGAAGTGAACTGTTAGCGCCTAAAAAGCATTTGTGTTGAATGAAGTGCAGGGCGGCGCATTATCGGAGGCTTTCATCGACAACTGTTCATAACTATGAAGTTAAGCAATGTCTCTACGCTTGGAAGTGAATATCCGTTCAAAGGTTGGTTTGCACTCGAGGGATCGAAGCTGCAATTCCACGACGAAATTCCACAAAACGTAACTTGCGCTATGATCGCACGAACAAGTGGTCCCAGCTTATCACAGCCCGAATGTAAATTTTGTCTTGCAGCTGGAGTGATCGGAATTGGGCGGGCTTCAGTCGTACGACGAAATGGCACTAGCTATATGCGCCAAATACAAGGACAACAAGCCACTGGCTCATAGCACAATCCTGTTCTTCTTCGGACGTCGAGGACTGATCGTGGCCAAACTCTGTTGATGATCCAAAATGGCACAGTTACAGCGAAATATCCTGGAAATAAAATATCTCGCTTTCAGTGCTACATCAGGCAGGGAGTTTCGATAAAGACATCTTAAGCATGATTGCACAAAGGCTTACATAAAGTATGCAACGCAAATTTTGACTGCTGTTCTATGACAGTAAACGTGATGTTGGCGAAATAACACGTACAGTATGATCAGCATCTGACAGCCTGTTTTCAGTTTTTCTACATCGTCATGCATTCATCAAACCAAAACCACATCGCTCATGAAATAAGTAACGGGTGTTTTCAAAAAAAGGAAAGAATACAGTCTCGTGCTTTTAATAAAAATGCAACGATGAGCGTTTTCAAAACGTTTTTATAACATTTGCATGTCTGGAAAAATTGACCTCAGATACTTAGCGACAAAACCGACTGGAGAATCAAGCCGGGAAGAGTAAAAAATGACTAAGAGGCTGCTCTTGTTAATTTCATCGACGATAACGGTAAATGAATCCCTAATGACAGTGGGCAATGTAACAAATAGAAAAAAATACTTTTCTACAACTTTCCAGTGTTTGATCATGGTGAAAGCGACGTAATGAAATTTTTGGCAGGATTCTTGGCGACATTTTACTTCGATTATGTGACATTAAATACAAGAAAAGGTAACAGAGGTATCCGGACTACACTACAGGTACCTGGACAATCGCCACCCCAGAGGTGTTGTGGGGCGGGAACGTATTTCCAAACTTTCTTCGTGATTTCGTTTCTGGTGCAATGGACGTGAATAATTCATGGAAAAAGCGCGCTGTTCATAATGGCTACTTTTTTAGGTGCGCTTCTATGTTAGCACCACATGCAGTGGCGTATCTATGCAAAGTGGCGCCCGTGGCAAAGTTTAAATGTGCGCCCTTTCTAATAATTTAAACATTAAATATAGGGAAAATTTTTACGAAAGATCAACCATGAAGAAAATTAATGTTTTGAAGAGGAAAGTAGGCTACAGTATTAGGTTTTTGTGCTTTAAACTTTTCCGCAAATAAAATATAAATTATCCATAAGGACCGTAACATGCTTCTATACTCATTTATTTTTATTATGAAAAATATTCAAATAATTGAATAGAGCTGATGATGTAGGCGAAATATATACTCTGATAAGGTCTTAGTGTCTGGTTCTTTGCTGAGAAAAGATTTCTTTCCATAGACTGTGTTCAAATAATAACGTTAGTTATCGTAATTTATAGGCTATATAATGTTGCCTGATAAAATTGTATATCCAACAAAAAAATCAAACAACATATTGCTACTGCAAACGACAATTTCTTTGGAAAAGAAACGCTTGTAAAACACATTTAATCTGAATTGTACAATAAATTATTTAATGCAAATGATGTATCACTTGTGTTCGAAAAACACAATTCCATCGAAACATCAATATAGTCAGGCTTCTCTTGTTTTAAATAACAAAATATGCTGATTGAAACGAAACTTAACGTGCCCTTATCGAAGCAAATTCGTTTGTGATTTCATCATTGTCAGCTTTCTCTGTTTCGTCCATTTCTATACTCAAAGCTAGATCACACAACCTGCCCTGACTTACTGTTAGTCATTGAAGACAGGAGGTGCCAAAGGATCAGTTTCAGTTTGCGGAAATACCGCTCGCTCCTTGCAATACATAGCATCAGATTATTTGCAAAGCAATTCGAAGAATGTCTCAGAAGGACTTCAGGACAGGGGCGTATCGAGAGGGGCGAAATTCCCCCGGCGACGAGTCACCATGGTCCAAATCACTGCGGGGGGCGTCGAATGGCTGTGGGATGCGCCGAAAAGTCCCCAAAATATCACAAGCACTTTCCTCAATACAGTACATTTGCTTCCGAAGGGCGCCAAACTTGCTTCTTGCCCCGGGAGCCATCTAACCTCGTTACGCCCCTACTTCAGGATGCCATAATTTTAAGTTGCACGACTTGAAACTAGCGTTTTGTAATCTAGCACCTTCTCGTATAATTGCTTGCCATCTGCAGTGGCGTAACGAGGGGAGGCAAGGGGGGACACCTGCCCCCGGGCGCAGCACTTTGGGGGCGCCAACTTGAGGTCGGAATGGTACGTACTAATTACGAAATATCAAATGTCAGCGGATGCTAACAATTATATTGTACAAAATGTCGAATGTCATTGCGAAATCTCTATGAGATCATCAAAGTTTGCAAAGCGAGCAATTATGAACGTAGTGACGTTTCGAAGCGGTGCTTCTGTCGCCAGCAATAAGCGCTCGCTTGTGGTTTGACTCACGGCTACGTCACAACACTTTCAGAAAGTCAGGGTTGCGAACTTTCCGACTTCCTTATCATTTTATAGTTGCGTCACAATGGGAGGGAAATCGAGCTTTTACAGTGTATGCAGAGTGCCATACTGCGCATGTTCTTAGAGCAACGATAAAACTTACACAATGTTGTTACCAGGGTTGTGCAGAGGGGGATGAACGAAGCGACGGACCCGGACATTAAGGCAGTGGGTCATCCAACGAGTGAAATTGCAAAAAGTGCATTTTATCAACATTTTTTAACTACACCAGGGGTGCAAAATTTTCTGTGAATCTTAGTAGCGCGCAGCAAGTGCACACATATAAGCTTTGCCATACAGCATTCATATGCATGAAGTATAAAAGGTGAAAAAACGTTCGCGCACTCCACGTTTTTGGTCGCGCGGCGCGAACCCATTTTTGCGCCCCTGAACTAGACGCTTCTTATTTGCAACTAAAACGTGCTGCATGGATCTGATGGGAACTTGCCTGAGGGAGCACGCAAATGTATGTTAAATGACCTCAGAGAGAGGGATGAAGCATCGCATCGTTATCTTCATCTGTTTTTACTGAACAAAACATCCTTAGCAATTTGTTTATAGTTCAGAAAAATATGAAGTGCATAAATGCAATATCTAATTCCTCACGGCATAGCTTACCCATGAATGGAAGAAGTTTACTTGTAAACAGATGTCTCAAGCCCACAGAAAAAAACAAATTATTAAAAACCTAGCACATTAAAAATAATTTTTCAAAACTTCTTCATTAGTCAAAACGAGTTGTTGCTTATTTTAAACGCCTGTATTTTTCACATTCCTCAATACTAGAATTGTGGGAGGCATACAATCAAGCAGTTGCCCTGGGAATCACCAGACCTATCTGCATGCCGCTGGTTGTTACGACTACAGATCGGATGTTTAAGTAAATTTGAGCTTTTATGGTTTGACAAATTTCATGTTGAAATGGATATGGTGTGGTTCTGAAGAAAGTTATGATGATTTTTATTTGTGGGATAGTTAAATACACGCTGAATACTTCTGTGTAACAATGTTGAGTATATTAGTTATTGTGAACTTTTCAGTTACTGCTACATGTGCTCTTTATATCACTTTGGCCGAGAAACTGAGCATTTCCGTGGACATGATTGTCGAAATTCAGGTCACACAATTGCTAACCTGGAACTTCGCGCGGAGCGTCACTGACCTTAGATATTTCTTAGATTAGGTGATGTAACACATTTCATTCATTGCTGTTTTTTTAAGGAACAACTGACAAATTTCAGTAAAGGCAAGAAAACTTTGTCTTTGAAGTTAGATAATTACAATTAGAGCATTAAATCGCAGTGTTTCTTTTCTTTTCTGTCAACGTTTTAGGGTGTTATATCCAAGAAAATACTTAGGGATTTTTCGATTTTATATTTGTCTAGCCGTTTTGTATAAAATAATTTGCCTTCAGTTTTTCATATGCATTCTTCTGTCTGTTCTTCCCTTTTATGTATTCGTGAGTCTCCCTCAGTCAGTCCTTTATGATGTTTTATTACTCAAAACTCTGAGAGTGCATGCTCCAGAAACCCCTAGTCCCTACAGCTCGCATCAGCGGTGATTGTAACCAGACCTGAGCAGGGAGTGGAACAAGCGGGTGCGCTGGATTCGGCATCTTCAAAACGCTCTGACAAACCCGCGTTTTAGGAAACAAGGCGCAACTCTGGCCAATTTTATCCTGCGTTATCAGAAGATTTGTGTGCCCAAAAAATCCTGTCATTAAAATTCATGCATATTTATACAGATGATGAGGGAACTTTTTGGTTAGTTTTTGAATTTTATTTCACTAGTTGCTACAATTCGAGAATGTTTTACCGCAATTTGGAGTGTCGTAGTAAAGCAGTTTGAATGTTCAATCGTGACCAAAATTTTAAAGGGAACAGCTTCACGCGAAACGATGAGATTTTTGACTCTACAGTCTACGGTATTTAACGATTTCCAAGATTCGAAGGTCCTGACGTCAATTCTGTGACGTCACAACCATAGGAAGTTTTCAGACGGGTCTAGAAAAACAACATGCAGGCGATTGCAGGGCCCGAGTCAGCTTTCAACGCCCCTTTATTCCCAACTCATTCTTCGCATCTATGCTGCCATGAACGGTCTGGGCGGGGGCGCCAAAACTGATTTTGCACCCGGGCGCGGGAAACCCTAGGTACGCCACTGGCCATCTACGTCTGAACTGTACACAACTAAAGTGTCACTCACAGTCAGGACCATAACAAAGGCCTTTTACATGTAACAGAAAGCCACATCTGGACAGAACAAGCTAGCTCTGAACAAAGCTAAAATTTTTCTTCATTTCTTGCTCGACTGGCATGGTAACGATACAAACAGCTGATTTTTGAGGACTAAAAATGTTCCCTACCTTAGTTTACACGAGTGACCATCGAAGCAGTTTCGTAAAGTCGGAGTGCCGGAGTGGGTCGTACCAGTTTAAGTAATTTGTTAATCTGCAGGACCTCAACAGCAGTTATTTGCGTAAAAGTCAAGATTCTCACAGCCACTGACTTAAACTCGTCTCAACTAGATTCTGACTAATATCGTCTAATCTGATATGCAGCAGTACGGACTGGCTTAGCGTTATTTGCAGCGTGAAAAGGGCGACGTCTTGCAGCTACGGCAAACGAGCGTGCTTGTTCTTTCACAATATCTGACTGTCGTGTCATGTCACAATACCATAGTTTTGTCATAATCCTTGGTGGTGCTGGCGCCACACGCCCATTTGATACGGGAGCGCTGTGTTGATGCAGTTTTGCAGTTTATGGTTTTATGGGGCACAAAATACAGTAGAGTTTCAAGAAACTGTAAATAAAACTTAATTTTTGTAAAGCAATTTTTGCGCCCCCGTCAAAGTGGCGTCCATGGCACGTGCCATGTGAAGCGTGTGCGACCCAGTTGTGTTCACACCTTCAGTGTGGGCTTGATCCTCGAACCTCGGGAAGGATAGATTGTGACGTCATCGATGTTAACTCTGCGCCAGACGAATCGGCCAAAGAGTACTCTTACTTCCATGTGCATGGAAGTCACTTATAAGTGTCGCTTGCTTGGTCTTTCTCTTCTCCTTGCTTTGGCCGACTTTGCTCACATGTAGCGGTCGCGCTAGTGTGACTGCTACATCACTTTCCTTCCTCGAAGTCTTTGGATTGCTCACTCTTTTCTCTTTGAACTATCTTGCCAATTGATATCAAGAGTCCAGCCAGGTCCGATGACGTGCGTGTCATGCTTGATTGGGCTTTGGTACGTTGCGCCTTTGTCTTCTTTATCTCTTCTCTTCTTTTCTTCTTTTTGTTGCTTTTTTCATGCGACGCATGTTATTCATCCCAGCTCCTCAAGGAGGTGTCCTTTATCAGGCGCCATTGAAGAGTGTGCGACCCGGTTGTGTTCACACACCTTCAGTGTGGGCTTGATCCTCGAACCTCGGGAAGGTTGGATTGTGACGTCATCGATGTTAACTCTGCGCCAGACGAATCGGCCAAAGAGAGCTCTTACTTCCATGTGCATGGAAGTCACTTATAAGTGTCGCTTGCTTGGTCTTTCTCTTC
>Ga0210059_1010924_pt1 | contig 13960 bp, 11 predicted proteins | sample Ectturendosymbi2_FD_188042 | JGI IMG/M metagenome (GOLD analysis project Ga0210059, IMG submission 188042) | Ecteinascidia turbinata endosymbiont from Florida, USA - Sample 2 (SPAdes) (version 2) | ecosystem: Host-associated > Tunicates > Ascidians > Unclassified | place: Key West, Florida... | reverse complement strand
TCCCTACGCTGGAGGTACAAACAGTTGCATTCTTAAGCCACCCCTATGCTGCAGGTACAAACAGTTGCATTCTTAAGCCACTCCTGCACTGGAGGTACAAACAGTTGCTTTCTAAATTAACCTCTACGCTGGTGGTACATCCTTATGCTGGAGGTACAACCCTACGCTGGTGGTACTGACGCCGCTGACTAGTCCTCAGGTCTTTCACCTGGTCACAAACTTGTACACGTACACCATTTAGAAAATCATTTGATAGAGCAGGTTGTTTATAATTTTGGGGACAAAAAAGAACACCAATTGTTTTGTTACATTTAAATGCAATTTCGAGTTCAGCAGCATAGATAGTCGCCACCAATATTCAGAAGACATTGCAGCCCACTAACACTGGGGTGAACACACATATATCATCAGCAAACATTAGATGATTCACACATATTTCCTGGTGCATCCCACCCTGGGTGAACCCAGCTGTTCTGAGAGTTCATCAAGGTAAACAGCAAATAAACATGGGCTCAGAACTTCACCTTGCCTTATCCCATTGGTCACAGCAAAAAGGGAAGAAAAGTTGGTACCCCATTTTACTTGCATGATCAGTTGCCTGCACCAACTCAAGAACAGTCTTACTATGCCCAAAGGTACATTGCTCTTAATTAGTTTAGCAAACAGCAGGTTGTGGTTATTTCTGCCAAATGCTTTTGATGCATCTGAGAAAAATGCTGAAGAAACTCGGGTATCCTTGTGTTTACATAACACGACACAAACAAATACAAAAATGCAGTAAAAATAAAAATGTAGTTTGCTCAGCAAATTCTTTCACCATCACCAACAAGAAAGTAGTTTGTTGCGGCAAACGATGCACATCACAACTTAGCGTTTCCATTGTTTTACGCCAAACGTAGTGCTATCCCCAATGTTGTCCAGAATGTTGTCATCAATACAGTATTTAGAAAGTAGATGGACAGGTCAGGTAGATCAAGGAAAAGCTCGCTACTGCCCACGTGCGGCAAGCAACACCACGAATAACAGTGTAATCACTGGGATCAGTCTCGTAATATCAGATAGTTGCCTTCTTCAACATTAGATAACATCAGATTTTTACGTTACAGTTTCATAGAAGCTAAATACTTCTATCACCAACATCGAGCAAACCGCGATGCACCTCGTTGAATCCGAAACAGACCGAAGTGCTGTCATTAAAAACGTGTACCTGTTTCTCGAAAGATGCAGAAAATCTAACATGTGGTTACGTGCTTTGATGCATTCAGATTGTTTGCATTCATCCCTATTCTTTGAAAACTACAATCGCATTTCACTCTGTGAATGAGTGATCGAACTTTGCAGTGTCTGTTTGCAGAGGCGCAGCCAGAATGAGGCCGAAGAGGCCATGGCTCTCCCGAGAAAACAAGATTTTTCGCTGGTGTTTTATATCAATCTTAACTGTTCGAAAACAAACGGAAGGAACAGTCGGACTCACGTAGTGTTGTGTTCTCTCACTGACCAAGGTTTACGTGACTTTTTGCGATTGGATGCGAAACTATACGACTAAAGTATGCAACTTTGTTGGCAAAGTTGCCAATTAATGCGGACAACACGAGTTGAGGTGTAGCCTGAATAAAATGAAAGGGCGCAGCTTTCTTGCAAACGAGTACAAATTCAGATGAGACATTTTTGAGAGGATTATTTGCATGAAGTATTGCCGAACCAAATAGAAACATACTTGGTAAAGACATGATCAACCCGAACCGCATCACGCAATGGAGTGTTATGCAACAACGCAACGTTTATCACTGCACGGTTGGCATTGTGACTAGTGGGTATGCGAAGCCAGGCAGAAGGGACTCAATTTTGAAATGTACAGCAAGTCAATGTCAGCGCAGCACACAAACTTTGTTAATATCACATTTATTACAGTTTCAGAGAGCAAATATAAAAAATCATTAGCAGGCAAACCATTGTTAGCCACCAGACAGCCATGGTAATTTTGTGTGAAATCTGGTGTTGACTCTTCTTCGATCGTTAGTCTTGAGAGCAGAATATGACAGATGGATATTTACGTGGTGCAGTGCGCCAGTATAAGGCCTCCAAGAGAAATTTTTTTAGGTGGAACAAAACCCATTTGGGGCCCTAAGACCTGCAAAATTATTTTGAAATAAATAAAAATTGAGGCTAATCAATTTGCATCATACTTCAACAAGAAGTGCTCAGTGCTCGTTTATTGATCATATGAAACATTACGTCAAAACATAGCGGTACTCAAGAAATGTGATCATATTACCAGTTTTTAAACATGACTTTTAAGTTTTCATAGTAAAATCTAATCTAGGAAAAAACTAGAGCAAAAATCATTTAACTATTATATGAGCGATTTTCTGGTATTTTTATTCGCAAAATTTCTAATGACACTATGAACTGGTCTGTCAATGCTAGACTCAGTGTTAATCTTGCTAGGTCAACAAGTCGTGTTTGTGACGTAGCAGACCGCAAATAATTTTTTACGAGTTTAAGCTTGCTGAAAAATCTTTCAGCAGATGCTGCTGTAGCTGGAATTGTCAGCAACATACTCTCAAACTAATACAAACATTTGGAAATAATTCACACGGGCCACATGGCGGCGACCACGGCTTCAAAGCATTGTCGAAATATTATAAGTTGTTAGTTTCTCCTGTATGTTTCGAAATCTTCGGATTTCTGGCTATGTCCGCTAATCCTAAACTCACATTCGATTCGACCTTGTACCAGCTTGCGGCGCAAGTTCAACAATCATCAAAATGCACAGCACACCTTCGCGGTGCACTATAAGCACTTGCGTCCTGCACTGCAGTTGCTTCTTAATTTTAAACTTTTCAGCTATTATCTTACACATATGCCCAACATTCGAGGGCTACTGCTGTTAGATTAGATTGTATTGTGAACTGGCATGTTTCCAATCAAATTTCATTGGAAGTATCTCTTAGTTTAAAATTCTTGGCTTATTATAAAGAGATTTTATTAAAGATTTGTTTGAAAATGTTTAAAAATGAAAGACGTAAGGGAATGTTCAATTAAATGGACACACTGGGACAGTAATCGTGAATGTCTTAAATTCGACAAAACAGGCAAACCTTCAAGTTCAACAATAATTACTGCTAACCATTATCAATACATCGTATCAGGAAAATGCACTGCCAGCAATTCATATTCAAATACATCACACTTCTTACCAAATCTTTCAGGCCAAACCAGTTTTATCACCGGGCGGGATAAATTTCGCTACATTATTCCGAGTGTGTTAGTAACAAAAACTCAATCGTTCCTTCAGCAGGCCCGTAAATAAGGGGGTATCAGGGGGCAAAGGCCCCCTAGAAAAATTTTTGTCCTCCTGGAAAAATGTGCTGGACAAAGTTAAAAACTATTGAACATAGTTTAAAAAATTCTGCTCCTCTCAGAAAACTCTTCGCCCCTTGGTGTCTCAAGCTGGTTACGAGCCTGTCCTTCTGTTTCAGGCCCCTCCGTAGCTGTCCGGCCCCGGAACAATGTACCTGGTGGACCCCCCTCTCATAGTCCCTGAGCCAGTAACCCAAACTCTGAGCTGCGAGTTAAACTTTATAGAGAAACTCCAATTGTGTCTTTTTCTCAAACATTCACACACTGCACATATTTGCAACGTTGCCAGTCACAGCAGCAACAAATGAACGTTCATTTTCAACGCTTCAACGGTTGCTAGCCCATCTACGCAGCACTATGGTGCAAAACCAGGCCCGTAACTAGCTAGAAAAATTTTCGGCCCCCCTGGAAAAATGTGTTAGACATACTTTAAAACTGTTGGACACAGGCCCGTAACCAGGAGGAAAGGGGGGTGAAGCCTCCCCTGCAAACCTTTTCGCCCCCTGGAAAAATCAGTTGGGCATAGTTGAAAACTATTGGACATAGTTTAAAAAATTTGGCCCCTCTCAGAAAACTCTTCGCCACCCCTGGTGTCCCAAGCTATTTACGGGGCCTGATTGGACATAGCTTAAAAATTTGGGCCCCTCTCAGAAAGCTCTTCGTCCCACCTGGTTTTCCAAGCTGGTTACGGGCCTGGGCAAAATTGTCTGATGGATTGGCTTTTTTGACGAATAATCGTGATGTGACAGTTGATCCTGAGATGGTTATCGACGAGTTGTTCAAAAAGAAACGCAGACTGAATTTTATCTTTTAATTGTGCTCCCAGGCATTTTGTAAAGTCAAAATTTGGCTATTGGCACCCTCTGATTTGTTCCTATGAATCCACTTACACACTTTTAGTTGATTTTGACTTATTCAATAGGCATAATCAGTGATATTCTCGAGGACAACATTACACGGAGCTTCGCTTTCCGCTACACTTAATGTTCTTTGAAAACTGTTTGGTTAACAACTGCTTGATAATGATCACTGCGAAAGCAAACGTTTTCTTGTCTTTGTTAAAATTTGTCGATGCCGACTGGTAGAAGATATTTGACGTCATATCCTGTTGTAACTGACCAGTGACATAAAATCCTCTCAAAAATGTCTCATCTGAATTTGTACTCGTTTGCAAGAAAGCTGCGCCCTTTCATTTCATTCAGGCTACACCTCAACTCGTGTTGTCCGCATTAATTGGCAACTTTGCCAACAAAGTTGCATGCTTTAGTCGTGTAGTTTCGCATCCAATTGCAAAAAGTCACGTTAAACCTTGGTCAGTGAGAGAACACGACACTACATGAGTCCGACTGTTCCTTCCGTTTGTTTTCGAACAGTTAAGATTGATATAAAACACCAGCGAAAAATCTTGTTTTCTCGGGGGAGCCATGGCCTCTTCGGCCTCATTCTTGCTGCGCCTCAGGTCGACTATAAAAGCTAAGCTGCCGCGTAATGGACGCACGCGTTATTAATATGGCGTAGCTAGAGGTTTGAGCCAGGGGGGTATAAACCTAGTTGAAAGAGGTCGTTTTAGAATTTCTTCCAAACTACAAAAAATAGACTTTTGCGACCGGCAGCAAATTTATGTTGATCAATTTGGCCCTTCGAGCTTTCTGAGTTCTGCAGACCTGCATTAGAATAAACTTCAGCAAGAAGTGCCATGAGGAGATAGAGCTTAACAAAAAGAATTGGGTATTAATCATTGTCATTTAATTACCTTAGAGATGTTGTAATGAAATGCAAATGATAACAAAATTTTGCAGGAAATCAGAGTCAAGCCTATCGTTCAGTTATGAAAACACTGTTACTGTAGGAACAAACCTAAGGCTGATCAAAGCAGTGCGCCGCGATGAACGTTTTCTTTCGTTAGCGCTTTAAGTGAATTTTGCTTAAAATCCTTTAAAAATGGTTAGTAGAGCACACACAGTGCTGCGTCAGCGCAGTTCACAACTGTAAAAATATAAGGCTGCGCATCAAAACAGTGAAGTAGAACACACACAGCGCTACGAAAAGGTAGTTCACAACTGCAAAAATATGAAACTGCGCGAATGTCTCGTCGAATAGCAATCGAGCAGAGAGGGATATCTGGAGTAGAACTTCTGTCTTCCTCGGGCCACTGCCTCAGCAGTAGCAAGTTGAGCTATGGGCTTACCAAGCTTAACAACTAAAACAGCTGTGGGAGTACCAAGCTAAGTTAGTACAAGTGGGCTTACCGTTGGCCTAGACCACCAAAAAGAGATTTATAGCCTAGTAGTTTGTTTTATCCCTGATGTCCTATGATAATTCGGGTTGCTCTCTCCTTCATGAAAGAAACCTTGAACTCGTGTTAAGAAACCCTGTTTACGTTAATGTTATACCGGGGTTTTCCGGAAGGCCGCCCAGGGCCGTTAATAGGAAAATAGACACATTGGGAAAATAAGACGTGGACCAATAACCGCCCGGGCTGTTATACGGCAGCATTGTGAATCACTTTGTATGTCATAATGGCTTTTTATATTGTATGTCATAATGGCTAATCACCTTGTATGTCATAATGGCGCACAATACAGTCTGGAGCGTGAACACAAATATCTAAATAGTTTTCAAACTCTTGTATAACGTTGGACGTACCGTGTAAGCCTTACACTTCTAGGGGTTCTTAAAGTATGGGTCGCGGAGGGTCAGAAAATGGGTCGCGACATAGTGATTCAAATCTGCCAAAATTCAATTTTCAAGTTCTTTCAATTCCATCATGGCATTATTATTGCATCATACGCATTTCATTTAGCTTCATAAGTGGATTATTGCATCATAAGTGGATTATAGCTTCATTTAAAATGGCAGCTCAGCTACAATACTAGCCGTAACTACTAGCAGAGTGCTAACATAAAAAATAAATTTTTTTTATGTTTGAGGTTTGGGTCGTGAGATGATCATGAAACTCAGATTTGGGTTGCGCTCATAAAAGTTTAAGAATCACTGGGTAAGGGAAGAGGTACAAATAGTATTCAAATGAAATCTTAGCACCATACAAACGCCCACCTAAAATAAGCGCCCATGGGCGGACTAAAGACTGGGCGGCCTTCCGGAAAACCCCGGTAATAATGCACCTCTGATTTATAGCGCATTGCTTAAAACTATATTAATAAAACCATGAATGAATACAATTTTCCCATTGTGATTAACTGAGCGCAAAAGTCGAATGACAAAGGGCGGATCTGATTTTCTTCATTGTAATCTCACGCGCGCCTTGAGCATGTTCCTATTATAAAGTAACCAGTGCTCTTGGGGAACTGTTCTAAAATACAGGTAAACCGGACCTGTAACACGCCCAACACTGGCAGAAAAACACATAAAAACCTTATTTTGGAGGTCACACCGAAAAAAGGTCATCTTGATCTTTGTGAGAGAAATTTTGCAGGCAAAATAAGTCGCACAAAAATTTTTCGAGCAATTTGGGGAAATTCGGGCAAAACTCCTTCCCACCCCAAAAAATTTGCCTGCTCCAACACCTGTGAGTCCAGCAGCAATCCCATCGTAACAGACATAAATTTCTGCCCAACGTGACTAAGCACTCGAGGTATGTGGTGGCACTGCAACTTCAGAGCTTAGTTCTAACAAGTATCTGAACCTTTACATGTTTTTCCTAAAATGTTGTGTGTTGGCAAACCTAAAATAAATCCATTTAGATGTTTTATATGTCATCTAACCTCATATGTCTAAACCAGGGTTTACCATCCTTTCTCTGGACCATGTACCCCTTCAGCATTTCTACAGAAACGCAGGTACGCCTAACATTTCTTATGAAAAAAAGGCTGAGTAATTAACAAAAATCCACTGAATTTTAATAGAATTTTTAGATTTCTAGAACTATAAAGGTAGACTCCGTTTTTATGTCTCAAAGTTAATATATTTAACAATAGGTATATAATGGTTTTTGAAAATAATATTCACTGATATATGCATTACTTTTTTGAAATAAACAATCTACAAATATTTTTTCCCCACCTTAAATGTACCCCTTCAGATAGGCAAATGTACCCATATGGATATATGTACCTCAGGTTGGCATACCTGGTCTAAACAATGAATGTGCAGATGTGAGGCAGAGCGCAGAATTAATGCCGGAATATTCCACCTGGCATTCCTTGCCCACCATAACCAGAAGCTGAAGCTCAAACACCAGAAATCTGAGAACATGGGGATGTCCCACCTTGCGGTTCGTTGTTCAATGCCGTAACAAGAACTGAGACACATTTTCTTCTTTATCTTGAATTTTCTAAGATCTGCACGGTCCTTAAGAATCAAGTCTTTATCTTCAAAGACTTGTAAGTCTTAGGATCATGTTCCCGACTGACCACAAGAACTTGCAGCAAGATCACGGCAGTTCAATTGCAAACGTACTGATGATAGTAGCAGTCGTTACCGAAACGTCTACGAAAACGTCGTCCACATCTATTTCTTCGGCCGTTATATATCAACAGTTCATTTTCATTACTAGCAACATTTTAATGAAAATTATAACTGCAATTACCAGTCCTGCAGCACCAACTACTCTTAACCAGCTAGCTTCATTTAAACAACAACATGAAGAGGATTATCACGTTATTTTATTCCAGGTAAATGTTGTTAAATGCACTGACCTGGAGAAAGTCGTTCTTGCGTGGCTGTTTATCTTTTCTTTAATGGAAATTACGTCTTTCTTCATTTCCTCGCAGCAGATATTGGTCAATAGCAAAATGGAACGCCATGTCTAAACACTAAATCAAACTCATGGTATAGGCTGGTGAGGTTTGGTAAGAGCGGTTAAAATGCTAGAAACTTTGAAAGCATAGTTGTTGTTAATCAACGTCAATAGAGAAGTGAAGAACGATACTTCATTCGACTTCATAAGCAGCAGATATGAAAATAATGCAATACTGTTAAGTTAACCATCAGCACCAGGCAGAGAAACGTGGCAAGAAATGGGTGAAACTGTAATTTCTGATCATAAACATAATTATACTGTTATTAAAAATCAAAATTTCTTGCTCTTTGATACAAGGTTTTGAAAAGTGATGGTAATGACACTCACAATCTACTTAGTATACCAACCTGCCATGTGCTACTGACGGGCAATTTTGTTTAGAATGGTTTTCCGTAAAGTATATAAATCAAACCATATTGACCATTATCTGACTCGAATTTGTATGTTTTGCTCATTGCAGTCGATAGATGAATGTGCAAATAAAAAAACATTACCTTATTGACACTGTCTACGGAAAGAAATCCTTTCTCAGCAAAGAATCAGACACTGAGATCGATTACCTTATTGAAGAAGCTTTTCTTTATCCATTCAAGCGACCGAACTTGTGGGAAATAAAACATAAAGACCACCCCTGGAAGAATAGACTAACTCGAGTTTGAACATTCCTTCATCACCAGCAGTTACAGGACCACTGTCCAGAGCTTTGGTTTTCTCTTCGCACGATTGAGGCATGTCAGAAAAATCTGACATCCACTGCAATGAATAACTAAGGTACTTCCTTGAAACATGTTGAGAAACGACGTCGTCTTTCGAACGGGCTTTTCCGTGAAAAGAAGTTGTAGGACACAACAGCGACACTGTCAGGAAGACGAAAAGCTTTTTGACAACAAGCGAAAAACCATGTTCACTGCTAGCAGTTCACCTACAAAGATAGTGAAGATCAGCTGCAAAATTGGCTTGACAACGATGATTATGACGTTTACTTTTGTGACGATTCAATGCCTGTTGTTTATTAATCAAGTTGAGTGTATCAGCAAGGTGTAGGCTGCTGCTGTAAATGCGCAGGTCAGTGTCAAGTTATCGTGACAACCGTTGATGAACGTTTCAGTAGACATCACAGAAACATTTTATACATATTTCTCTTTCGGGCATATTTCCTTGCCAGAGCTTTTCTCATACGACTCTCTGTTACCGTCCTGCAAATAAAGGGCTGTCAAAAAATGATGCAGTCTATGCGGTTGAATCCGAATATTTGCAGGTAGTCGTTGATTTCATTCGTAAATGTAGTTTTGCCATTTGGAAAATACAAAAACTTTGCTTGTGTGGAAAACCACTGCATTTATTTTGTTTGTTTCATTTTTCAAACTTTTTTGAAACATAATCACTGTCATGGGTTCCTATTACCTGTGACCAGTGGCGTAACTGACGGGGGGACAAAGGGGCGAGTCGCCCCCCTGGCAAGCTAAATGCAAAAACTGGTCCCCTTTTAGTTGACATTTTGATATTTAGTATTCTTTAACTTGCCGTTTTTTGAGCTTTTAGAGGTGTTTTCGTTTTTTAATCTAGTATGGACATTAGGCTGGTCCTTAAATGCATAGCAAAAATCAGACAGTAAAAATACCAAGGGAACCGGGGTGGTTGTGTTCCTTTTAGGCTAAAACTATCTTGTGTAAAAAAACTCCAAGGTAGAAGAACATTTAGAGGTTGCACATGAGCAATGAAGATTCTTATAAATAGGCACTTTTGTTGATATCTGGGTCTCCCTCTTTATAGAGTATCAGCTGCTCGGAGACAGGAGTATCGTGGGTGTCACCTCACTCATTGTTGCCCAGTGAGTAGTGTACTCTTTTTACTGTCAGGAAAGGCACGCCTATGCTCTGTCACAATCCACATGAGGAACTGCAGCTGATCTTCATCATGCGTTACAAGCCGGTTATATTCTTGAATAAGTACCACCCCACGCTCTGCAGTGTCATTTGTGACTTGGATTCCTTGTACCAACTTTCTGGCCATCAGATAGCCTGGTTGATCATTCCATGAGCCATTAGGGTCCTCCGTTAGAAACTTTTGATGCATTTTCATATTTAGGAAGAAGCGACGTGTGTTTTTTGTTACAAAATCAGCCAAGCAGTTTTTTGAAAAGTCTTTCCTCAGGGTACGTTTGGGAGGATCTTCATCTCCATCTTTGTCAAATGCTGCAACCATTTGCCGCTTCATGTCATCTGGCACCTCTTGGTCAAAAAAGCCAAAGCCACTTATTTCTCAGAGAAGTACCAGAGCTGACCAGAGAATTTGTTCAGTGCGATTGTCCCATCTACGCAGTTGTTTACCCCCCTGCACAAGGGGTCTACGGGTTATTTTTTGAGCTGTTACCATTTTCAGTACCCTCTAAAACCATTATTTGCTATTTGTATTAAGATCTTTTCCTTGTACTCAATGAATATTTTCTAAACGTCATAAATCAGGTGAATTTTTAGATCTTGACCATTAGGGGCCTCACAGCGGGTGGTCAAAATGTGACAAATATATACTCTGCCTGACTAAAATTCAGTTTTGAGATGCATATAACTTTTGATCCACACCTCCTAGCTCAATTCTGACAGCAGATTCAAAAAGAGCAAGCCAGATATATATAGAGTGCCAATTTTCAGACCTATATCTTGTACAAAAATGAAGTTGTGGGCTTCCAAACACCTTTCAAAATGAACACGGTGATCCATGAGGGCAAAAATGGGTTGTGATCCTTACAGTTTGAAAGCCATAAAATCTAAACTACTTGGGATTTTGATCTGAAGTTTGGGGATTTTTCATTGCTCCCACAGGGGCACATGTCGTGCAATTTTGAGCAAAATCTGAGCCGGTGCCTATGGAGGTAATGGTTGAGTTGGGATGGAATGATCCATTAAATTTCACTGCTCATGTGCAACCTGTAAACATCGATTTTTCTCTGAGATATTTTGCAGATATAGTTTTTCACCTAAAAAGAACAAATTTAACCCGGTTCCCGTACAGTTTTCCAAACTTCCAAATAAGGACCATCCCAATGGACATCCACGACATCCAGAGATTCATTGTCATTTCTTAACGTTTTTTTGAGTTTTGGCTAGTGGGCCCCCTTCAGCCAAGCTTTGCCCCCCCTGGTTCAAACCTCTAGTTACGCCACTGCCTGTGACATAGGATATAGGCTATCGGCATAGCTAAACGTATGAAAGATAATAATTGTGCAGAACAGACTCAGTCCAGGTCATGATTTAGGCCTATACGTTTTGACAACCTTTGCTTTTGTCATCACAAACGAAATTATTGAAATAACAGCGAAATGAGTTAACACCTTTGTGGTTATTTGCTGCTAGGCGAAGGTAACCGACCTTGTGAAAACAATTCAACCGCTTGTAAGAGTAAATAATATTCTATGATATGTTTAGCTGGACTGCAGATGCAATTTCATGCTGTTTTTGGAATGTGGTTGTTTTTCAGTTTAAAGCGTTTACATGAGCACGAAAGGCTGAATCAAAAGCACGTCAGTCTTCTCTGCATGAGTTCATATTCCTAATCTCTTGTCTTTTTAATTCAATACTTGAACAAATTGAACGAATTCTTCCGCGCTTTCCATGATGGAATGCAACTAGGGGCATTTACAAAGCCATAGCGTCTTAGCTGCCCAATTCCAACACAGATTGTTATTACATCCTTGTTCTACTCGTTACGTGTCGTCATTAATCAGTTAAGCAAGGGTAGTAATGAGCTCAGCCCAGAACCGTCTCCAGAAAGTCTTCAACAGGGGGACTTTACGTTTGTGAAGGGGGCTTAACATTCTGAAAATTACAGCAAATTTTCAACACAGCATTTGCAAATTGTAATTGACAGTTTCACACTGCGGGGAAATTAATTATTAAATATTTTCCTATACAATATCCATAATAGGCTCGTGGTTTGCAACTAAAATTTTTGAGCGAGCTTAACAAAAGGAATTGGGTCTCAATCGTTGTCATTTAATTGACGGCGATTATTTAGAGATGTAAAGAAATGCAAATGTTAACAAAAATTTGCAAGAAACCAGAATCAAGGCTATCGTACAGTTATGAAAATACTTATACAGAAGTAACAAATCTGAGGCCGATCAAAGCAGTACACCGCGATAAATGTGTTCTTTCATTAACGTAAAGTGATAAACTTTAGCTTAGCCTAACATTTTGCTTAAAAAGCGTGGGCATCGGGCTCTTTACTGTGCGAGGTACGCATGTTCTCCATAAACGTTTCTAATGTCTAGACCAGTGCTCTTCAACCTTTTTGTCATCGTGGAACCCCTGATATACTTCCGTGTTTGTCATGGAACCCCATTAACAAAAATTTAAAAAACACGAATTCCTGTAAGAAAATCAAATATTTCGTTATTAGACACTTCAACAAACAAATAGCTATTACAGAAGTTAAAAAGCAAGAAATTTAATGACTCAGTTGTTCTTGCATTTCTGGACTGTATCTGCTACATTCAGAATTTGGCAAAAAGAACCCGTATCTCAAATATGTGTCGTCCCATTTTCTAACTTTGGCAGTTGAATTGCATTCGGTCCGCTTCGGATTAGGTGCCTCTTTTACGGATTAGGTGCCTCTTACTCTTGATCTCAAATCTGGGTTTCACCAAATACCCCTCGCCAAGGAAGACAGGCAGAAAGCAACTCTCTGCACGCCTTGGGGTAGTTTTCATTACACTCGCTGCTGCTTCGGCTTATCTAACAGTCCTCAAAGCATGCAACGCTTGACTGATTGGTTAACCTCTGACCTTGACAACGTACAAGGGTACGTCGATGATTTCCTTGTTTTCTCAGCAACGCCGGAAGAGCACGAATCACATCTTCGGCAATTGTTTCAAAAGTTCCATGATGCTGATCAAAAAATCAATCCAAAAAAGACCGTCTTAGGTTGCTCAGAGGTTAAGTTTTGTGGATATCTCATCGGTGAAGATGGCCCCAGCATGAAAAACTCGAGGCCATAAAAAACTATCCCGAACCAACTACAGTAAAAGGTTTGAAATCATTCTTGGGTGCAGTCAATTTTTACAGACCGGCTATTCCAAACTTTGCAGTCATTGCTGCACCATTGAATAAACTTCTGCAAGGGAAGAAACAACGCTATGCTCCCCTGACTTTCTCCAAGGAGGTGAGTGATGCTTTCACCAATCTTGAACTTGCTCTCTGCAATCATGCTACGTTAGCGCATCCACGTTCTGACGCAGAAACAGCTTTGGTTTCTGATGCTTCGGATTTCGGCTGTGGAGCTGCCATTAATGCAAAAAATTGGCAATATCTGACGACCACTCGCTTTCTTTTCCAAAAATTTTTCGCCAGCTCAGCGCAAGTATTCCACTTTTTCTCGAGAATTGTTGGGATTGTATCTTGCCGTCAAACATTTTCGTCACTACTTCGAAGGCAATCCTGACATCGTGGTGTATTGCGACCACGAACCACTGGTCAATGCTTTCTACTCCAGCACTCAGCGTGACAATGCAAGGGAGTGCCGTCATCTCAGCGAAATTGCATCACTCTGCACAAACTTAAAATATATCAAAGGGTGTAACAATGTGGTGGCAGATGCCCTTAGTCGCGTAGAAATTGCCGCGATTTTTCAACATGCTGCTCAGATTGACTGGAATGATTTTGCAAAAGCTCAACAAAACGACTATGTCTTGAAACGCTACTTGGACGAAACTGACTCTGCCAACGTCGCCACTTGTGAGTGGCAGGGTGTCAAACTGCTTTGTGATGTTTCCCGTAATGGTGTGCCACGTCCATTTGTTCCTTGCGGATTTCGGCGTATCGTTTTCGATAACTGCCA
>Ga0210059_1010923_pt1 | contig 13960 bp, 11 predicted proteins | sample Ectturendosymbi2_FD_188042 | JGI IMG/M metagenome (GOLD analysis project Ga0210059, IMG submission 188042) | Ecteinascidia turbinata endosymbiont from Florida, USA - Sample 2 (SPAdes) (version 2) | ecosystem: Host-associated > Tunicates > Ascidians > Unclassified | place: Key West, Florida... | reverse complement strand
CAGGGCCCAACGCCGTGGGACCCCGAACCAGGGCCCAGTGCCGTGGGACCCCGAACCAGGGCCCAGCGCCGTGGGACCCCGAACCAGGCGCAGTAAACGACAAGTTCGCGGCCAGGTTTTGAAACAAACCTCAAAATGTCCACTTGTTCTCAGGATTCCTGCTGATGAATGTTCCGCGATTTGAGATGCAGACATTTCATTTCAACAAAAAGTATTTCAAACAATCAGGAAAAGCTACGAATTGCGTATTTGTGCTGAAGCGAATTAATGTCAACATGAAAAGTCACATGTCACCTGAAGTGCATTCACTTATGAGGACAAAAGAAGAGGTTTTCTAGAACATCGCATTTCCCGATAGTGTTCTGTACATTGTTGATTAAGCGTTTGATTAAAAATGACTGGTTTATTTGTCCACAGTGCTACACCTTTGACAAACAATGTTAAGCATTGCATCACTTTTGTTCGTAATCCTCGTTTTACTCTGAGCAAAGGAAAGAACTTTAAAATTAGGTCATGGCTTTAGGTTTTGCTGCAACTGGGTATACTTTATACACAGTAAAATCCTAAAAAATTAAAAAACGTATGTTGCAGTATTTATAATCCCATGGATTTTTGAAAACCAATGATAAAGAACAAAGCAACCCCAAAACTTTTATTTCTGTTTAATTGTAAGGTTGAAGAAATTGGAAAAAAGCTGTATTTTCAAATAAAGGATTGATGTCCTGTTCTGTGTGATGCAAAGAAAGACGTTAAGATGATTTGAGTTTGAAGTAAGAGACCGTGGGACAAAAAGCTTTAAACGGGCTGCAATCCCCGTTCCGGGGCCATCCGTGAAGTACGGGTAGAAGGCCACAAAAAATTTCCCACGGCCCTGGGTCGCGCTACTCAGCGATGTTAGCAGAGCTGCGTAAAATCACAAATTTATTGCTGGAACGAATCAAAGACGCCACCGACCATATCGACTTCACACACCACGAAGCTAAAGCCTTTCATCTGACCGACCATTCTTTTCTACTATCAGGGCACTATGTTGATGTTTACAAGCGAAACTCGCCGAGCAAACCGCGACCGCGCGCGTTTCTTGTTCAACACCTTCGCAGGCGCGCGTCGCCAATTTGTTAGTCGCTCGTTCTTCCTTGTGCGGTCACAATCGGCTTTATTCCGTGAGCGGATGAGCCTGGCGTCAGACGTCGAGTGCGTTGACAGCACCAGAGAGAGGCTGGCAGCGGTGGAGGCGATCAATGCGCGACATGGGAGGCTTTGGCAGCTGAGTCAGTGAGAAATATATGAGCTGCTGCTGTTCAGAAAAAATGCAAAGTTTGTGAGAAAGCTGCAAGGAATTTTATTGATGAGCAACAATGGGACCATGTCGTTTAAGAGCTGTTTGTCAGGAAACGCTTGTTGAGCTAAATTGGTAACGATCCAGGAAAGATGCGTCAAATAAACTTTTAATTAGTAGTTGGACCTTGGATTTGTGAAACGATTATTTTGTTTGGCAAAGCAGTCAACACCGTTGAAAGTGAAAAACTAAAAAGGCATTTTGGAAGCGAACAGATAACTCAACGAAACATCGGTCTATTAGATTATTTGTACCGGAAATTGGTCCTCCAAAGCCGGTAAAGGATTTTAATCAGAACCAATGCATCAAACGTTCACAGCAGGGTTTCAATTCAAATTATAAACATCCGTTTTCTGAATGTAGGTGAATATTCTTATGGAAAATGTTTGATCACGAGAAAGACGTGCGATTTGAGTTCATGAAGAGCAGCCATGCGGTTCGAAAAGCTTTGGAAAATTGATACAGTCTCTCCTCACAGTAAATCAAGTGTAAAAATATTTGAGAATCAGCAGCAGTCAGTTTTACAAAGCGTTTCGGGAAATTATATGTTTTTTACACATCCGCTATTTTGTATTCACCCGCTGATTGAAACGTTACATTCCGACTTGTTCTGCTGATCGCACATAGCTTTGCATTGAATTATTTGTTGGGAAGGATTTTTTTAAAGCCTTAACATTTTTGGACCATTTTCAATTACGCTTTTCAAGGAAAAGCATGAAGGATATTTTTGCGTCGTCGTCAATTTCAGGTGTTTTGCTGTTTTATCGGAAAAGTTTCATCCTCCAAAGCATGAAAGGATCAAAGAACGCACTTGATGGTTAGGCTTTCTACGATAGACGTTTGGGCCAAATATTTTTAATGCGATTATTTTGTAAGTTCCAACGAAATATTGTCAAACACTTTTTACTGTTGAAGTCTCAGTTTCTACCAAATCAGCCTCGCACTCCCGTTCAAAAAGCACCTCGTGCACGGTGCGCTTATGACAGACAGATGATATCACAAAAGACCCGGCGAAGTAGTACAATGACGTCAAACCCATCGCAATGGCAAACTCCATGACTACGTTGTGGGGAGTTTCTTGGCGTCAGTCGTGTAGGTCAAAGGTCATGGAACTTTATAAAAAAGCCTACACTGAACGAGAAACCTGCACCGTAGTTGCTGCTCCTCTGGTGGCTCTTACCGTCCAAGCCATGCAAGATTTCCAGACCTCCAGCAACCGAACATTGCCTGGACATGACCCAGCAACTTTTCATCAGAGTCATCCATGGTCAGTGAAATCCCAAGCGTTGGATGCTTCAGTGACGATCAGTGTGAGGCACAATATCATTGTTGTCGCATAAAGTTGTAGAACGTTTTTATCTTAACCGTAACGTCGTAATGATTATTGTGAGTTCCCATATCAGCCCCAGCAAAGATGCTCGTGTTTGTACCAATCTAATGTCGCACTATATGATGCCTTGATGTGTTAATCAGGGGCGTAACGAGGGGGCATAGGGCCCGCAATTGTCCTGGCGCAGAATCAGTATGGGGGCGCCGAATGACTGCGGGGGGTGCTGAAAAGTCCCAAAAATTTTACGAGTACTTTCTTCGTTACAGTGCATTTGCTTCGTAAGACCTCAGGTTCGAACATGGGGGAGCCAAACTTGCTTCTTGCCCCGGGCTTGGCGCCATCTAACTTCGTTACGCCCTTGTGTGTTGATGTGTGTGCACTTGTGTGTTGGTATGTGTGCATTTGTGTGTTGATATGTGTGCATTTGTGTGTTGATGTGTGTGTAAACGGCAAAATCAAAATAAATCTTAATCCTTTATTTTTTGCAGCAAAATTACGTGAAGTTTTGAAATGTGGTTTGCAAAAAATCTTTCTCGTAAATTGAACTGGTTATTCATTCGTGGAAATATGCTTCTGATTTTACTTCTTATTACCATTGTGACGTCTCTCGAAGCAACGCAAAAACACAGAAGAAACGCGCAACAAAATCGCGAGAAAACAGACATTTTTCCGTCGGAGGACGACGGAAGAAATTTCCCTGGAAATTTTCAATTCAAAGAGAGGTTCACTTCTTCCATAAATGCCCCAGAAACGGGGATCACTGGACAATGGCCGAAAGCCGCGTTTTTAAACCTGAGAAGCTCAAGGCATGGAAGGTCACTGGAGCGCAGGAGGCGGAAGGGACTGAATCGGCTTCAAACGAGCAAAGCTTTGCCATCCCAGCGCTCAGGACTTGTTAGCAACGAACTGCGAAGAAGAAAACAACATTTTCAAATTGACCAGACAGGTGGAAACGCCATGCTTTGTCCCGCGTGGCCACTAGATTCAAATACTATAGTTAACTGTTCAAACGGGAGACGGGTGGGTTCGAGATGTTGGGTCACCTGTCCCCCGGGGTATAAGCTGCTGGGGTCAAAACATCGTTCCCGACGGAAATGCCGAGTTTCGAAGAAGAAGAATAAAAAAAGAAGGAAGCCCTACTGGTCCGGAACAGACGAAAAATTTCAGTGCGGTGAGTGAGTAAAACGGTTGGTTGCCATTTCTTTCGTTTTTTCATTGATCCTAAGCAATTCTTGGTCGATATTGCTTCCAACATGACTAACATTACTTTCAAACATTTCATTTGATTTTTCTTTGGTCTGTAATGGTGATCACTTCAGAAAAGTTTCAGAAATACGCAGTGTTTGCACTTTTGTGTGTTTTTCGACTTATCAACGTTAAAATCAATATCATTAAAATCTACTGAAACGGAGAAAATTAGTTGCAGAATACAGGTCTAATGGTAAAATTTTCTGTTTTTGATTCGAATGATAAACTCATTCCAAACTTTAACCAATAATTTTTCTGCTTTGTGAATATACTAAACATAAAGTTTCGCGAATAGTTCTTACGGATCGATGAATAGCTGTTACGCATCAGCGCTTCATTCTTAGCAGGATGTTAAAAATATAGGTTGAACAAAGAGTTCTGCTTATTCAAGAAATTCTTGGTCTCGACAACAAGAACGGGTTAGCTGTGGATTTGGTTTGTTGTGTGAAATGTCGCAGGATGTGCTCAGTGTTATTGCTTGTGACTGAAGCTGTGCACTCGATGCTTTTGCTTCCATGTATTTTCTTCGAAACTTTTTTACAAACATTCCTGTGATTGACGCCATGAGGTAGCTTTGGTCGACCCAATGATTTTCTGCGAAAGCTTGCATTGTCAGGAAATTTATGGCAAGACTTGCTTCGATCAAACGTGGATCCGTTTTGGTTGTCAGACGTGGATCCGTTTTGGTTGTCAGTGGCTACTTCGGTTTCACGCTTGAGTGAAAGTTGTCATTATCCGCCATATCCTGTTTCAAGTGACTCGCCGACTGAGACCGCGCTTTTCCGATCTAAACCTAACCCCCTCTCATCCCCAGTCTGTGACGACATCGCATTCCTCGTCATTCCGATAAAGACTGATCGGCTCCAAGATGACGTAATTACGTTTCGTCGATGACGTATTTTAGACAAAAAATGATAATTGCTTTACGTTTTTGACATTTGCTCAACCAGTTTTTCTCAAATAGTTGAAATGAACCTCTCGAAATCACAGCCCAACATGCTCGGGATGCTAAATACACATGAGATGAGAGCCATGATCTTCACTCCGGTTTCTGCTAAGAACTAATGTAACTTGGAAGCCTGGGACTGAATCGGTCGAGAAAGCGACAACACAAAAAAACAGTCAACCAGATGAAGTTCCAGTGAACGTTTTGACAACCAATGTTTATCATAATTTCATTAAATCACTGTATTTTAATCATCCTATCTGGAAATATCCGTTGATGGTTGTTATGTTGCCAGGTGTGAAAACATCATGAAATAAAGTGACCCATGAAACAATGCGACCAAAGATAAATTGGAAATAATTTTCAAAACACGACCAGCGTATAGTACTTTGTTGTCAGATACTATCGTTTTTTTGGTTGATGCGCGTGTTTAACAGGCCTCAGTTTGAAAGCATCTGCGTCAAGTATTTGTTCGGTGGGTAACTGATACTTGGCAATGTTGATGCGGTTCTAATGAAACCAGAATCACGGCAACGACATATTTTCCAGATTTGATTGTCGCAGCTTTTGTTCTGATTTATTCATTTAGTCTCGAAATTGGTGACTTTCTCTGTCTTCGCTTCAGCCTTTCAACGTTCCACTCGCAAGCATTGCTTGTAGATTTCAGGACTGACAATGCAGAGAGTTGCGTGAAATCGATTTCATGTTAAAAAATATTTGCTGATTGATTCAACGCCGTCGCTGTTGCGGAGACCAGTTGATTGAGCGCAATATGTCCGGTTATGAAAGTTAAAATTAGTATTTTGGTTGTGAAAATAAAGCCGAATATAAACGCTCTAATTTGTTTTATTAAAAACAAAATTTTCCAGTTTGCTGTCATCCTACTTTGTGCATGTGGCTGACGCTTCGATGGACAGAACATTTTTCCAGTCAACACACGTGTACTGCGTTTGTAAATACGCGAACAGTAAAGACGTGTCTAGAAAGATATGGTTCGCTGGCAATTGTGTCCTCAAAATGATACGTCTTCGACTTGGCAATTGCACTCCCGTGAAAAGTGGCACAGATGTAACAAAATTGGTGTCAAACTTTGCATCAATCCTCAGAATAATACGTCGTTGACAAGAGTAAAGTAGCCCGATGCCAAAGGTTCTACACTGACAAAAGACGGCTGACAAACGTTTTGTACCTCCAACAACTTCATAACCTGCCTCCATCACCTGGCGTTGTAAAGCATGTCTCGCAGTTGTTACAAACAATTAATGTCGTACTGCTGCCAGTTGTGCACCACATGCATCTAAGCAACCGTTTCCGTACAAATGCTGTTGCCAAGCAACTTTTCTTGCGGACATACGCTGAGACTAATCATGTTTTGTGGGTTTGATACGGATCTTCATGTTCCTTCGCAAATACAAAGCATTAATGATCTTCCATCAAAACCATTCACTTGCAAATTTTCTCATATGTTTTCATTGGAAACATTCAATCACATCGTGAATCATTCTCAGTTGTTCGTCAACAAACCTAACAATTCAGCTCTTTTGACGTGATAATTTGTTTGGAGACGCGTCCGTCATTTTGCTTGACTGGAATTTTGCGTTAATAGTTTTAATTTATGTTTGCTTCTTGACAGTTACACCACACTGCCATGGACTAGGTATGGTTTCTGATGAACTTTTTAGAATTTAAGCACGGCTTAAACCAATTCTGATCTTATACATTGATAGATTTCGTTTTGATTAATGTTTCAAAAATCTGTGCGACAAGAGCGACAAGCAAGCGCGCTGTTAATCTCATGCTTTGCAAACAAACCACGTTTCCTGTTGAAGTATTTTTCGCTCTACTGGGTGTCTGTAATGTTTGCAAAAGATATGCAGATGTCTACGTCATCCCATCATTCACTTCCTTATGATGTAACAACCGTCGCACCAAGCACTTCCTCATGATGTAATAATCGTTGCACCAGGCACTTCCTTATGATGTAACAACCGTCGCACCAAGCACTTCCTTATGATGTAACAATCGTTTCACCAGGGACTTCCTTATGATGTAATGTAACAACCGCCTCATCAGGCATTTCCTTATGATGTAACAATTGTCGGGCGACTTCTCCCTGCACCGCAGACCACGACCGATAAGTTGAAGCCAACCTCAAGCAAATTTCATCAAAAGTTATAACTCCTGCGTTCTTTATATCTGTAATCGTGCATTTAAAACTCCGTGTCAACCTTTTAAACCGACTGAGATGAAAATACAGCAGTGTTTGGAAAAACCTGCTTCACTTTCAGTCAACTGGCTGCTCAGTTAAAATTGGTTGGAATCGTTTGAATTGGTTCGTTGCAGACAGCTGTTCATGGCGCTGGTGTTGGTCGTTGACGTATACGATGGTGGTTCAGGTGCAAAGGCTTGTCGCGACTATAAATTAGTTTAAACAACGAAGCAATTATCAAAATCTCGTGATAGAATAGCCACCGGGGGCAACAGGAATATCGAGATGCTTCCTTGTCTGGAGGCGAAGCTTTGCGAGATGAGTTTGAGATTGCTGGTGACAGAGCAACAGCTTACATGTAAACATTCGACTTAGTAACTTCTCTCCCAGCGACGGAATCGTGAATTAAGTTTTAATCGCAGTTGGGTTAAATTCTCTACAACTTCCGCGTGTACGTCACAAGAACTACCGTTGATGAAAACTAAAATCCACATAAAAATAACCATGCTTCTTGCTCATTGATTGTAAGTAAAACTGAAGGAACTGACCAAGCGTGAAAACAAAGAAAGCGCTTTTCTAGAAGGAGCCAAAATATAAAAAAGCAACCTTTTGTGCATTCCATAAACCACCAGAAGGGTGTTCTTCTGTGTCAACTATCTAAACATCTCATCAAAAAGTATGTTTGGCATTGGCAAAATTTGCTCCACTACTTTTCCCTGTAAATGCCTTTTTCAATTTATATTCTTCAACAAAAAAACAATTCAATTTGAACTAGTGAAATGAAACTTTTAGAAAACATTGGTGAAAACACCACTCCAGTCAAGTAAAAGAATTTTCCACTTTCGTGTAAGAAGTACCGTTGTCACATCTTTTCCAAGTTGCGACTTTTACCATTATCTGATTAAACGTCAATCTTTCGTCAGAAACCGTAGAGTTAACAATTCCTCGTCAATGAAAGTTTTTAAAAAATTCGAGAAACCAGATCGCCGGGTGTGCAGCTGGTTCCAGAGTGGTGTGCAGCTGGTTCCAGAGTGGCTCCTGCGTCTGAACATTGGCCACGGTTTGGATTATAAGATCAAAGACGATTTTCTTCATTCGTCTGAATCGTTTGATACATTGTTTCAGGCGACCTTGCCTTTGAATGAATTTCGCGGCGGAGCTCGGGCGGTATCAGTGCTTAGATTTAGTTTTTAATGAAAGATGAAACCATCCCGCTGCAATTTTGCCGCTTTTGTTCCAAGACATGCAATATTCACTTGGCGTCATTTCGCTCCAGGCGTATTTCAGTGGATAATTTGACCCGGTAATAAATACTTTTGATTTTCCAGCCCAGTCGCCGATTTCACCTCAAACACACACAATATTTTACAAACGAGGTGAAACCAAAAACACTTTCTTTCTTGGACAAACTGTTAAAGCCGCCATGCTTGCTCCACTTTTTGCCAAAAAAATCTTCAGGTATTTTTAATTCTTTGAATCGAGGATTAGTTGTTTTCGACAATCTGATATAATGAAGGAAAATAACAAAGATTTGATATTTTTTATGTTTTAATCTATATTTTGCCAGGAGCAATTAATCACTTCGTTTCGATTTACCTGAATCAATATAATATTCGTTCAGATTCTTGAATTAAAAACTCAAATGCTTTAAGCTGTGTTTTGTACACTTGGTGACGCACATGAGGAACAGTTGTTCAAACAGTGGTTCGTTTTTTTGGCTGACCAGGTGATCCAACAGTACAAGGATTTCGAGAACCATACATTTAAGGTCGTTATAAATTGACGGGGAATTCTTTTCTGACGAAACAAAGTATAAATCTGCACAAACTGATGCTCACAGTTATGTCAAAATACAAACAATCAACCGAATGAAATCGCGCGGTGAGATTCAAGGACAGGCCAGGAAGTCAATTACTTCTGTGTTTCGTCACACGCTGCCATGCATCATCAATTGATGATGTGTGCAGTCACCAGTCAAGAGAAATTCCATAAAGCTCGGATACTAAAACGTTTTGACAATCACGTTGATTGATCTGTTTACAAAATGAAGTTGAGGAATTTTTCAATTGAAAGTTTGCCGCGTGCCTTTTGCACTTATGAGATGCAGTACCTTCGTACCTTACGTAAATATGAAGGACAGTATTTTTGCGACCATTAGGCGCACTTTAAATCCATTAATTTTCTCAAAAATCGAAAGTGTGCCTTGCAATGCGGTGCACCCATGTATGAATCTGGTTGTACTTTCTCATCTAGAACCTATTTTATGTGGTAAACGGTGCTATTATTTAATTGCTTGTTACAGCTCAACTATCAGTGCTGTACGCGTTTTAATTATGATTTCACATTTAACGTCCTTTATAATCCGGTGCGCCTTATGGCCCGAAAAATATGGTAGTTGAAAAAAAATCACACGAAAAACTGAAGTTTTCTACAAATTTCTTTGTTTTGATTCTGTATCTGTTGGAACAGAAATACTTCTGCTCCGACTCAGCCTCCGACCTCTATTCTCAAGTTGTTACTCAACTCTGGAACGCAACTTATCATCTGAAAACGTGTTTTCAGATGATAAGTTTTTCGGACCAAAGTGTTTTTCAGATGATAAGTTTTTCGGACCAAACTGATTTTTGGTAAAACCGTTTTTCTTCACAAGTCATGGATTTTCAAACCATTGCAAGTCTCTTCGCCGTGTTGTAAAACTGTGACGTTACGGGTGTGTTACTTGTGGCCGGAGGTGTGTTGGTTGTGACATAAGTGTGTTGGTTGTAACCGGTGGTGTGTTGGCTGTGGCCGGAGGTGTGTTGATTGTGGCCAGAGGTGTGTTGATTGTAGCCGGAGATAAATTTAATCTCGGGTTTGTTTCGGAGATGCAAGTTGGGAATCGAGTCCAGCTTCACGCTTCACTACTTCATGTCATGCTTCACTGCGTAATGTCATGTAGAATTCGATTCCAAGTCCAGTTTTGAAAAACTTTCGAACATTTGAAATCTGGATTGGATTCCACAACCAGTCTTGCAATTGATTAACGCTCGCTTTGCTTTTGTCAAACTGGCGAGAGACACAAGCTGTATTTTTAGAAATTGTTTTATGGTTTGTAACGCTTCTGAGTTTGTGTTCATTGTTTTTCGTTTGCAAGCCATGAGTCATCATTAAAATTTTTTGCAGTGTCAGCATGCCAGCCTCTTCGACCACCCCCGAATGGCGGCGTAAGATGCCATTCTGAATCGACGAACCACTTTTCGTTAATTACGTCCAAGACTTGTGAAGTCACATGCGATCCCGGTTACGTCAACAATCATCCAGGATTACGTCAGTGCCAAAGCAATGGGACATGGTCGGGGAGACAGTCAATGTGTATTTGTAAGAAATCTTGTGTGTGGCAATAATTAAAAGTTGAGTGAAATTTTATGCTTGAACCGTAGGTGCGACGTCTTCACACGTTTGTTACATTGAGACAAACAGGTTTGAAAGAAAGTCCATAATCAGCTGCGATTGTTACGTGTTGATGCCCAGCACCAGTTTCCACCTGTACTTGATATTCCATCAACACTAACCAATACTTCCATGAGCTGACACATGCATTTCGATATTTCGACTTGCTGTTGAACCAACAAATTTGAAGCCTTCATTGCAATGCTTTGTTTTGTGTTTTGTGAGAGGATTTATTCAAACAATGTTTTATGGTAACAATTCGATTGTTTTATAAATTCATAAAACTTCAAAATAGATAATAGTGATTTTTGGTGCGGGGCGAGATCAATTCAGATGCTTCCTGACCGATGATGTGGCATCAAAAGGGGGGCCGAGTCCAATCAGTTGTTCCTTGAGATTGCATTGAGACAAAGTCAACCTGTATGAAGATCTTTCGACGACGCCAGCAACATACAACCTGCTTGAAAACGTGTTATAAGCTTCGAAAGCGCGAGAAAGGTGCTGTCAACCTAAAAGCTTTGGAAGCACTCGTAAAAAGTATTTTTCTCTGCAGAAAAACTGCTTTACTGGAAACTGTTGTGAATTCTGAGAAATGAAAGAGCCTCGTATCATTGGAATCATACTTTTTATTTTTCGAGACAGTTGCAATAAAACGGAATAACACGTTTTCTCCATCAGCATCAGCGGCTACTAACGTTTTTAGGTTTGATTGCAGGGTGCAAAGTTATTGGATTAACAGGTATTGACTTATTGTTTCTTATGGGTAAAAAAGGCCGTGCACCTGTGATGAACAGACCATAGAACGATTGCGAAACGCTAATAGCTCCGTTCAAAACCCGATTTTTTGTCTCCTTAACTGTCACCAGCAGTGAACGTTTGTGGCAGGCTGCTTGTTAGTCAGATGAGATGAATTCGTTTTCCTGACCAAGATAGAACCTTTCATTTACGATGGTGGTTTGATTGACAGTGGGCGCATCAAAGTGGATCGCATTTAACCTTTAACCTGTTCCCGTATCGCAGCTGTGTTAACAGCGACACGTGTTCGTTGCGAATCTACGGAGCGTAATAATTACTCGATTCCAAGTGAAAATAAGTTCAGTGAAAGGGAACGATCTCGCTGAGTGTGTTCAGCTGTTCGAGATAAATATTCCCGTTTAAGTGGAAATGCTGCACCTGCCATCGCGTTATGTTCGGAATTTTGGAGACGATATGTCTGAGGCAGAAATGCTGCTCATTCTCAAGAAACTCAACATTTTCAAAATAGATTGAAGTTATTTCGATGGGTCAGTTTTGAAAAATAATCAAACACTTCAATTAAAAATGACACAAGAGTTTGGAATAGAGTGAAAAAATGTAATCTTGCAAAGCTGTGTGAGAAAGATTAACGCAAAGCCAAAAAATGAAAACGTTTCACAATGAAGCCGTTTATAAAATCGTCAGCGGAAACAGACTTCGTCAACAATGAAAGCAGTTGCATTTCAAATCGTCCAGCTGCATTTTATTTAAACAATTAGTGTTAAGGTTTGTGTCTCTGTTTGGAAATTTGCATTTTCCAACCAAGCCAACAGAACCGTGACGTTCAAAACACTGAGATTGGAAATGAGTTGTCAGCAAGTTTGACCGAAACTTCAAACTTCGAAAATTCTAAGCTTGTGTAATAATCTCTGGCAGGAACGTTTTGCTGGAGAGAAAGTCACGTGATTGACGTCGGCGTCGCTCGTCGTGTTGAGTGAACTTTGAACTTTAGATCATCCTGCTCCGCTTCAGATGATAATTAGAAACACCGGTTGTGTGGAAACTGTACATAGTGTTCTTACATTAACATATCTGTTTAGACAGAGCTCCATCTGCGACACACAGGTATGAACGGCACCAGGAACTCAGATGTGGCGATGTCCACGCTCTAAGCACCTACACCAGAGATGACGTTCTTCATCTTGCCGCTGCTGACAAGGTAAGCAATTGTCGGACCATGGTCTGGATCTCGTTGCTGATTGGCTACAATATGATAACGTCAAGTACCATTTCAAGGTTGTAGTTTTACGAAATGCATGATTAGCTCAGGTCTTGTTATCGCTGCCACGCGATGGTTGAATGCCTCGCTTCAGTGGCGTCATCAATAAATGACAGTCGTTTAACTCATAAGTAAATACTGGCTCAGAGTCTTGGAAGCTTATGCAGCCACTCCTGCCTGAAGTCCTCCAAACAGTTTGATGTCAGTTGCTTGTCAGCTGCGATTGATCATTGCTTGGGGTTTAGCTTCATGTTTGAAATGTTTGTTTAGTTGTCTGGAGCCAACCGGTTACGTGCGCGTAATTCACCTTAAGCTATCGTCGGTACACAGTCATACGAACACCAGCCTTATCTTGATATTATGCTCCAGTTATCAACCATCGTTGCGCGAAACATGTTTTGTTTTCGATGCTGAACAAGAAGACGCCGCGAACGTCGCAGTTTGACTGTTTAACCACAAATTTGCTTTCGGAAAGGACATATTGTGTCGCAGTCAAAACTTTTTTGCTTCATGTCAGTTTTGTCTGATATTATGTATTAAATTATGGATTCGAGGCATCGGCGCATTTTTTGCACTTGTCCGATGTGAAAAAGTGGATTGTGAGAGGAAAGTGAAAATCGAAATTTAGTTGCATTGTTTGCTGACTTCGAATCGAGGCTCAAAAGCCGCACACCCTTGTCAAGTTGACAAACGGAGTTCAATACCTGGTCCGGTCATGTAGCAGACTTGGGAAATGGCATTTGCAGCCGATCTCGTGCTTGGCGTCAATGGATGCGTTTAAGAATAATAATCAAACGATGCTGCCTGTCATCTGCCACCAGAAGTTTGTCATTTCCCACCAGGGCAGAATTTACTGAGAAAATTTCGAGCGCCACATTTAATCTGTGGCTGGATGAAGAGATATTAATGAAATCTTCTTCGTTGCTTCTTTTTCTTTCATTTGTTCTTAGTTTCTTAACGAAAACCGGGCCAGACATGTGAGTCAGAACATAAAATGTAGCCACTTGGAATCCTTACGGTGTTTCACCCATCACCTCTTCCCGCTCTGAGGCAAGCATTGGTTCAGTTCAGACAGGACCTGGCTCTTATGGTCCTTGGGTTTCTTTACCATTCCGCCAATGTTTGTTCAACAGAATTGAAAGTGACTTCTTTTTGAGCGATCACTTCGTGCGCGTGGTTTCTCTAATCTCACCAGCAGCAAAAACCTTTTTGCTTCGGTTCAGTGATTTTCACACCCAACCCAAAGTGTTCCCGGTCACTGAGCGGCAGCCGAGTGCTTCATCAGGCGTGGACAGGATTTTAAGAAAGCTGGCAGAAGCTCTTCTTGTTGTTGACGTAACAAAGTTGTTACTAAAAATTTGTGTTCTGGTGAGATGTGAACATGACGTCACCTCGTACGCCCGCAAAATGCGTTGCTTTTCTTGACATGAACTAACCCGGAGGGG
>Ga0210059_1010922_pt1 | contig 13960 bp, 11 predicted proteins | sample Ectturendosymbi2_FD_188042 | JGI IMG/M metagenome (GOLD analysis project Ga0210059, IMG submission 188042) | Ecteinascidia turbinata endosymbiont from Florida, USA - Sample 2 (SPAdes) (version 2) | ecosystem: Host-associated > Tunicates > Ascidians > Unclassified | place: Key West, Florida... | reverse complement strand
CCCCCTTTTTGGGCCCCCTTGAGGTGTTACGCTTGTAGAGTTTCCTTATTTTAGATGAAAAACTTATTATTCACTCACATAATGTACTACAAAGCAGATCATAAGTAAGTACGTTGCTTTCAAAGGACCCCTACAGAAACTGTAATGTGCAGGTACTTTGCTTTCAAAGGGGCCCCCAACAGCAACTGCAATTTGAAGGTAATTTGCTTTCAAAGGGACCCCAACAACCACTGAAATGTGTAAGTACTCTGCTTTTAAGTTTCACTGAAAGGGCCCCTAAAAGAAAGTGTAATGTGTAAGTACTCTGTTTTCAAAGGTCCCCCCTACAGAAACTGTATTATGCAGGTACTTTGCTTTCAAAGGGGCCCCCAACAGCAACTGAAATGTGTAAGTACTCTGCTTTTAAACTTCATTGAAGGAGCATTAAAGAAAGTGTAATGTGCAAGTACTGTGCTTGCAAAATGGCCCCCCAACAGCAACTGCAATGTGTGAGCATCTCGCTTTCAAAGGGGCCCCCAACAGCAATTGTAATGTGAAAGTACCTTACTTTCAAAGGGGTCCCCAACAGCAATTGTAATGTTTAAGTACCTTTCTTTCACAGGGGCCCCAACAGCAACTTTAATATGCGAGTAGCTTGCTTTCATAGGGGCCACCAACAGCAATTGAAATGTGTAAGTGCATTGCTTTGAAAGGGGTCCCAGTAGCAACCGTAATGTGCAAGTAATATACTTTCAATGGGAACCCAAACAGCAATTGTAATGTGCAAGTACTATGCTGTCAAAGGGGACCCCAACAGCAACTGTAATGTGTAAGTACCGTCCTTTCAAAGCGACCCCACCACCAGCTCCAATGAACAATTAAGGAAAAGCTTCAAACCTTCAAACCAAGCTTCAAACCTACTTGTACCAAATGATAGCATTTCGCAAAGAAAAATCAATAAGATGTAAAAAGGTAAAAGTGTTGTTTATGCAATGTCAGCCTGGAATCTATTGGTTGAGCCTCCCTGTGACAAATCAGGTTGGAATTGAGGTGGACTGAAATAAACATCAAATGGCACCACCCACTATTATCAGCAAACCGTGCGTTTGGCCTAGTCGCAGACCCAGGACCGACAGAAAGTTTAATGCGAACCAGTGTGAAATTTAATCGTTGACCAACCCACAGAAAGTTGCTAAAGCGCACTTTCAACGACAAATATTTGTTCCTGCATTCATTCCACTGAAGATTTTTTCGGAAGTGCACGAGCTGGGTGATACGCTGGAAAGACATGCTGCATATCCGCCCGAACCGTTGTCTTTAGTTCCGACTTGGTGACACGCTTGTTTGCAGTTGAACTCTCCGCTGTTTTGCATCACGGCCACAGTGAACCTTGTTCCAGGTCTTGACCCATGAAATTTGCCACGTGTTCGGGATGCTTCACTGTGGAATTTTTGCTTGTTTGATGAACGCCAGCTTTTCTTCCGAAGAGGCGCTGTCGCAACCTCTAGTGCTGTGCCCACTGTGCATGAGAAAATTGCTGCACGCTTGCTCTACCTGGCCTGGTGTCAAGAACCTATTTGAGGTATTTTGGGTGTGCTGTGGAATTTTAAAGTGGTGTTTTACTAGCAATACAGTCAGAGTAAACTGAGTACTTAGAGAGTTGAAATTTGTGCCAATCGGGTTTTCCTGACTTGGCATTGTGCATGCAATATCTACTTAAAATAGGAAGTAAGTGCTTCGATTTTAAATCTCGGCCACCGTAAGTAGAAAGCAGTTAACCTGACAGGTTATCCAATAGTTGTCGCGACATCGTGCTACAGCTACAGACGTAACGCCAGTGGATGGAACCCTTTGTGGTACGAACAGTATGTTGAACTACGAAAATTCTTCCGCCTTGTTTAGTTTTGAGCCGATAGCTGCCGGCTCATCGATTTTCTGCTTCAACCAAAATTTTGCGAAGCTATGTCGACGGCAATCTGTCATGTTAAAAATGGTTTATTTTATTTTATTCTGTCAAATAAGTGAATACCTTCACAATATTTTTAATTGTTCTATTGCGTTTCTGGTCGTTCGCATTGGCCAGTTTGCTTCAGGAAGATAGGACATGTCGATTTACTGAAATCTTACCACGGTGAATGATGTTTGGATTTCTGGTCCAAGCACCTTTTGTAACTTTAAGATATTTTCGTAACTCCGTTAAGATAGTAAATAAGAACAAGTAGAGAGAAGTGCAATGAGTAAAATCCGTTGAAAAAACGACATCGTGAAATTGTTGGCTTAAAAAGAAACAGTTGAAAGAAGTGTGAAAAATTATTGGAAAGACAGCGGTTGCTGCAATGTGCTCCCTGTAGATTTTGACACAGCGGATTAAAAAAGAAAATGGAGAAAGCATTTGCACAATGGTGGATGCTAGTTTTTCAAGGTTTAATCTTGGTGACCGTTAAGAAATTTTGAGAGACCGCAACTGTTGGAACTGAATACCGAGATAGTTGTAAAGCGAGGTTTTAGTGCATTTGGTATTTAGTGGTGATTATGCAGTGAGTTTCTACCGTATTTTGAGAAATTGTTGAAAAAAGTTCTTTTATTCGGTATTTCGGTCTCTCAAATTACCTTAAGAAACTGATGGATGCCATCACGGTAATTCGTTTTCACAATTTAACTTGCGCTTTCATCGTATGCTTGATGTATGGTGTTATTTTGTTTTTACACGCTTAATGGCTTCGTGTTCTAATCCAAATTCTTTTATGAAACGTTACGCCGCTTGCTGTCGCGCCTGTCGCAGTTGCTTCATACGTGTGCGGTGAATATGACTGCATATAGAGAAGCGCCCTCTATTACAAGGATGGCACCAAGCAAAGCCAAATTCTCAACCCGGGGCCCCATATCCTACTAACCTAGCGAAAGGTGTTCAAACAACCTCATAAAAGTTTTAATTATTTTGAGATTGAAGAGAAAGTGATGTCGCTTTTATGACTTTTCCGACATTTAGCGGCTCTGGCTTCGTTTGCTTTGTCCCCTCTTGAACTGCATGGATCAAGGTATCAATTTCGCTTTCGTACTCAAACAAAAGTGCATTTGTGTCTCTGCACGTTGAATAAATTTGTTGGGCATGTGGTAAGACATATTTTTTGGGTATGTGGTAAGACATTATTCTTGGTACAAATTTTCCTTTTCGTACTTCAGGTAAAGTCTCATCTGGCCTCGATTTCCCAGTACCTTTCATGTCTGTTCTTGCCAATTCTAAGTGAGGAGCTGGATCCCGGAGACAGTCAAGTGAAGAACACCAAAAAAAAGGCGCTTGCAACATTGCGATGGATTAAGAATGTTCTTGAAGTCATACAGTAATCGCCGTACAGCACCTTCAAATAGTGTTATTTTTTCACCAATAAAATTCTATCTGAATTTCACCTTGTCCAAGGATCGCTATGCAGTTTAACTTGTGATCTATGCACTTGCGACGATTTTGCCGCTGCTTTAACTTGTTCCGGACCTCTTGCTCAGAATAAGGCAACATGTTTGTGATCGACAGTGTGCCGCGATCAAACTAATTGCCAGAAATTGTAAAGCATTTCCCAATTTGGGCAGAGGTTACCTTATGTCCCTGAAAATTGCAAAATTCTTGAACAGAGCATATTTCCATGTCTCAATCTAAATGCTATTGCGTGTAGAACCGCAAGGTTCGAGCAAAATAGGATTTGATCTACAACAGAACGCCAATAAGGCTTCTGGCGGAATTTCTGCATATTTCCTGCCGTGTTGGTGTCTTTATTATGCGTACGTCTCACATTTTTCATAGGGAAATTGTTCGTTTTTGACAAAATAAAAATTTTTCGAAATTCCGCGAGTTGGTTTTGTCAGGTCAGGTAAGCTTCGAATATTTGCTGAGTTGTTGAAAGCCCCACCTGTACGCCTAAAACGTTTCATTTAACCCAGGGTGATATTGAGAATATTTTAGGTCACTTTGAACAGGGTTGGTTACCAAGGCAGAAAGTATCCGAAGCTATCCTGAGCAGGGGATAAAATTTATAAAAAGCATAAGAGTGACACTTTTGGCGACAGTTACTGTTGAAGCAATCGAGTTGATTAAGTATTCCATAGAAAATGATTAATTGTAAATTATTCCGTCACGCCACTTTGTTATGCCACCAGTGGCGTATCTATGCAAAGTGGCACCCATGGGAAAATGCAATGTGCGCCCTTTCTAATAATTTAAATACAGGCACTATGTTTACGAAAGATAAACCATAAAGAAAATAATTTTTTTTAAACGGAAAATATTTGTTTATTTTTGCTTTGAACTTTTCAGCAAATAAAATATAAATTATCCACAACGACTACAACATACTTCTATATCCATTTCCTTTTGTTATTGATGAACATCAAAACATTCAAATAATAATGTTATCGTAGTCTACATATTGTTGCGTGACAAAATCGTATATTTACAAAAAAAAATCAAACAACATATTGCAACTGCAAACGACAATTTCTTTTAAAACGAAACATTCAATCTGAATTGTGCAATAAAATATTTAATGCAAGTCATGTATCACTTCTGTTCGAAAAAACACAATTCTATCGAGATATAAACATAACCAGCCTTTTCCGGTAAAATTTGCACAAAAATTCTGATTAAAACAAAACAACTCTCCATGCCTTTATGGAAGTATACTCGTCTGTGATTTCATCATAGTAAGCTCTTGCTGTTTCGTCCCTTTCTATTCTCATCAAAGCTATATCACATAAACCTCCCTGACTTACTGTTAATCAAGACCAGTTTCAGTTTACTGAAAGATCGTTCGCAGCTTGCAGTGAATACTGTATAACTGCCGTCGTCAGCATTATTTGCAAAGTAATTCGAAGAATGTCAGAATTACAGGACCCGATTTTTTACGTTACACTACTTGAAACCAGCATTTTGCATTCTACACTCTTCTCTAGGGACGCCGGAACGGGGATGCATGAGGGGGCACTGCGTCCCCTGCCCTTTGGAAGAGGGGGAGACGGTGGCACAAGTGCCCTTACATAACAGCATCATAGGTAATTTCAGGGACGCCGGCGAGCGGCGAAATGATGGGGGTATTGCCTCCTGGCCTTTTGAAAACGGGACAACAGGGGCGGAGGTGCCTTTTCATAACAATCACTGGGAATTTTGTTTTTTCAAGGTAACTTTAAACAAATTTATTGCAGTTATTCGTACGCCCATAAAATTCAGAATGGTTTTCTATAATTTCTGCTGTTATTTTTGAGGTCAATATTGTTGCTGCCCAGAAACAAGCGCAATTGGTAACGATTTTTGTTTTTATAAGTTTCCATTGCCCTCAACTCTTCCCCCCTGACCTACCGCTGTTCGGCGTCCCTGCTCTTCTCATGTAATTGCTTGCCATCTACATCTGAAATGTAAACAGCTCCTAAATTGTCACACGTAGATTTTAGTTTTTCACAGTCAGGACCTTTTCACAAGGCCTTGGACAGAAAAAGCTAGCTCTAAGCAATTTTAACAAGTCACTTGCATGAGTTGACATTTGTGCTCAACTAGTACAATGACACAACTGCTAATTTTTCGACGACTAATTACAGTAGAACTCGTTTAATTCGTCACTTTTTCGTCGATCCCGGAAGAATCCCTATCTTTTGTGTACATTTCTGTTCGCTCAATTCGTCACCTCTTTCTACCCTGAGAAGCGTTTTGTTCGTGTAATTCGTCATTTGCAGTTTCGCTTCAAATGTCTAAGCAGCTGGTACGTGTGGGAATTCAAACAAATTAAGGATCTTTACCTGAGAATTGCTGCGCCTCGAAATTTGCTTACCGAATTCATAGACGAGGTCATAGGTGTAGCCAGGGGGGCCGAAGGGGCCATGGCCCCTCTAAATTTTTAGAAAATAAAGTCATTTTGTGCTTTGATAGGCGTTTTTCCAAAGAAAATAGTGTTATTCGCCTAAAATCAAACATTTTGGCTCCCCCCAAATTTCTGGGCTGGCTACTCCACTGCACAAGGTGCGAAGCGCGACCGGACTCCCCATGGAGAGAAGTGGAAGTTTATTAAAAATTTGAAAGATGCTAAATTAAATGGAGTGCAGATAGAGCAGAGGAATTAATTGTATTCAACCATAACGTCATAAACTTGTATTTTATTGCAAATAAGAGCACTATGTATGAATACGAGTTACTATGATAAAGTATACGAGCTTCAATGATAAGAGTTTTCACCTGTTTGCATAGTTAGTCACTTTTTTCTAATCCCCTTGAGGTCACGAATTAGGCAAATTCTACTGTAACCTTCTCTACCTTAGTATCTGGACTAGAGCATTGTATTCAACCTATTTATTGGACACTATTGGCCATCGAAGAAGTTTCGTAAAGTCGGAGTGGGCCGCTGTAGTTTAAGAAATTTGTAAATCTGTACGACCTAGCAGAGGTTATTTGCGTATCAGTCAAATTCTCACAGCCACGGACTTGAACTCGTCTCAGTCAGATTCTGACTAATATCTTCTTGCCTGAAATTCAACAGTACGGACTGACTTATCCTTTTCTTATAACGTGAGAAGGACGAGGTCTCGTAGATATGGCAAGCGAGCGTTCTTCTTCTGTCACAATGTGTGACCCTCGTGTTGTGGCATGTCACAATACCACAGTTTTGTCATAATGCTTAGTGGTGCTGGCGTAACACGCCCAACTGAATGCTTTAGGTAAGGGCGCGGTGTTGATGCAGCTTTGCAGTTTATGAATGCATGGGGAGGGGCGCAATGAAGGGGGGCAAGGGAGGAACAATTCCCCGGTCGCCGAAAAGACCCAACGTCACAAGTACTGTCTTCAGTACAGTATATTTGCTTCCGAAAGACCTCAGGTTCGAACATGGGACGCCAAACTCGCTTATTGTCCGGGCGCCATCTAGCCTTGTTCCGTCCCTGGCATGGGGCGCAAAATAGAGGTTCAAGAAACTATACATAAAGATTTTAATTTTTGCCAAGCAAATTTTGCGCCCCCATCAAAGTGGCGCCCATAGCACGTGCCATGCCTGCCATACCCTAGATAAGCCACTGTATGCCACCAATTCCCCGCAGAAACGCGTATCTTGACTCACTCGGTAAATCAGACTTTCGTGCCTTAATCGGGCTTGTGATTTTGCGTTCGTGGTTCAAAATGAAACCCGTTTACAAATCTGCCGAAGCGTGAAGCAGAAATAGCAATGTATCCATCTACCAATTTAATTTGTTAAATAAGTAACATTAGCTGGAATATTTAAACTAGATGATGTTCTTTTGAGTAACAGCACTTGCAAAATTTCATAGAGTTATTTTGAAAAAACGTACATCCAACAATAACAGAAACCCTCACCCTCATAAATCGCATTTCGGACCCCCAGGGGTCCGGGAACCCCCCGTTGGAAATCACTGTACTAGACGTAATAACTATGATACCCAGTCAGTTGTGAACAACTACATCACGAACGTATGAAAATGATTTGGCGAAGTTATTCTGGATCACAGCGACTTAATGTTAAACTCATCTGCCCCTCTATTTCTTCGTACTGCGACTACATCGCAGAGAAGTAATTTTAGTAACATGTTGAAAATACAAGTTATGAGACAATAGAAGTCAGCAACTGATTATTAGTGTCAAAACTTAGTATTTTGGGGAATAAGACCCTAAAAGGCTACAGTGGCGAGGGAACTGGCACCGACACGAAGCAACTGACGGGAGATTGCGAGATGCAAGAGTCAACTTTATCCGGAATACGCGAAAATCCGCATAAGCCGAAGTTTTTTTCCCGTTAGGAAAAACGTTTGTACCATCAATTTTATCCAGTTTCAGAGAATATTCGGATTACTCGAAGTATACGTACTGCAGTGTAAATCATAGCAGACTACACTGAACATTTTTGTTCAAGTTCTTGCGATATTTTGCTGCTGAGCGTCGAAAACTGGCCTTCAATTTGGTATGTCAACACACTGAATCATCCTTGGCGCCCGTCGCTCATGACCAGGGTCGGATAACGTGCTAGGGGTCATGACCCCGCACTGCTTTGAGAAAGCATATAACGCCAAAAGCTAACAAGCACTTCGCCAACATGTCACTGTTAGCTATTTTATTAAATTTTGTAGTACATCGCACAGTAAGCAATTGCTCAGAATAAGGCAACAGCCGACAAAAAGACTAGCGGCAGCACGAAACTTAGGTGACCAAGCGTTCCCGCGAATCTCTAATCCGTCACTGGTCACGAGCTGCTCGGGATCAGTTACGCATCGTGCTTAGCGGCATAACTCTGGAGTCATATAAAAAATAATCCGATTCCTACTAACGATAAATTCTGTTACAGTTTGGATAACATCTGCATCAAACAGTAGGGCGGAGTGAATTTTCAAAATTTTGCAATACAAACTTTGGGGTGGTCTAAAAAGCTGGAAACATGGCCGAAACTAACTTTAAAATTGATATTAGGTGGTTGACCCCAAAAACCTGCTTGCTACCTCACCCCTGGGGTCCTGTGGGGGTCAACTTTAATGAATTCGTCATAACTCAACTTCTAGGTGAGATAGAAAACTGATTTTAGGTTCAAAAGATGCGGAAGACACAAGTTTCTATTAGTGATCAGAGGAAAATTTTGCCTTCATTCTGAAAAATGTTATTACAGAAAAACTGCTTTTTACACCATTTTCCCATAAATTGCAAAGATAATGAATAAACTACAGGGTGTCCATAAAGTCCTGCACACATTTCAAAATGTAATTGCGAAGTAACTAAAGTAGATAAAATCATACAGTTTTTTGCAAAGTAAAGTTTGTTTATTAAAGTTTAAAATTAAAACATTTGGAGTAGTTTAAGTAATAGCCATATTTCAAGAATTTGCTTTTTCATGCTATTGATAGACTTCAACATGTGCTCCATTTGTTGCTCTCAATATATCAAGGCGATACTCAATTTCGCGCCAAGTGTTCTTCCGGTTTCCATAAATTTTTTAAACCATCTCTTGATGCTGTTAGTGTGAGGAGAGTCTTCTCCAAACTCACTTCTAAATTTACGTTGTACTGCAGTTGGTGATTTCAATTCATGGTACCAAAGAACACATTGTGCTTTTTGTTGAATGGTCAACATGTTTCATACTTTCATACAAACTTACGCCTTTATTAAAAATGACTTATTCTTGCTTATCTGAACAATAAAATAACCTGTAAAAAATAACAAACTAACTTTATGGTAGTATAATTCACTATCGAAAATGTAAAGTTTCTACCTTATGTGGTTTCTGCGATATAAAAATTTTTAATGTGTGCAGGACTTTATGGACACCCTGTAGTTCCATTTTAAAGTTACATTCAAATTGCGATTTCAAAATTGTGATTTTTTTTCAAAGGAACATTGTTCTAATCAATAAAGTTTTACCACTAGATATTTTATTACATACAACTGTGCTCTGCCAGGTTGAGAACAGTAGAGCAGCCATCCTGTCGGTTGTAAAAAGCAATTAATGGGCCAGTTTCCTGATCTGTGATACGGGTTGGCGTTAGGGCATGCGGCTGCAAAAATTTCTGCCTCACAAAATACTCACGAAAGTGGGGTACATCCAGCCACCCTCATTGACGGGGACAGGATCTGCTAAAATTGCATACTACTACTATATCTTAGAAACAGAAACATTACAATACTTCGAAAGTTAGTTAACAAATATCTAGCATGTTATTGTTAGAGTTATCATGCATTTTAGTATTGTTTTTGTCTATTTTTAGATTTTACATGATATCTACTTGTAGACATAGCTTGCTTTATGAACATGTTGACCAGAGGAAAAACACTAATACTAAAGTACTGCACGATATCTATTCGTTTGTCAGTACAAAAATATTTCCACCCAAGAAGTTACCAAGTACTAAGGATGTGATTTGTCGTGTTCTGTCTGAACCAAATTGGCGTGCACGACAATCAGCTGATGCTGTGGCCACGGAAATGGTACAGCACTGGATATACTGCAATCTATATCCATTGCACCGTTCTACACTGTAGAAAGCTGTACACATTTCCCTATTTTCCTTCCTTTTTGGTCATCATAAAATGGATACTCAATGTCAGACATACACAGTGGATTCTTCAATTCAAGTTCTTTTCTGTGACTTTTATCATGGCAAAATATGTCAAACAGTTTGTTCCTTGTTTCCATGAAATCTCTGTTGCTTTTGGAAGGTAGGACCACATTTCTTCTTCAGATCCTGTCCTCGTCAGTGAGGGAGACTGGATGTACCCCACTTTCGTGAGTATTTTTTGAGGCAGAAATTTTTACAGCTGGATGCCCTTCCTAACGCCAACCCGTATCACAGATCAGGAAACTGGCCCATTAGTTGCCTTTTACAATAGACAGCATGGCCGCACGACTATTCTCAATCCGGCAGAGCACAGCTGTATGCAATAAAATATCTAGTGGTGAAACTTTATTGATTAGAACAATGTTCCTTTAGAAAAAATCAACATTTTGAAATCGCAATTTGAATGTAACTTTAAAATGTAACTAGTTTATTCATTATCTTTGCGATTTATGGGAAAATGGTGTAAAAAGCAGTTTTTCAGTAATAACATTTTTCAGAATGAAGGCAAAATTTTCCTCTGATCACTAATAGAAACTTGTGTCTTCCGCATCTTTTGAGCCCAAAATCAGTTTTCTATCTCACCTAGTTGAGTTATGACGAATTCATTAAAGTTGACCCCCACAGGACCCCATGGGTGAGGTAGCAAGCAGGTTTTTGGGGTCAACCACCTAATATCAATTTTAAAGTTAGTTTCGGCCATGTTTCCAACTTTTTAGACCACCCCAAAGTTTGTATTGCAAAAATTTGAAATTTGACTCCACCCTATCACACAGCCAATCATAAAACATCTACAGTATATGTTTTCATCATAATTCGCGACGTCTTGAGTCGTCATCTGTCTTCAGCAGCTTCGAAAGGCGTGACCACAAAGCGACTGCAAGGATAATAGCACCACCGCTGTAGGCTGGCCTGACAGCTGGCGAATTATCGTCAATTGAAAAAGCGCATTTAAGTGTTATCACAATTCATCAAATGCACGCACATAAATAAGAAACCAAGATTTTCATGAAGCTGCACACCAATGTCAACGCTGTCCCTTCCGTCCGAGTCAACCGGTCTCACACCAGCTCTCCCACACAGCGGTCACGTTGGTGGAGTGTAATGGTCCCGACAACGTTCGTAAAATACCTTCTTTGCACGTTCTTGCACTATTTCTTCAACAGTGAGCTCTTGTTGAAAAAGACGCAGCTAAATGTAAAGTTGTTCTTGACGTTAAATATCAGAGCACAGCCCGATAATTTCAAAAGGATTTCTATCTACGACAGGTTTTTTTCAAGGCGTATTAGGGACCCGATTCGGGTCCCTAGAATCAGAGAAAATTATCATCGGGTCCCTACAGTCAGAGAAAATCGGGTCCCTAGAATCAGAGAAATCGGGTCCCTACAGATCCATACCGGGTTCCTAACATTTTGCTTAAAAAAACCCTGATCTATGACATATTTATGAGATAAAGTACAAAACAAAGCACCAATTTTGAAAACATTATCTTCACTCTGAATTCAAATTCAATTTTGTAGTTTCAAAATGTCTCGCTCATCCACGACCTTCTCGCGATTCTGCAGATCTCGCATTTGATGTGCTGTTGGCATCGGTTGATGTGCTGATACTTAGTACGAATTCCTGGGTCTTTTAGCGTGACCCTTACCAGGTCATACACGCCAAAGCGCTACTTCCGCTATGTCTTTTTGCCGCAATAAATTCACTTGAACATATTCGCAGGAGTTCGGAAATTTTTTCAAGGCATTCACTAATACTGCCATCAAGGTGAAGAAGCCGCCTGGGAGATTTGTTGATGAGATTAAGTTCTTCACTTTCTTTCTTTACTTACGTGAGATAGGCCCTGTATAGACCGTAATATCGTTTACATCTAGCAACCACTTTTCTTCAGAATACAAAATCGTCAACACAAAAGCGTGGACGATATGCAGACATGCAAAACGCACCAGCGCTAACACAAGCGCACCATGTGCGTGCAACAAATTTGTGCAACAACAAATAAATATATTTTCAAGTGCAAAACATTGCTTTGAAGTAAGTTCTACAAACTTTCTCACCAATGAATGATATGAACAACAAAAAAAACTTCCAAGTTTGAACCAGATAAAAAAATTTTAACTTTCTCCGCGATCTTAGTCAACGCTCGTCAGGTGATTTTAGTGTTGTAGCGATCTTGCGGTGTATGTAGAAGGGTCCATGACAGATGATTTTAGGCTCCTGTTGCCATGTAAATGCCGCGCATGTTTTTTTTTTTGTTGTTGTACCAATCAAATACTTTCTAACCAGAATCAGCCAACGCAGCTTTAACGAACACCTACCCAGGGATGTTTAATGAACATAAATTAAAAAACAGGTCACATAGTAAAAACACGGTGTGCCGTTTTACATTATTCTGTTCGCGTCCAAGCTGCTTCCTGATCTGGAAGTTTTCAGGATCAGCACTTCTCTTGGCAAGAAGATCTTTAGCTTTTCCTGTCTGAATCCCAATGCAACCCTTAATTGCTTCCACCCGCGTTTGATGAGCATCAACCATCTGTACGTAAATAATACAAATTTCGTTGACACTGAACAGTTCGACAGTCTGCAATAAGAAAACATTATCATTAAACACGTAACAATTACACACTTTCGGCGACCTATCTTACCAATCCACTTTTCAGAAGTGAGATTCAAGTTGTTTTGAAAGGTTGAAACAGGGAACTGCTAGCTTGCTACTACATCGCTGGCCAAGAATAACACGTGCAAGCATTGTGATCTCACTATGATAATAGTTGCCAGTAGCAAGTGTAGACTACAAGAAATCTCGGGGCAGGAGTAAAATAATGCTAAGTTCTCAGTATCAATAGGAGTTTACGACATTTCTGCGAAAATGAATAATGGCAGTATTGCGGCGACCCAGGGGTTGAGAATCAATATTTTGGAAGCTGCGACTCCAGAAATATTAAGAAACACGTAATGGAATATAGTCTATTCCCAGGGGTGCATAACAAGTCGATCCGTCACGTCTCAACTTGATGATCGCGTTTGATTTTGTGTTAACTAGGTTTAAAAAAATAGCGTTCTTCCATATTCCTTTGAGGAGCAGAAAATCGTTCATCAATTCTGATAAATTCAAAGCAGCCCACTTTATGTAAAAAAAAACGATTTCCGCAGAACGCCCACAAGGCAGCAAATTATAACGTAATATATTATTATTGTTATTACTAATAACGTCTACGACCTTCGTCACTGGCTTTTAATCGAAGTAGGCTAAAAGCGGGTACTCTGGCGAAGGTCCGAGTGCTGTACTGGTTTGACTGTTGCTGTAATTTGTATGGAAAGATTAGTGTTTGCAGAGTATTGTTTTTCTTAGACAATTTTGGTGTATTTTACTAATAGTGAGCGCTTTAAAGAATGAAAAACGTATCACTATGAGTACTTGTCTACTTACGTGTTTGAGTAAAAGTCAACTACCCCTGTCTTATCTGTAATACTTTTTCTTTGGTCGTGAAAAAATCTTGAAAGGCGCTTTATGATCCGCCATGACAAGGATAGCGAATATTATCCCCGTTGGAAGTGAAACACGAAAGATGAATGTTACAAACCCTTTAGGGATCGCAGAAGCCGATATATCGCTTTTCGGCGCAATTTTTGCGGAAACTCGCGAACCACTTCACTTTGGTCCGCAGATGTTAAAACCAAACTGCGTGGACAGTCACAGTGGTCTAAAAAAAGCTGGAAAAGGCAGCTTGTAAAAGCTGGACATTGTTACTTCCGTTTATTTGTGCCCTAGCGGCAGTGCAAATTTTTTACTTCTAACTAAACCAATCCATTTGATTCCCCTTGTTGATTTCACTTTAAACTGCCGCCGAAACTGAGTCCTGAGTAATCGCAAAATTTTTTTCTCGACTTTTCCACTGCCCGT
>Ga0210059_1010919_pt1 | contig 13962 bp, 5 predicted proteins | sample Ectturendosymbi2_FD_188042 | JGI IMG/M metagenome (GOLD analysis project Ga0210059, IMG submission 188042) | Ecteinascidia turbinata endosymbiont from Florida, USA - Sample 2 (SPAdes) (version 2) | ecosystem: Host-associated > Tunicates > Ascidians > Unclassified | place: Key West, Florida... | reverse complement strand
CCTCAACAAAGTCCCCCTGTCCAACACATGTCGATCTTTCGCGATATCGATCGGACAGAACGCCACATGATTTGTTTGCAGTTTAATCTGCAATAAGATAATGCGCATGGTGTATAGGTCAACCAGAAAGCCCACCTGAGCGACGACCGATGGTTGGTCGTTTCGGTTATGGGTATGCTCTTAGTCAATATGTAAACTTTGGAAATGAAACATATATAAGCAGGTAGCAATCCTAAGGGCTACACGAATATATGAGGTTGGAAAATGCTGCAAGTGGAACATGCCCTGTGAGATCTACCTGAAATGGACGCTAGTGGTGGCACGAGTCCAGCAAAAATACGTACCTTGCAAAAACGCTTAGAAAACGTTTATAGAAGCAATTTTAACTGTCGCTTACTGTTGTTAAGTGAAAAAAAAGAAATGATAAGAAAACGGTCGGATTAACGAATTTTACTTTCGCCAGACGTTTTGATCTCGATTTTCGTAACAGAGGTTTTATACTCCTGGTGCTGAAGAAAATGTGCTTATGAAAGAGCGAGTTGAGAATGGGCAAACTTACCTTAACAAAGTATCGCTTTATGTTCACAACACTTCTGTATCTGCAGCAAGAAGCTCAGATCTCTATAACAGCTGCCATTTTCATAAAGTTGTGCTCTTTTGTTTTGCGTGATTGTTAGCCGAAGCAATTTATTCGTTTTTCCGTTAAAAGAAGTAACGTTAGGCTGCTCCACTCACAGTAAAGTCCGTTCGTAACAGCAGGTCTTACTGAAAACGAGAGGTATCTTTTATATGATTCCGTTTTTAGTCAAAGCGTGATTGCGACAAAATAGACAGAGGTGTTTCTAGAAGGTTGTCTTCCAACAACCTCCACAAAGATATCATTTCGAAGTACACTTTAGGACGGAAACAGATTCTCACATTTAAATTTAGTGAGCTTGTGGAATCCTGCAAATATGGCATCATGATGGCATGGGCTTTCGCTCATGCGTCAAATCCACTGTTTTGAGCTCAGAAGTTGTCACAAGTTAGAAAAACATACGTTTGCAAAAGTGGATGTAGATTAGAAATACGAGGTTGTTTTTACTCGAGCACACAATGGAGTGAAAGAAACAAATTTATTTACAGGCAGAAAATTGCGTAACTTAATTTAAAACCCTTCACAGCTTTCAGTTGTTCTAATAGTCCTACAGTTTATAAACTAACAACTTGGATCGGTTCGTCTCCTCATTGCTAAGTTCTAACTTTTTTTGCCTTTGTTTCTGTCAGAGTTGATTATTCAGAGGTTCACAGTCACAGGCAATCCATCATCAGTTAAATCGTGCCCATGAGTGAAAACTCTAACTCAATGAAAGCAATCAAGGTATATTTCAACGGAAGTGCTACCTTTATACCCATCATCTATACGCTCAATTCAATGTAGTAGTGAACTGATCGGTTGTCACTGATGAGAGACGGTTACGATTTAGATGCCGCGACTGGATTTACGACGTATGACTACCGCAATTAGAAACCATAAACTCGTAGTGCGAGTAACGTAACCGATCGCTTTAATGCTGTTTAACGCAACATCACCTCAACTTACTCCGCAAATTGTTTATTTTGCAGACCAATTAGATGACCTTGAATGGTTGTTCAAAGAGTCGATCTGGAAAGCGCGCGGCATAGCTCGCGTGCCAGTAGCCGCCATACCACAAACAACCGGACAGTCGAATCGATTGAGTAATCACACAAGTGTGCGAGAGCGGAAGTAACGACCTCAACCTGGTCGCTCGTTGCGGTTGTCCGAACAAAGGCGATTGGTTATTTTTCGCTGAATGTAGGTGAATTTCAAGAGGGCTGTACCGCAGAACTGACCAACCCAGGGTTTCAACGAATTTTTGAAATAAGCCCACTGCTTCAAAGAAAAAGCCAAAGAAGTTGAAAAATGAAAGCTCTTGGAATGCTGTTTTTTTTCAGCATAAACCCACGTCATTATCTTTTACGTGGAATCCGTAAATTTAATTGCTTTTGTAAAATGCATGAATAACCTCTTTAACTGGAAACCACAATCCCATACCTAGTCAAAACAGATTTCACCCGTACTTTTTGATGTTCTTGTTTTGGAGCTTAACTTTGATGTTTATGGAAGCGCTCGTTTCAAAAGACCATAATATCATTGCCTCCAACAAAAACAATCAATTTGCACAGGGCATAGTCAAAAACAAGGTTGCTTTTTTCTGATGATGTTTTCCAACAAGTCATAGCGGTAATTTCTCCCTTCTTTTACAAAGCAATGAGTAAATTATTGCGAAGGGTAGATTTTAAGCCGATAAGGCTTTTAGGGTGATAGCGCATTGAAACATTAAGTGGGTTTTCATGAAATTGCGAGTTTTCAACAAAGCGTTTACGTCACCAGCAAAGCTCAACGGCGCCTTCAATTGAAACAGAAAGATAAAAGCTCCACCGATTTTGACACAATGACAACCCAGCGGAGTCACCCATAGAATTTATTCTTTCACAATTTTCGCATCCTAACCGTTGATTGCAATCTAACACTTCTACGTCACGTAAAAGAAGTACATAATGATGCTCAATATTATTGCAGGGGTAAAATTAGGCGTAAAATACAAAAGAATAATATGTCTCTTCAGTTTTCAGCCTTTGTGATCTTCGGTTTGTTTCTTTTCAATTGCGCCGACGGAGCTCCACAGGAGAAGAAAGTGGAGCTTGCAGGAGAGAGAGACGAACACGTGAGTGAATTATAAGAAATTGATAGTCGCACAGGAGGTCACTTCATAATGACATGTATATGTTGTTCGTTGTGAAAAAATGTTAACACTACGGCGATTTTTCCTGTACAAGGTTACAAGGTTTAATTCACAAAAGTGTTGATACTTCAAGGATGTTATCACTAATTTAGTTTTTATTAGTTAATCGAGAAAGCCAAGCTGAAGGTAGATTTGAAACAGTGTTACCTTAATCAATTTTATTTGACAGCTAACAGAGTGCCTTCCTCAGAAGTAAAGCTGCAAAACTCATGTCTGCGTAAATGATTCGTAAAAATCTGAAATTTTGTAGTTCCTTTCCTCGCTTTCGTTATGTTGTCAGTTTTGACAAACTTTATAAAAATATGATCGAGTTGAGAGAACTCCTTACTTCGCGATCATTCTGTTAATATTTTGTAAATTCTTTAAAGACGTCATTTTAATGCAATTCACCAAACTTCATAAGATTTTCTTGTCGCACTGCGGCCCTGAGCACAACTGCGAGAAAGCGAGTCAGCGGTCGATCTACTTCATTAAAAGCAAATACTTACCCAACTTGAATTTTTTTCAATTACCGCCAAATCGAGAAACCTACTTATTCGAGTGAGAATTGCAGCATCATACGATGGCAAACCGAAATTCTGGGTAGCACAAACAATTTTAGAAGTGAAAATCTCCATATTTACTCAAAGTCGCCCGGCTCCAGGTTCGGCTCCGCTGTCACACCCATGTAATCCAAGTACATTCAACCAAGACCGAGTTGCTACATGCGTTTTTCGCAACTTAAAAGAATCATGCATGTAAGCTTGCAAACTTTTTGAAAAAACGTGGTGGACGCTTTTGAGTTTGCCAATTGCGTTGTGCATGATAAGTTCTGTGTAGTTTCATAGTAGTTTGAAAAAAAGTCAGCCTTTAAAATTACTAAAGCTTTCTTAAAAATTCTACTGCTTCTTGCGATTACCTTTGTTTTATAATAAGAAAAGTTCCTTGTATCCTGAAAGTTGGAAATTGCGCACACCTAAGTACTGTTTTTGCGATCTTTTTTTTTTGCTAATAAGGATGTTCAATGCTTTTCAAGCGACCTGAGGCCTCAAGTACCATCAGAATGCCTGCTGCTAAGTTTCCCACCGCATAGATAATCGCAGCAGATAAGAAAAAACTTTAATGATTGGTTGCAGGTTAACCCTCTGCTGAGAGTTCTGCAGATTTTAGACCAACAAACGAAGAATATCAATGGAAATCACATCACGTCTGAAGATGCTCGGTAAGTTCAGCTAATTCAGGAAACGTATATCTACATCAAGTGTTTGAGGAATTCTTCAGCATTCTCGTGCACAAAGCGGGCTGTTTCTATCCCGGCCAATGAAATTGCTCCTGCACATGCCACGCCTCAAAGCAATTCGTTCAAATACCGCCGTCGCCTCGTAACGGCTGAACACATGACCACGCAAGTCCTGCCTTCTTCACTTTGTCAACCACGCTTTGTTTTTCATTTTTTTTCGTAAAGAAATAGTCGCACTGAAGCTCAAATTTATTATGTACAGATTTGTTTTCGCCTGCAGCAAGAACTTCCAGTTCAGACAGATGGAATTTATTTCGCGAATAACTTTGACTTCAAACTAAAACACCCGGCTTTGATATTTGAGATTTGTTTATTTATTTTTTTAGTTATTTGTTGTACAACATTTTTTGTAAACACGTAACGTTTTGAACTGGCATTTGTGAGTGTTTCATTTCTACACTGCATTTTGAGTTGGCATTGTCAAGGAAAGTATATAACACCGAACTAAATTTAATTAAAAACAATATATTCCGAAGATCTCAGAGATTATTACGCACACTCGATTTTGGGCTCTTAATGGAAGTGTATGGAATCCAGAAAATATTCGGAGTGGTTTTCAGGTCCCGAAACCATACTTATACATCACTGACAGCTGCTACGAAAAGCACTCTTTCCGCATCGTTATTTAATTTCTAGCTATACCTGTTTGTCATAACTTTTCAAACTTTTATAAAAAGCATGCATTTGCTTTCGAACTTATTTGTGTAACATCGCAACAAGATGCACTAGAGATTGTAATCTTCCGGTCTGAAAATTTTCGTTGGACAAATAGTTCTTCGAAGGAATAGTAAACATTTATCAACAAATTCTTGATCGTTAAAAGAAATTTTCATTGCAGGAAACTCAGCTTCCATTTTAGATTTCCCTTGTACCATCATCGCTGCCAGAAATTTGAACTTGATGGCGAAAACCTGCCGCTCGTAGTACACTGCCTTGTTTGCTTAACTGCAGAAGCCTGAATCCTATTATATACCAGCGGTATCCTAAATAGTAATCACTTAACGAACAAGTAAAGTAGGTTTTCCAGGAATCTGCCCACTATGCTGTGCTTTCACAATTCTGCGAGGATTATGACTGCACGTATCCACAATCAAGAGACAAAGTACCATACGGAAAAACCAGCTGGATTTGCTTGCAAAGTGTTTTACTTGGAAATCCATTTTGCGTCAACAACGCATCTCCAGTCCTGTTAAAGAATTTAAACGGAACGAAGTTACATAATACAAAAGCGTTAATCGAAGTTACGTAATATAAGATAGTTACCTAATATACCTAAACGAAGTTACATAATATAAATCCATCGAGCAGATAAACGGCAGTGAGCACCTAAAATGTGAGCAACATTTGTAATTAACAATGTGACTGTGGTGTGCGTAGAATAAAACAAGAAACTTAATAAACAATCGCTTTTTCCTTAAAAAAATACAGGACACCTGGTATTTCAGCCAAAAGCTTTTTTCCTGTGTTTGTTTAATTGTTTGCGTTTTGTTTCCCAGAAAAATTTAATCAACCCCTACATTTTCCATCTGCAGCGTTTTTTCAAACCAGGGTGCAAATACCTCGTCGACCGCTACGTATTACTGTTAAAACAATACTTTTTTCGTAGAAGTGCCACTGGTGTTAGTGAAAAAAATTAATATTTGAAAACTAACTTTGAAGAACTATTTTTTCGTTGAAGAGTCTCGGGCCCCTAAGAATGGCTAGCTTAGAAGTTTAACAGCATGCCATGGCCACGTCAAAAAGTTAGGGGGGTCTTCATTCATAGAAACGAGGTATTTCTTTGTCCTTATAAAGTGTAATTAGTATCTTCTTTCACAGCTGCAACTACATGTTGCTAAAGAACAAACATCAAAGGCTTGTGCTGGATGTAAACGTTTATACTGTTTACAACTTCGTCTATTTGAATTGTTGACGTAGTAATGAAGTTTGGTCTGCAACTTGGGAAGTTGTCACAACAAATTTAGAAATAACCTACAATGCTCTAAGGCAGGGCGCTCCAAACTACGGTCCGCGAAACCATTTCATCCGGACCGCGAATACATTCTGTCAGTAATGAGAAAACAATATTTTCCCAAGCATTTGTTGATTCAGTGGAATATAACATATCCCGAAACAATCACATTCCCTAAAATGTCCGGCCTCCTAACTGTACTGTAGTGCTTATGTGGCCCTCTGACAAGAAAGTTTGGAGACCCCTTCTCTAAGGAAAAAATGCCAAGCAATAAAATTTCATACACAGAGTCTTACGTTTTTCCGCTTTTCATCATCAACACAATTTTCGATGCAATTTGAACAATGTTTTCAAAAATTGTGATCAGTGCATTTAACCCCCATACGCCCCATAATTGGCTACAAATATGCTTTCAAAAACAAAACAAGAATCAAGTCAATACTTTCAAAGCAAATCAATGCCTCAACCAGACGCTTTAAGAAAACATTACTAAGGCTTCCGCCCTTTAGAAGTAACTTGTTTCAACACTTAAAACTTGGTTAGTGTGAGCTGATCAAAATCGTATTGTTCAAAAATATGTAAAAGAAAATTTTATGCCCACTGGGTAAACCTATGCATTTGGAAAGTTCCATGTTTCTTAACAGTACTAAAAAACATGGACTTCCAGGGACTTTTACTTTCAGGCGTATATAGAAACTATAAGCATGAATTGCTGAAATGAGTTAAACTTCTTGTATGTTGCATACGTTAGGAAAACATTTTTGTCCCTTATTTGTAAATTAAGCGCAATATCCCATTGGTGAGATATGTCTGATCAAAAATGTTTCTAACTAAATCCTGCAGATTTTGTGCTTTCATAAACTGACTCAGGCATAAGAGTTCTATTTAATGTCGCTAAAAACGATTTCGAATTGTTTTGTTGTCAACGTAGTGTGTATTGCTAAATGGTCGATATTAATATCATAAACATGTCGTTGTTGCTTGATAAAAACTTTGTGGAGCCGAAACATTGCAAACTAACCTTCTTTCCTTTTTATGTTTTTTTGTTTTGATTCAAAAACGATTCATCATTTTTGAACTACTGTTGTTGTTTCGAAGGTATGAAACTTTGCCCGGGATCAAGCCGAGCTATGAAAACGAAGCAAGCTCGAGCATCACTGGTGAAGACAAAACGCCCAGCAACCGTGACCAACCAATAGTTTCTACTAAAGAAAAACGTAATCCAGAAGTAGAATTCTTGAAACTTTTTAGAAACATGAATAGGAAACAGCGACTCCGAAACGTCGCGGATGGCATCGTGCGCGCCTTGATCCTCGGTAAACCTTGGGCAGCTGCTTACTGAACACTTGTATTGTCAGAGAGATTTTCTATTGAATAAACCGTTCGTTCGCGATTTTTATGCATTAAAGAGTTGGAAGCATTGTAACTTGCTGCTCTGTTTTCTTCAAAGACGTAGGTTTGTTCGCCTAAAAAAACAAAAAAAAAGCAGACCAAAAACGCGCTTTCCAGCGAAATATTGATCCATGCGGTGAAGTTATCCATAACGCAGCAGCTTTCCCACTGCTTGAATAATCCTCACTGGCCTCGAGTGATGCCCATGTCGAGTTATCAGTCTCTTTTGTATTGCGTTTGATTGAGAATAGAAATATCTGATGAAAAGTCCCAAAACGTAAGGCAAAAATTTAAAAAAATAATTAGCACTGTTGTGTAAGCGTAAGAAATGACATTCCCGAACTAAGCATTTCCAGGGACCTTCACTTACTGAGGTAAATAGATGAGGATTTTCAGTTTAGGCAATCTTTAATACGTTGGAAAAGTGTGTGCCAGGGAAAAGGGTTATGCACGTGAGACCTGCAAGCGTCAAACCGACAGCCGGCAAAGTTCTATTAAAATATGAATTCGTGCTTTTTGGGTTTGATTCGCCATCAGACGCGTAATCAAGGAAAATGGTCTTATTAGCATCACGACATTGCAGTTATATGAGTTTGATCTAGAATTGGGCGTTTAAATACAATTTATTCTTTCCCAAAAATAACATACCGTGTTTATTCGATCGTTGTAAGCCGTCTTTGATTGTTAGTTGCACTGGAACAAGTTACCTAAGTCTCTGAGATATTTTCGTGTACCAGCACGTTTCGTGTTAAAGTGGCAACCCTGGTAAGAGAATTTGAAGAGAGTTTGTTCAAAAAAACGTAGCCAAGCCAATACTGAGCGTCATCTAGAGCGCAGGGCTTCTCAAACGTTTTTGTTCTGCGATCCCACGTTCACAAAATAATTTTCTATGCGACCCCAATGACGGATAGCTCAGAGTCTAGAGTCTAGACGTTATTGATAGGTGTCAACGTCCCATTACAAATCTCAAGGATCGTTTTTTTCTATGGCGAAATCATATTAATGCACACAATCCACGAAAGAAACTATAAAGAATTAAAAAAACATAATGGAAACAGTAAAGCGAATAAAAATTAGCAAAAAACAATTTAGTATATAAAAGTTATCAAGCACAACTAATGGAGTGGATGCAGTTGATGATTTTTCACAGACCATCTATTCGCAAAAAACGCGGACGAAGAACATTCTCAACATTTCTCAAAAAAGACCGCTTTTTGCACTTGATGATTACTAATTTTGAGTTTCCGCTTACATAAATATGTTGTACAAAAAGACAAAGATTTATGAAGGCTGCTTCAGAAATGGTTGTGTATTCATTTCTTGTTTTTGTTCAAAATTCACATAAACTCTGTTTTGAAAATTCCAGTTACCCTCATGTTGGAGTGAATGCAACAACGTCGATATCGGTCAGTACATTACAACAATGCTGACGTAACAACGCATAACTTGTGCTTAAATATCATTCGATAGCTCAAGCATACATCCTAGTAAACAGCTGGCAAATTGAAACACGGTGTTGCCCCTAAAAATGCACTAGAAATAATTTCGGTTCAAACCTACTTTAAATTTTCTTGTAAAGTCTAGCAAAATTTTTTCTTCTGATTTGTCAAGAAAATTTGCTTCGCGAGCCCAAAATTACAGTTCGTAGTTTGAGAAGCCCTGATCTATAGAGTGTAGACCAGCGGTTCTCAAACGGGTGCCACTTGGCTCACTAAGGAAGAAATTTTTAATTCCTGGGAGCAATTGGGAAGGAAAAGTTGTGGATGAAAAAATCTTAAGTTTTTAATATTTGTTTATTCAACACATAAAAACTGCAGAGCGAAGTTGGTTTAGATGGGAATGTCGGCACTTGCAGTACGCAAGGACAATCTGCTTCAACTGCAGTGACTGACGTCATAAAAGAGTCTGTTTGTTTCATAATCGTCTATTGTTTTTGTTTCTTAACAGTAGGTGGTGTGAAATTTTTGCAATTATCGTTTTTGTTATTTTTGTTACGGAAGAAATTGACAGTCAATTTCTTTGTAAAGAGGGAATATGAAAAAACTTTGAGAACCACTGGTCTGGTCCAGTGGTTCTTAACCTGGGGTAAATTTACCCCCGGGGATAAATTTTATCTTCCAAGGGGGTAAATTTACTGAAACATAAACTGCAGCCAATGTGAACTTTTATAAATCTTTCTGAACTATAACAGTCTGTTAATTTCGTATTTTCAGTGAATGAGGACCATTCCGTGTATTGGGGTAAATCTGGTAATCTTGTTTGATAAAAGGTTAAGATATGTAAAAAAGGTTAAGAACCGCTGGCCTAGACCTTTCGAAAAGGTAAACAGAAAAATGTAAGCCGCCCTTGATTGTAAGCCGCACGAAATGATGCAAAAGTCATTATAAGCCGTGGCTTACAATCGAATAAATATATATGCACGCAAATAGTAATGTGCATAATTTTACCAATGTAGCTCGACGCACCATCAATCTTTACCCGAAGGAATACGATTTGCTTCCTTCTGGTTTGCCGGTGCTGCGACGTAGAAATTACAGGTGTACAGTTTGCTAAATATAAACGCACAATGCCTTCGCAATCGCAACACACAATGACACTTTAAAAACAGAAATAGATGCACCCAAAACTGTCGCAAACAATATTTAAGTAGATTTGCTGAAATGAACCTGGCTCTTGCACGCAACTCAAGAAAAATTCTAACAATCTCCTGACTGAAAAATGGAAGACTAAAAGTGGGAAGTTACCTGTGTAGCAAGTCACAAGTTGTGAAATGCCTATATCTAATGCGACTGGTCTACATCCGCAATGCCAGCATCTGAATGTGGCAAAGTTCAATCAAGCTAATTCTACCTTGCGAGAGCGTATCTTGCAACCAGGGACCTGACATGGCGAAGTGCCGCCCCAGGGCGAGTCGAAAAGTGCCGCCCGCCACAGCCAGTGGCGTAACAAGATGTTTGAGCCAGGGACGGAAAATTTTTCTGAAGGGGGCCCGTTAGCCATCGTGTGGGCATGCAATAATTAGTTCCTAAAAACTCACAAACGTTACATGTATATGGGCTTTAAGTCTTCGTTTGTTCGCGCCACCTATATGTGGTTGTAAGTCTTCGAGCATTCCCCGTTCGTGGTGAATCGCACATTCAATGGCATGCTAACCGAGAGACTGGAACAAAGGGTACTCGAATAACACAAAAATGGTTATATAACGAAGTGCAAAGCAGATGTTAGATTGTAAAAAGATATAACACATGCATGGGCGTCCGCAAAAATTTTTCCAGAGTAGGCGAAGTTGACATTTTGGTTGTCCATTTCAGACTGCTGACGATACAAATGCAAGTAGCCGTTCACATAACGCATTACCCTTGCTACACCACAAAGAAAATGACCCACGTTACTGCAACAGTCCCAAAAATACGCTTCGTTGGCAGCAATGTTTCTTTTCACACCGTATAAAACTAGTTGGCAGGAGTATTTCTTTTCAGTTTTCACACTGTATGTTTCTTTTCGCACCGTTACTTATTGCTATCAGCAGTCGCTGCCAGCTGCATTACCTGCCACAAACGTCAGTCACGTGCAGTAAAACTTATTGCTATCAACAGTCACGTGCAGCAAAACGCCTACTGCCGTCACATAAGCGAACCTTTGTTGCCATGTTATCGTTACGCGATAAAGGCTAATTTTTAAATTATCCTCCCCCAAGTTTCGCAACCTGCCTCTGTAGGCAATGTAGCGGATTTAGTGAACTGCAAGCTCATCAGTCATCACTGCATGAAGCTCGAACAGTGAATCCGGCTCTTGTGCTGTGTGAGTGTCATACCGGAAAATGAAACTGTCATTGCAAGAATTAAGTCAATTAAGCTGCTGACTTTAGGTTTTCTAGAACTTTTTGGTTCTTAGACCCAATTTCCAGGTGGTAGCAACAGCAGATGCCCTTTTCCCCCTTCCTGTGAACACAAGGGGATAACAAAGACTGAAATAGCGCACCAGCTATAACTACTTTCACTTATTATCAACTTTCATTACGGTAGTGGGAAGAAAATGAAGACATTTTAGCAATAGGTTCTGAAGTAAATGGCAAAAACGTCGGATGGAGATGCTCAGTGGGGCACAAAAGCATGTAAATTGTTTTGACCAAGGTATCAAATGCTTTTACGAGATATTTTTAACTTGAGACGGACAACCGTGTGTTTTCAGTGAATTTAAATCTTGATTTGATGGTTGGCATTAATTATAAAATCAATTTAATTATATATTACTGTTTGTCTTGCGCATATCCTCAACATGGAGGGAATGAAACAGTAATCACAAGAAAATGCAACTAATACTGACTACTTTTTCAAGATCATAATTGAAACTGTGTAACAGCGTTAAGTATACTAGTCATAAATGTGAACTTTTCAATTACTGCTACATGTGTTTTGTATTTGAGTTGACTTATAAACTGAACATCTCCATGGATGGACATAATTGTCGCAATTCATGACACAAAATTGCTGACCAAGAACTTCTCGTTGAGTGCCTATGGCGTTAGATATTTGCTAGGTCAATACATGTGGCCTTTTAAACTATATCAATTTTTTGATGAAATAAATCAATAAATTTGCAGCAGCAAAGGCAAGAAAACCTTGTCTTTGAACTTGAATAAATACTAGTACAGCATTACAAACTGACCTGTTTCAGCTAAATTGTTGTTAGTCGGGGTGATGAAGCAGCAAAATATTCTGTCAGCTTTCTGAACTTTGCAGCAGAACTTTGAATTTGCTGTTGTGCTTTCTCTTTACGTTTTTGAGCACTAGAATTCACATTTAACGCTACTTCATATATTTATGTTGGATATATTTGTATTTCGTTGTCAAAGCTGCAATCTTTACTGCATAATCAACATTACAAAGATCACTAAGTAAAGAAATGGGATACACACCAAAATTTTTGATTGATAACGTGTCAAATTGCCATGTAGAGCGTTTGCAATACTCAGAAAAAGTTGAGGAATAATAGTGAATATGGATGTGGATGGTTATCAGACGATTCCTGATAATGATTACATACCGCTTTAACCAGCGGTTCCAAAACTTTTTCGAGCGTGACTGAAATCTGAATTGGTGAACATCTTGCGACCCAAGTCTCAAGCAGCGTATGTTAATATGACAAAAATGTTGATTGTATGGATTGATGATTTTTGGCAGTAGGTTGCTAAGTTTCTTTTCAGTGTCAGCAGTTTACTCTTTTCTCAAGTACCTACACTACAAACAGACAAGCGAACAAGTTTGAATACTTACAACTCAGGTTTAGGTTTTGATCGCCTCGGCGCGACCTATTTTCTGATCCGCTGCGAAATCGCAACCTTTGTTTGGGTCGCAACCTATACTACGGGAACCACTGGCTTCAACACTCAAACCTGTTAAAACGATTTAAACCTGTTTTAATTTGTAGATGTGTATCACTTCATCGCACACTTCAAGGTGTAAAGTGCGCTGCGCAGACGATAACTGCCGTACCCGCGGCTGGGATGGCCAGAAAACGAAGTTACCACCTCCAGCCGAGATGCTGAAATGAACACCGCTGGTTCAACTTCAGCGGTGAATTTCAAACAGATTTGTTGAACTGGCTTTGCAAAGCAAGAAAAGAAGTTGTAGCGTCGCTACCCAATTTCTCTGTATTCTAATATCAAGGTTTCTGTCTAATCTCAAGTTAAAGTACACGACAGTTTTCAAACACAAACGTATTCACAACTGCATCACACACTCCAAAGTAAGCAGAAATATAATGGCCGCAGGTGCGGGCAATGTTCCGCAACTACGGGCGATTATTACATCACACACAGTATGCAGCATGTACATTCAAGATGATTTAGTGCGTACTGCACGCCATTGCAACAAGTTCGATTTTGGATTCATTTGATGACTGTTAGTATGCTAAACACTGCACTATTTCAGTATTTAAAACGTCAAGACCAACGGATTTCCAAAACTTGTGAAACACTTTCATATTCTGCAGTTCATGAAATCTCTCAAAGGGGGCCCATTTTTTGCATTTAGCTTGCCAGTGGGGCAGCGTGCACCCTTGCCCCCCCGTCAGTTACGCCACTGCCCACAGTCGAAAAGTGCCGCCCTCCAAGCCACGGGTTAAAGCAAAGTCAAGCCTTTCAGGACGGAATTATTTCATAACAATGCATCGTCGGGCTGGAGTTAATTTTGAACATTTCGCTGAAGTGAAATTCCGGGACATTTTGCTAACCGGGACGGGACACCGGGACAGTCCCGGCCAGACGTATGGTAGGTCCAACCTTAACCAAAATCTAAAACCTAAATCAAACTTCAGGTTAATTCGTGAAAGATCGTTTGATATTCGTTCATTCCACCAAAAATGCCGCCCCGGGGCATTGTCCCCCTAGTCGGGTCCCTGCCTGCAACACATGCCTTGTTTCAGACATTCCCGTAAATAAATTCGAAAGCTTGGCCTACTTTCAATGTACGAAACTTAGCCTCCAGCAGGCGCGCAACCAGTGGGGGCATTTGGGGCATTTGCTCCCCGAA
>Ga0210059_1010918_pt1 | contig 13962 bp, 8 predicted proteins | sample Ectturendosymbi2_FD_188042 | JGI IMG/M metagenome (GOLD analysis project Ga0210059, IMG submission 188042) | Ecteinascidia turbinata endosymbiont from Florida, USA - Sample 2 (SPAdes) (version 2) | ecosystem: Host-associated > Tunicates > Ascidians > Unclassified | place: Key West, Florida... | reverse complement strand
TTTCAAGACCAGACATCTTTGCATCAAGTGAACTTAGTTTTTCCAGCACTTCATCAGGGTAGCCAACTGGTTTTTGTGGTGTGAGTGGTGGCCAAGCTTCATAATTTCCAGCAGTCTCAGTAGTTTGGTTTTTTCCTTTGTTAGGAGTTGCTGCAGTTTTTTCACGCTTGCCCTGCTTTCTGGTGTTCTCAGTTTTGTTGTTGCCCATCTTTAAATCCAGATAAGTCAGTATAGCACAAAGTTTTAGACAGAGTGGGGGTTAGCTGACACAATTACCACACTAGAAACAAAACCCTACAACCTTATTCCCTTATTCAAATAGAATGAGCCACGATAACTCTGTCTGCTGTGCGCTGCAGTGTCATCGCCTCAGTGCATGAGGCGAGGGAGTGCAACACTGCATTAGGCGAGGTGCATGAACTTGGGGAGTGCAACACTGCACTTGGAACAGGAAGAACAACAACCAGAAGCAAATATTTGTTTTATTGCATAAACCCAACTTGCTTCCACGAAATCAAAAAAGCAACGGTTCTTTTTCTTTTAGAACAGAACCAAAGCGAAAACCCGCAGTGCATGAATGCTCTCTCACATTTTTTTGTTAAAAGCATAGCAAAATGGCGCAGTCGGTCCTGGATAAACCTATGAAATGTTGCAGCGGCCTGCTGTTAAGGTACGTTTTCTTAAAACATAACTTGTGGTTGTTTGCCAGTAGCAATTCTGGTACTTCAATAAAGTCTGTTCCATGCTTGTTGTATCCCTGTATAGATAGTTTCGAATTTCACTGAGCTTTAAACCTATAGCAGAAACAACACCAAAACGTCTGAGGACCGAGAACTAACCCAACAAGCACCATTTTTCATGAAAATTTTGTTGCTATTCTTTACTTAGCACTATACGAAAAGTTAAAGATGTGTGTGGTGGATCAGACTTATTTGATGGCTTTACGCATCTTTTGCAAGAAATCTTAAAGATTCGACAAAACCTGTATTGTTTGCATTTTCTCTTTTTCAGAAGCAAAGCTAAAACAACTTGCTTGCTAGCGGGCAAGCCTTCAAGAGATGCTGCTTGTCCGCGTCGAGATAACCCGCAGAGTGAATGATGACCGCATCAGTATCCAGGGAAACTCGCCCATCAAACAGAGATTGTGTACATTTCTTCCCTCGAGACGTTATGATGCGCCCGTTGTGTTCACATTTTATATCAGTTGTATGGGAAACTTTGGAAGTAAGCTCGTTACCTCCATAGGAAATGTGGATGCTTTGCTTCTCGTTCATGAACAGGCAAGTGTGCCGGTCTTCATATTTCGTCAATCGTTTCAAACTGCGACTTCCGTTTGTATAGACGGCAGCCAGCAACACAGAGCCGTTTTCACTGGTTTTGAAAGTCACAGTTTTATCAGGTGTTGTGTCATCGCCATCCCGAAAAATCCACGACCTCAAAGAATTTCCAAACTTAACTTCGACTTTCACAGCTTTTCCTTGCCCAATCACTAGAACCGTCACAACGTCGTTGAGCTTTTTCTCACTGTGCTCATGTTGAATGTCATCCTCACACGGAACACCAGGTTTATCTTAAAAATTTTTTATGCATATTCACAAATCAACTATAGACAGGAGAGGCCTAAAAGTAAAATCCAGTCTTGCAGTCATCATGATTTTAACTATACGAGCAGATTCGATTGGGCTGAAGTTACGAAAAACTGCTTTAGATCAGTTTAAGCCGATAAAGGATTCGACGATTTAAACCTGCTGTTTTTTAAGATACATAAACTGTACACAAAAAACAAACATGAGGTACGGGGTGTTCGAAAAATATTTTATCATTATGCAATCTAGAAAACTGCCCCAATGTTTTTAATGATCTCACAATTGAACAGTATTGAATAGAAACAACTCAAAAATGTAAGTTTTATGTATTTAGCGCTTCATGTACAGAAATGACGTTTATTTCAATAAAGAGGTTTGTCTGTTGGTATTTTGGAGCATTCAAACAGCGTGCATTTACACACAATTCCATGAAAAAGCATCAGCTACAGTAAAGATTTGTGAGTGGCACAAAAAGTTCAAAAAGAAGATTGTTTGTGTAAGGCTAAAAGATCTACACGACGACCGGGATCGAAAGAAATAGTCCAGAAAATTTGAGAAGCATTTGTTTGAAGCGAAAAAGTTCCAAAAACGAACAAAACTGGGAATTAGTGGTTCGATCACCAGCGACTTGTGGCGGTCAACACAGTACTCAGACAAAATTAACCAGAGTTTTCCTCGATGGGCCCGATGGCATCTTTTATCGAGTTTGTCCAGACAAGGGTAGAAATCTTTGGCATGATCCCAGATGGTTTGATGATTTGAACAGCTCTCTAGCTCAATCGGCTGGCGAGTTATGTTGGTGCAAAGTTCTACAAAAAGGTAGTGCACACGGTAGTTGAAGGTTACTATTGGACATAGATTAAAAATTTTGGGCCCTCTCAGTAAACTCTTCGCTCCCCCTAGTGTCCCAAGCTGGTTACGGGCCTGTAGACACTTAAGAACTGACCTCACCAAGAACTGATTTCACACATTTCCCCTTTCAACATTCATACCAGCATTTATATAATACGTCAAAGAAACTTATCTTCCCACGACCCATAGCTTTCCTGTTATCTAAGCTAAGTCTTCTCAAACTATGGGTCACCAAATGGAGTTTTGGGGTCGCGAAAGAAATTGGCTGACAAATCAGATATAAAATCTTTGCAAACTTTACACGAAATTTAAAAGTAGACTTGCAGTGAATTTATTTCTACTGCACCTTTATGGGTAATACCGTGTTTCATGCTGTCAGTTATTTAGCCTACTAGGACGTCTGCCCGATCTATCAAAAGATGCTGATAACAACTCAGCACAATTACGTGTTGTTACGTCACGATTGTTTTAACGCACTGACCAATATTGACGTTATTGCATTTATTCCAACACGAGGGCAGACTTGTGTCTAGGACTTTAATTCTAGTCTAGGGGCTAGGCTAACTGCTTTGAGGGCACACGAGTAGTTTTAGACTAAAGTTAAAAGCTTCACACTCAGAAGTACTTTGGAATTTCATTTAGAAAAAGTTTGATCTGCGAAACATACAACTGAAATTTCAGGAGGCCACACACTTGCCATGCCCAGAATGAGTTTGCGTAATTATAAAACAAAAAAGTTTGCAGATGGAATTTTCATAACAGAGTTTGTGATTTTTGGATAAGAACAAGGAATGAATACCCAGTCATTTATGACCTAGTCATTTGTAAACTATTAGCCTTTTGCACAACATATTTGTGTAAAAAGGCATTCTCAAAATTGATAATCATCAAGACCAAAAAACGATCCTTTTTGAAAAATGTTGAGAATGTCCTTTGTCCTATGTTGTCTTGCATCAACCTACGTGTATGGATGATCTGTGTAAAAATCATCAAGTGCCTCTATCCCATTAGTTGCGCTTGATAACTTCTATAAATTGAATGACTTTTGTTGTTTTTTTCGCCTTATTATTTCCATTAAGTGGTTGTTTTATTACCGTATGTGACTTTCGCGGGTTGTGTGCATTTGTATGATTTCCCCAGACAAAAAATGCTTCTTGAGATTTGTAATTGGGCATTCACATGTATCACTAATATCTAGGCTATCCATGAAGGAGTCGCATAGAAATACCTTTTTCAAAATGGGATTGCAGTACAAAAAAGTTTGAGAAGCCCTGAAAGCCAATCATTGCCCACTGCGAAAATCATTGCTCATTGCGAATGGTAGCTTCGTTGTCAGCATTTGCCTTGGTAAGGAGGCAGATGTGTAGGTAACGTTTCTGAATTCACGTTGACTGCAAGCGTTTTTAGCATAGTCTGGTAAGAAATTATCCAGGAAAAATATGTTGTAAGCCTGTGCTGTATCTTTCCACTGTGCAAGAATATAACAGCCGGTTTCCAAGGTATACTATCAGGTAAAATCGTATTTGTATCCCGGGCTTGTAATATCAGGCGTATCTTACTGCATCAGAGTTGTCCGATGAAAATTCATCACACCAATGAGCTGAAATCCAGTTATTTAACCAATAGCACTGTATCTTTCATGATAGTACAGCTATTTTAGCTAATGAGCAATCGTTTTACAGCAGTGTTTAGAAGCCTTTAGGACAAGATGGCGCTAATTTGATTCACATTGTGAAAATTAACATTGTGTGTTTGTCTGCAAATGTTTCCCTGTTTTTCAACGATATTCCATAGAGAGCTAAGACTTTTTACTTATATTCGAGTCAGTAACATAAAAAAAAATATTTTATTTTATAAAAGAATATTTTATCTACGTTTTTGTCAAGTTTATAAAAGAATATTTTATCTACGTTTTAGTCAAATTAGTCTTGTCATGGAAATTTTAATGCTATTATGCTAGTTAGGAAAATTGTAACCAAACTGTTCTTTATTAGATCAACCAATATTCTTTGCTCTTCTGGTGTGAATTTAGGACGTTTCTGTTTATATAAATATTATGTGTTAAATGCAATACATTGTACGGGGGCTTCAAATCACCAAGTACCGGCTCTGATCGATAGCTTCAGCTTCAACAACCCAGGTGTTTCAGAGCAAAAATATATTCTACCGACTGTTCATCTACTGTCTGAATTGCACTAAAAAAGATAGCTGGCACTCAGTGGGCAAATCCTAAAGTTAAATTACACTTTAGCATTCGTTATACGATAATCATGTTTTTTTCTAATGGGTAATTCTCTTGAATAAGATATCTTTTACGCGTTCAAATTGATTAGGTTTTATAAACCTTGGCGTACAAAACGAGGAATGAGGTTCCCAAAAGAAAACTGAATTTAAAACAAAAATTTATGCAGGAGACTGCGAAGATCTTCATACACGCAAACATTTTGACCAACAACCTCAGCGGGCTCAATGACCACGTTTCCCGTACAATGACAATTTTCTAATAGTGTTTCTAGCTAAATCTTTAATTAAAGTTTCTAGGAAGATTTTAATTAACGCAGTGGTACGTCTAATAAAATCTAATTTTTCTGATTGCATTAGGTTGGTGAAGCATGAGAGACGAACACTCAAAAAAGTTACTCCGTTTGCAGGTGACCTCCTGCGTGCTTGCTGCAGCACATGCATCATGAAAACTAAACAAGCAGATTTTACTGTGCTTAATCAAGCACCATAGTTTTTTAAGCTGAAAGAGTTACAAGAAGAGTTGGTGGTTAAAAATGAAAATGTGTATGAAGTGTACAAGTTTTTAAAAACAGCGATATCGCATTACTTGATTTGCAATTTATGTAAGGTTTGAAAAAAATGTGTGCAGGTGGTAGCTGGTAAGTGTATTTCTGTTCGTTGAAAACATCAGCAGGGTCAACAACTGATATTATTAAAACTTAACACACGTTAAATAAGGTATAACATCTGTCTAAAGTAGAATGACCACACAAGCCACACCTTCTCTGGATAATTCGTCGCAAGTCCATTTTGCTTTCCTCACAAATTCCGAAATAGTTTCTTCGAACGTCTTGACTCCATCTCCAGCCACATTCACCTTGTTATAATTGCCATATAGGGTCAAAAACAAATTTAGTGTGTGTGCCACCATAATACCTATCCTGGCTTTTGCACTGTATGAAATCAAACACCTTTGCAAAAAGAAATATGCACAATCACAACTACAAGGATAGGTTCCGCCACGTCCGTACATCGAAAATTTTCTTCTCAAAAGATTTATAAAATTGTTTCAAAAACTTTTAGAAAATAGGTCACAGTACATGAACTTAAGTTTTTTGACGTGCAAGCTTAGGGTACCATGTGTTTCACAAATAATAACAAAAAATAAAAATTTCCCGTTGAACCAAAACTTGCAAACTATGGTATTTATGCAGCGACTTGGGTGATGTGCCATCAACAGTGTGTTGGCCAAACAGTAATCAAAGTTTCCACTAAATGGTCATCGCACCGAAGTTATTGGAACAAACCAGATAAAATAAAGATGACGACGATCAAATGTCCTTGTCAAAGCACTATCCAGTAATCAGTGTTCCATAGTATCATAAAAAAACACGTATAAATGAGGTTTGTATTGTTACATTTATTGAAAAAAAAACAGTTTTCACTCTCTGGATACTTGTGAAGATAAGTATTAAAAGCATGATCCTCCCTCGTGTAGAATAATTCTTTCACTCTATTGTGTTGTTCTTTGGCTTGTTTTGACCTATTTCACCACACAGTGGGCTAACATTGTTGTTATCTCCTATCAAAGCGTTGAGCATGTAATTTTAAAAGCGCTCCCTGGAGTTTGGCTGCTAACTTTGCGAACACATAGACGATCAACCGGGGCCACCGTGAGAGAAGACCTTTCAGCATCTGAACGGTATCAGCCAAAGTAGTCATCATTTTCAGGAAACCGAAAACTCCCACTGGAGCCGAAAGACGTCCTTAGTTAAAACCGCTGTTGGAACCATTTGTATAAGCGCGGCGCGGTATTGTTAGCAGTGGGCTTCTAGTAATAAGAATGCGACAAAAGTAAAAAGCCGAGACGTTTTTAAGTTTATTTTTGAAATGGCCGTTGGCATGGGAAGAAATTCCTGGTGATTGTGGGAAATTAAACAAAAAACCTCCACTGCACTGTGGTGGAACACGTGCTACTGGCTCCTTTCAGTAGCAGATTATTGTTTGTCAGAGCTTGGGTTAAACCACGTGCTTTTAGGAAAGTTTCAGAAAGATTGCCTCGAGGCACATTTTGGTCAATACCGCTGTAACTTTCTGGTGTAAAATATAATATGTCCTCATGACAAGTCATGGCTTCCAGATGAAAATTTCAATAACGGGCCAAATAGTGCGAAAAAGGCCAGAAAAAAGCCAAACCGATTGCTTAAAGCCCAGAAAAATGTCAAACTTTGTTTGTGGTATTGCCATTCCTTTGTTATAAAGAAACATCTAAACTACAAGAATAACATCAGAAATTTTCTTCGAAATTAATATTGAATTTTGTCTGGAATTGTACTGGAGATCATTACTGATATTTCTCTGACTTGTCATGGTTTGTGAGATTGCACACTTTGGGTACAGTGGTTCCAAAATTTGCACACTGATCCAATAGCACCCATACGAAAGTAATTTCCCATCCACTTCTGTACTTACGACCAGAATCACAACAGCCCTTCCAGTTCGGCAGTTCCTCGACGTCATTGTGGCATTTATGTCGCGGAGACGCACACCTGTCTGCAAGCGTTGATCCTGCTTAGTACTTACAACACAATACACATGTGCACGTATTTCTAGTGATTACGCAAAAACTTTATTCAGCAACTCGTATCCTTCAAATATTACTACCATCAGAACAGGGGCGATCACAAAAATTTTGCAAATGTATTTCCGAAAGAAATGAAATTTTAATATTTTCCTTCATAGGAACCTGTTTCAGCGTAAAAAGACCAAAAAAGAGCCAAAAGGCTAGACGAACTTTTTAAAGCCAACCAACTTGAGATGAGGCCAAAAGAATAGCCAAATAAAATTGTTTATGCCAATCAACTTGAAACGAAGCCAGATTTCTGAAACTTAGCCTAAAAAAGGCCAATCTGGAAACCCTGCGACAACTTTTTGAAAGTGATAAAAATCTTCGCCTACCTTCTTTAAAGTTGGAACTAAAAGAAACATCATTTTGACAAGTTTTTATTTTGATTGGAATGAGTTTGTTCGCGTACCAAACGAGTGGTCTTTTATTTCCATCACCAGAAATGGTTAGCATTGCTTTGATGAGCTACTTGGTTATTATTAAGATTTTTGAAAGTGACGAGTATCGGGAGTGTTCTTCCCAGCTCTATTTTCCTGTTACACTATCACAATCGATCTTGGAAGCCGAGGATTTTCCATTTTTTTCAATGGGCAAATGTGAAAACAGCCATAGTCTACGTACAATAGTAAAAATGGCTTATTGGATTTTTTCAAGCATTCTGCTGAACAATTATTGTTTTACTGTAATAGGAATGATCTACTTACCAATGATAAATTATCAAAAACGAGAAAACTGCAAACTTTAACTTTATTTGGCAAGTGCAAGCACTCACTCCAAGCTGTACAGCCATTTCACACTGAACGTTGTGGTTACATCGCTGAAGACTTTGTATAATCATAGTAATGTGTCAGTGGCGCAGGGTGGGGCAGTATGGGGCAACTACCCCACCCAAACGTCTGTGGCGCCCCTGAATGGCGACCCTTTTTGGTGCCCATGGAAGTAGAAACAGAGTTAAAAAAACTCTCAAATAAATGATGTTTTACGCTTGGTCCAACGTCAGGATTAACGTGCCGGATTTACCCCAACCTCTTATCGAATAACGTGAACAATGCTATTGTTTCATAATAGTACCACTTTTTCGTTACGTCTTTGCCGAGTGAGAACCGTCCAGCCTTACGTTCAGGGTTGCCAATTTGGCTTTTTTGAAGCCAGATTTTGAAATACGGGCTTTTTTTAAACACCTTTGGCTTTTTATGAAAATATAAGAGCCAGACAAAATCTGGCTCATTCTGGATTTTTTTCAGTCGGAAAGGCTTGGCTCTGGCAAAACATTGTCTGAGCTGCGTATTCTTTATAAATATCTATCGATGTATTTAATAAGAAACAAATGCATGACGGTGTAGTTACGGGGAAATAAAATGCTTCTGAAGATTGGAATTGTATTATATCACTGTTTCTGACGAGTTTTAATGTCCGTTTTGTGTTTGGTAATGCATGCTTCCTGTGTATATGCCTTAAAACGGCTATATGGCTTTTTTGGGACAAGGTCTGGCTTTTTTTGGTGAAGACAGGTTGGCAACCCTGCTTACGTTAAGTAATTACAAACTGACCATTCTCGACTTGCCGCTGGACTGTACAAAATCGGTCTGTTTTTTTTGCAAGTGTATTTCTTTAATGCCTGATGACAGCCTCGAAAGGAAAGGCAGCAGTGAAAATAAGAATGCAATATGGAAAACTTATAACTGACTCAAAATTTTACAAGCCTCCAAAATGAAAACGTAAAGCCAGTTTCAGGGCTGTTGTCAGTGCAGTTCGTGAGTCCGCAGTATGTCTGCAACGTAGGTTTGCAGTGAGTGGATGAGTTTCCTGACGGAACTAAGCCCTGATTGAACCACAATGCAGCGTGTAAAAAGCCTGAGATGTATGCGTTAGCAAATAACTCGCCGCTACGTGACAAAAATGCATTGAACATGCTCGATTAGCTGAAAGAATTATGACCTAACCATGCAGTTGTGCAACTCCTCATCCATATATGTTGTGTTTTTCCCTGACAGAGTTTCAAAACTCAGAGCACCTTGTACAAAATGCACTGTACTTAATATTCGGAGAAGATAACGGAAAACAAGGCAGACAGTTCCGCTTACGGCTTGAGCAAAGTAATGTAGAGCTGTAGAGAGCGTATCGAATAGAATGAGTTACGAATAAAGGCGACAGTATTTCGCGACTGACCAAGAGGTACAGAGCGCGCAAAACAAATCAACGCGCGGCGTGAAATAAATCATTTGCCGGCAGAAACAATGCAACAGCCAGCGCCGCAGAATTTGTGCTAAATTTGCACAAGGAAAGTTCGACAAAACACAACTCTTAACAATACACATGGACAACGCAGAGGAGTATTGAATTACTGCTAGGGGCGTAACGAGGTTAGATGGCGCCCGGGGCAAGAAGCAAGTTTGGCGCCTCCATGTTCGAACGAACCTGAGGTCTTTCGGAAGCAAATGTACTGTATTGAAAAACTTGTGACATTGCTAGGACTTTTCAGCGACCCCGCAGGCATTCGGCGCCCTCATAGTGATTCGGCGCCCGGGCAATTGTGCCCCTTTACCCGGTCGTTACGCCCCTGATTACTGCGCGCAGCGACGCGTCCTTAATAAACCTGGTACTGAGCTCCAGCCGGGGGGGTCAAAATTTTCCATGAGGTAAACGAATAGGAAAGGGCGATGATTCTGCTTAGGCAACTTGCCCAAACATATCGCGAAGTTTTTCCTGAATTTTTTGAATCTTTCCCAGTTTCCCCCACCTCCTATGCCTATAGCTCTAACGCAGAATCTTTGGCAAAAAACTAGTTATCTACAGCTTGGTGGAATGAATAATTGGTTTTACGTGGTCACAACAATTTTTGCTCAACATTTGAATATGTGCAGTCCAAAATTGCGGGAATGACGGCTACTATTGTCCCCACCTGGCTACGCGTCTGGCAACAGTGGCTGATGGCTGTGTGGTTTTGGTTCTTTTTTTTGCAATTGCAAACCCGTAAACAACTAACGCTGGCCACGAAAAGACAAATTTGGCATGGTCAGCGAAATCTGCAACCAACAGAAAAATGCTTAGCTAATTGGCAGTGACGGATGTATGCATAGGCCACATAGGCCATGGCCTAGGGCCCCACGCACTCCCTCCTACAACGGCTTATCACTAACTCAAAATTTGGAAAACTGCGTAGAAGCATAACATCACCATTCACTTTGAAACGAGCGATAATGCAAGACTTTATCAGTACAAACACCACGATAATATTGTTAATTACGACATTCTGCGTTAGAATCTGATGCTACGGCAGGCCTAAATTGCGAAAAATTTATTGATAACTTCGCTTGCCTGAATGCACGAAAAAAACTTTGTGATAGACTTTGAGCTGTTGGGTATGTTGGTGACAAATATTTGGTATCAGTTGATGCTGTTGGATATGTACTTTGATCTAAGCAAAATAAATTTAGCTAAAACTAATGTCCTGAAAGCGTTCGGATCCTAACTGCAGTGGTAACAGACGTGATAAAGTGTTACTAACAACCATGAAAACTCCAAGACCGACACTTCATCAAAAATCCCGAGACCGAGACTCGAGACTTCAAAGTTTGTGGATTTGCGGAAATTTTTCAAAAAAATGTCGTCACCACTTCTAAGATGAATTTTGTTCGAATTTCTGGCATTTTTGGACCTGTTTTGGTTGTTTTTCACCTGCACATACAACCGAGAAAAACTGGTTGAATTGTTGCATTACAGACGTTTACTAAGCCATGTCCTTGCAATATCCAAAATCTCAAGACAATAAGCTTGTGACCGAGACCTGTAACCGTCGAGACCGAGACGATACCTGAAACATTCGAGACCGCGACCAAGTCAGTCTGATCAGGGCTCCCATTCTGTAATTTCTAATAAACCCAGATTGTTCATGAAAAAAAACCATTCACCTACCAAAAAAAACAGGAATGCAAAAAGACACATGAATGCAAATACGTGAGGTAAAACAGTGACTAAAATACTGAGTTACTTATAGTTCCTTTTTTAAATTTTGTGTCCGCAGCGTTAAGGATAACATTTGCATCACTTTTCTCTTATTCACGACATTTGATATTAACTAATAAAGCTAATAACATACTCCGTTATCGACATCTCTCACTTTTCAGGCTTAGGTGTATAGTAGCTGTTTTGCTGGCTTCTTGACAATGCTTGCTTTGCATATTCCTGAACAGTCTAGGTTTTAGCAAGTTTGTTCTTGTTTCAACATGATTAACAAGTAAAAACATTTTATCTAGTGATGCAGTAAAATGTGGCAAAGTGCAAATATGGCCATTAAATCATAAAGCATTGCAAACTCCGTGTTATCTAAGCCATCTTTGATGTTAGGCCGATACCAGAAATCAAGGATATTTATTGGACAAGGACACATGTTTAAACTATTGATAAAGCCTCCAGCCTGTTTTTTTGCTGAGACGTTTTGGTCATTTGTCTCATATTAGTATTAAAATTAGCCATAACAGCAATCACTAGTTTATATCTTCGAACATTATGACCGAATTGACTTAAATGTTGTGTCACTAAAAAAGTTTGGTCTGCTGCAGAAAAATGACCGAAAATAACCCAGCTTCCAGCTGATCTTCAGGCACAAGATGGGGAAAATGTAGACCCACATTTGCTATTGAACTTGGATCTTTTGTGAGATCTTGAGCTGCAAAGGAATCTAAAATTCCTAAGTTTCAAATCCTAATTCCGATGCGAATTGTTTTTTAATTTGCATGAATAGGGCAACCAAACAATTTGAACATTCTGTTGTAAACTTTGTTTAATCAAATTCTTTCTTCAGCTGGCGACTGGGATAACATCCATTCACCCAAATGCAAATCTTGCACTTGCACTTATACTACCATTTGTTATTCGTTGATGTTACTTCTACTGTATGCGCAACTGCATGGCTGTCTGAACTGGATGGCAAGCAATCTACAGTTTTGACAATGATATAGATACGGGTGTAAAACCGACTGAAGATGTTTTGTTTCACCGATTTAACATTAAGTACTTTTTTCATCTGATGATCGCGTGTGAACACAGTAATGACCAGAAGATGTGTTTATTTTACTACTACATTTCCTACAACTCGTTGCCAAATTTTTATCTTAAAAAAAACAGATTTGATAGGATTTTTCAAAATTAAACCTAGACACCCAGATCGGCTCAAAAAAACAGATCTGGGTGGAAGAACCCAGCAATAGGAGCCCTGAGTCTGACTGATAATTTTAAAAATTTCCCCAGTCACCAGCAGTGTTCCCTCTAAGGAGCGTAACTGCGCCAGACAACTTGCGCAGTGCTATCTCATTCTCGCGCACTTTCAACATTCTAAATTTAATACGGCATGTATATATACTGTATCGCATAGGCCGTTTAACGCTGGGAACCCTTCTCTGGTTGCGTGTCTGCATGGTTGCGGAGTTGCATGCGTTTTAATGCGCAAAAAAACAAACATTTGATCAGTGTACAATTTTCTTAGAGGGAACACTGGTCACCAGGGTACAAAATTATAATCAAAGGTATGGATTTTAAATCTTTTCGGCGAATAGCATCCACCAGGCATTTGGGCACAAATCTAAAAACCACCCATGCCAACAAGCTTTTTTTAGCCGCAGAAAACACGCTGAATTCTGGGTAAGAGCCCTCGCAAATGCCTCGGAATCCAAGCACTCGAAGCTCTTGTGCAAAGTTTTTGGATTCTGGGTAGGAGCCCTGGCAGAGCAGACATGGGGCGATTACATCACAAATGTAATCGATTACGATTACTTGCCACCTGCTCGATTACGATTACGAATAAACAAAATTATAATGTAATCGATTACGATTAATCGATGTAATCGATTACGATTACATTGGAAGTAATCACGATTACAATTGTCTTGAAACATCTTCAGAACGAAAACGAAACCCATTTGCATGGTTTGATGTAAGCATGTTTTCAGACAACATACGATACGAATCAATGCAATAAACGAAATTACTAATCAGTAATGATCAAGCACCGGAAAAAAACACATTGATTGTTTGCTGAGACGTTTGTGCAACCAACAAACTAGAGGCGTAACCAAAGGTTTGAGCTAGATCGGGAATTTAGCTGAGAGAGGCCCAGTGGTTTTTGCATATATGTGAGGCCATTGGGCTCTGTTTAATTTAATTTATTTGTTTATAGCAGACACGAAGTCCACAGTATGAACACACACACTCTGCGGAACGCAGGTTGATAAAAACAGACAAAACAGAACGTAGTACAAGGTATTGAAGCAGGCGGAATCCCAGGGTTACAGACACTTTTTGCAACTGCATTGAAGACAGAACAATAGGGTTACAGACACATTCTTAACACTATTGTTAGCTAACACGTAACACTTGTTACAGCACTACTGCGGAGTAGGGCGTTAATTACTGAATTGGTCTAGTCTAGGTAAAATGCGAAAGCATTGTGGCTTGACACGCCACCGATCAAACGGACACTGCAAAGTTCGATCACTCAGTCACAGAGTAAAATGCGATTATAGTGTTCAAAGAATAGTGACGAGTACAAGCAATCTGACTGCATCAAAGCACGTAACCATACGTTGTTAGATTTTCTGCATCTTTCGAGAAACAGGTACTTGTATTTACGTAGCAGAGCCTCAAAGGTAGGAATGTTACATTGAACTTGGTGGCTAC
>Ga0210059_1010917_pt1 | contig 13963 bp, 10 predicted proteins | sample Ectturendosymbi2_FD_188042 | JGI IMG/M metagenome (GOLD analysis project Ga0210059, IMG submission 188042) | Ecteinascidia turbinata endosymbiont from Florida, USA - Sample 2 (SPAdes) (version 2) | ecosystem: Host-associated > Tunicates > Ascidians > Unclassified | place: Key West, Florida... | reverse complement strand
TTTGACATCAAGTGAGTTGATAAGCGTGTTGAGAGCCGTGTTGCAGCGTCATGTAAAAAAGCCTATTGATAAAACATCCCTGATACACGACTGTTTATTATTTGGCTAAGATAACAATCGCACACATGCCGTAGTTTAGATTACTCAAAATCATAAACGTCCTTCAACTACGAGTAGTGTCCCGACATTAAAACCACTTTTATTTCAATACAGCCTGTAAAAGTTTATAGCCTACACTACAGCATAGCCCACAGTGCCGCCCCCATAAAATTGCCGCCAGGGGCGGACCTCCTCCCTCCTCTCCTTAGCTACGCCACTGGACATCCGCCCGGGCGCTGCATTTTGAGGGCATAAATTGAGGTTGTAATGTCACGTAACAATTACGAAATGTCAAATGTCAACGGAATGCTAATAATTACGATTTGCAAAATGTTGAATCCCAGTCGCTGACACCTAGTTGAAAAATCTCATCAAGATCACCAAGGTTCGCAAAGAGAGCAATTACGAACCTTAGTGACGTTTTAAGGCGTTGTGTCTCCAGCGACCAGCGCCCGCATGTGGTTTGACTCACGGTTGCGTAACAATGCTTTCAGATAGCTAGGGTTGCGATCTTTCCAGCTTTGTTCTCATTTCTATAGTTGCGTCACAATGGGCGGGAATCCAGCATTCACACTTCACAGTGCATGCAACTGCGCATGCTTTTAGAGGAGCGATAAACCTTAACAGTATGTTGTTACGACAACAGATCTGATGTTTAGGAAATTATTTGATCTTTGATGATTTGACAAAATTCATATTGAAATGGATTTGATCTGGTTCTGAAGTTAATTATGATGATTTTTATTTGTGGGATGTTTAAATAAATCCTGACTGCTTTTGCAAAATTCTAATTGCAAATGGGCAACAGAGGTCAAACATTGTTGCTGAACAGAAACAAACACAGTGTATTGGTGAAGAATTTTGTGTTATTTATAAATTGCATTTCCCTCAATACTTTCACTAACCTCTTGCCCTACCACTGCTCCTGTGTTTTTATCTGGCGGCTACCTGTGTTTTTATCTAATTCCACCTATAAACTGAGCACCTCCGCAGACATGATTGTCAAAATTCAGGTCACAAAATTGATAACAAAACTTCTTGCAGAGAGTCACTGGCGTTAGATATTTTTTAGGTTAAATGTGTGACATATTTAAATCATATCAGGTTTTTGACGAAGTAATCGAATAATTTTCAGCAGCAAAAGCAAGAAAACTTTGTCCTTGGAATTCGATAATTGCAAGTAAAGCATTATATTGCAGTGTTTCTTGTATTTTTGCGACCACGAACGAACTGGGTGGGAGTGCCTAAACTGAGTTGGTCCCCAGGCGCGGGAAACCCGGGATACGCCACTTCTTGAAGTGTCGTTTGTTTTTTGGAAAGTGCTTTCACGACTGTTGCTGCAACAAGTCACTGTAGATAAAAATGCTGTTTGAAATCTATGTAGTCGTATTTAATTTCTCTCAAACCAACACGAAAAAATTCTTGAAACTTACTTTGGTTATGAAATGTCGCTTTTCTGCTACATCACACGTTCTTTTTCTTGCAGGCGTCACAGCGTTTCTTTCACATTACAGTTAATTTGGGCAAACGCTATTTTTGTAAATGTGGTCGCAGGGGTCTTCACTTCAAGCTTCGTGCCTCGAATTGTGCTAACTAAAGTCAAAACAACTACGTAATTCCATTTTTTCTAATCTGACGACTTTGTCTTACAAAAAGATCATCTTTGAGAACCGTCAATGACAATGTTATTACTCCATCAATAGCGTTGCCTGTTTTCATTACCATTTGCATTTTCTTAGATGCTTACAACGTTCACAAGCCAGCAAAAGAAGTTGCACCCGTGAAAAACCAAACTTTTCGCTTAACAAAACAATGCACAGCAATGTTGAATAAAAGTCGACAGTTTGTCTATCTAAGCGATGTCAATCGTGCACAATCTATGCGATTAGCCTACAGACATCCACTTGTTTTTCAAGTAACATAATCAGTTGTTGCGCTACGTGTTTTGCCCAAATCGAAATGTTTTGGATACAATATTACTATTCAACGGTCTCGCTGGCTACCTTTCTACTTGCAATGAGACTGTTATACACCTAAGCACCTTGGAAAACGCTGTTCAAAACCGACCAAGTTGAATATGAAATTTTTTTACGGCTTAGCATAAACGCACATAGAAAGCAAATCTTCTTTGTATTCCAAGGGTTGCACTCCTTGTAAGCAAACCTACTAATTGGTTGCGGTCATTTTTGTACCGAAACATTTCGTCATGTTTATTGTAGTTTACCAAACCAACACTGGACATCGTGCATCATGCCTTTACAATGAATCCAATACGCAGAACAAATTTACTTTCAAATGTTGAAGCTGTCACGCTTTTAACGTCTATCACCAAGTTTGAAGTTTTAGTCCAGTTTTCGTTGCAATCTTTGCAGATAAAGATTGTACTTTTGATATTTGTCTTGCAAACATTTTCCTGAAATCACTCATCAGTGTATTTCATTTTCTCCCTTCTTTCTTCACTTGAAACATTTCACTGCATCTGCGTTACTTTGTGTTGTAAAAGGTATACAGCTAGACATGGGACTTAATTTGTGACATTCCCGAGCACTGTCTTGTACTACGTTCTACGTCTTGTACTACGTCTTGTAGTACTTGTACTGCTATTCCCGAGCTTCAATGTCTTGTACTACGTTCTGTTTTGTCTGTTTTTATCAACCTGCGTTCTGCAGAGTGTGTGTGTTCATACTATGGACTTTGTGTCTGCTCATAAACAAATAAATTAAAATTAAAACTTTCAATGCAACGCCAACCGAGAAGTTGCAACAACATCCCCTCGTTTTTGCAATGAACCGCACTTATTGCACGTTTTTTTGTGAAGGTTGTACCTGGCACCATCTTTACATCCTGGTCAAAGAACCACTTTGTTCCGATTGGAAAGGCCGAGCAGCAAGCTCCACACTGTGGCACCAAGCAACAATAGAGATCCCATGTCGTGCTCATCTTATTTCAGCTTGTTCGCGCCACATGAGTCTTGTTCTTCACGCACATCCCGTTCGTGGTGAACCGCAGATTCACCAGAACCAGTGTTGCCACTGCTGTTTTTTTCACTAGATCTGGTGTTTTTCTGTTGTATCTGGGGTTCAAATGTTTTTATTGAAAATCTGTTTTTTTTTTACTTTGGTCAAGTTTTAGAAATGTATGTTGTGTTACTGTATTTTCCATTCGAGAATACTGTTGGCTTGTAGTTTCACATGCGTAATGCGCAGAGTCAGTAGCCAGTACAGTTGAGAAGGGCTAGGCTTAACCAAATTGTTTGAAATGTAATGTTCTACAGATTTAGCACTGACTGGGCATAGGTCAGTACTCTGATCTATCGCTGAAGCGTCAAGGGCTGCTTGTGTAAGATTTTGGAATGCTTTTTTTTTGTTATGAATGAAGATGATATGGCTGAGAATCTGTTCATTGTTTTGCAGGTGCATTGATTGTGATAGGTATGAATGCAAAAATTTGAATGTTAAATTGGTAGTCAAATATTGCAATGAATTCTATGATTAGGGTGAAAAGAATGCTGTAATACTTTGAATGTATGATGTACATGTTTCATTTGTGCATAAGTGAAACCAAAAGAAAACGATAAACGTTTTTCAGAAAAGATCTAACTTTTTATGTTACTTTATACATCTGATTTTCTGCTAGCTTACTTGTAAATTGTCAGTCCAGTATGTTTAAAAATAGACTTGAACTTGTCAAAAATTTGATGCAAATAATGCATATTACTTGAATTTTTATGTGCAAGTACCGTTGGCGTTAGCGTACATTTCAAGTTTGGTTTTGACTTTTTTAAATATTTTGTAAGTCTGTTTTTTTATATTATTTTCTGTTTTTTTTCAAGTTAAATTCTGTTTTTTTCTCCATAACAGAGTGGCAACACTGACCACAACACTAACTGAGAGGCTGTAACACTTGCAGCAAGGTTGGAATAGACTTTTTGAAATTACTGAGAGTGAAAGAGACAAGTAAAATGTAAACTGAGAAAACTTAGATATAAATAGCCTGTAATCAAATTTATGAAAACAACATTGGCCACCATTTTCTAACTTATCGGGTGCCATTTTATGGCATGTTGGGCACCATTTCATAGCAAAAAAATGTCGTAGAAAAAACGTGAAGTTTCGTGTGACTCGACATTGATTCGAGCTTGCAAACCACTGACTCGAAGCGACTCGCCAGTTCTTGTGACTCGACTCGACCAAGTCATGACTTTGACTCGAAAAAAATTTAAATGACTCCGAATCGACTCTGACTCGAACGGCTTGTGACTCTGACTTGACAAAAATGACTCGGACACACAACTGACAGCACCCCAACTGTAGCGTAATGCAACCATCATAGTACAAGGAATCTTGTAGCATGAGAGAATGAAGGCATTCTATCATCACTTTGAGGTAAAGAGCTAACTGATAAAAGAAAAAAGTTGACATAATTCAGATAGGGATGCAAATTGGCGCACAGAGGCATGTAAACTGTTCTGATCAGTATTTCAAAAGTTTTGCAACGCATCTATCATGAGATCGCCAGCCAGACAATTTTCCTAAATTCTGAAGCAGTCGATTAATTTTCTTCAATTTTAAAGCAACACACGGAAGGATTTTCGTTATTTATCATGTTATCAAAGTTAAGGATTTTGTGCGACTTTCATTGATTCCGTCCATTTGCTTGACCCATTATCGTTATAGTACTGTATAGTGTTTTGTATATTTATAAGCAAGATTATACAACTTTTGTAGCGTCACAGAACCTTGATTACAAAATGTTTACGATGAGATAGAAATAGTTTGTATGTCTATCAGATATTGCTTGTTTCAAATTGTTATGCTACAGAAACTAAGAAAAAATAAGGACGCAAGTCACAAATAAGGACATTTCTTAGAAATAACGACGGGAATATTTTCTAAGACGTAGTGCTGCAAAATAAGGACAAATGTTAGAAATAAGGACAGTATGGTAGCCCTGATTATGGGCTAAGCCATAACTCTGAATCGTAATACATTATGTTTCTCAGTATTGTGCTTGTCACGTGACCACTTCAACCATTTGTGTTTGATCAAAGCAAAATAGCCAGGGCCTATGTTTTGCCTCATGAGGCAAAAGATAAACTATCTTTTTGATATGAGTTATTTAAAAGTTTTCGGAGTGTTAACAGGAGTCGGAGTTGATGTTGTAAATTTTGCGGAGCCAGAGCAGGAGTCTTAAAACCAGTAGCAGGAGCGAAGTCGGAGTCTTAAAAGGACACCTGCAAATACCACAAGATCACTAAGATCGCCCAGACAAGATTACTAAGTTTGCTAAGATCGCTAAGATTTCTAAGACAAGATCACTAAGATCACTAAGAACATTAAGATTGCTAAGATTACTAAGATCGCTTAGATTATTAAGATCGCTAAGTGATATTAGCGTCTAGCGATTTTAGCAATCTTAATGATCTCAGCAATCTTGGTGATATCAGCGATCTTGGATCACTTATTGTATTAAGGGATGTCCGTTTGAAAAATGTGACTCGGCTCATCTCTTAGTGGGACCAAAAGTAGGTTTCAACAGTTGTGAAAATAGAAAAATTTAAAGCAGGGGTCACCAGCAGAGTTGAACGGAGTCACATTTTTCAGACTCTGACCCCGCTCCTGCTCCGAAAAATTTTGAAACATCAACTCTGACTCCTGTTAACACTCCAAAAATATCCAAGTAATTCATACTAAAAAGATTCTGTCTACTTTGCGTCATGAGGCAAAATGTATGTTGAGACTATGTTGCCTTTGATAGAACACAATTGGTTGAAATGGTGACGTGACTAGCACAACAGAGATAAAACTCTGAACTATGACTGTGCTAAACTGAGCCATTAACTTGAATGTGCAAGCAAATCGTACATAACAAATTAACAAGATTAACATTTACATTACGCATAACTTAGGCTGCAATGATAATCCCTTTCAAATTTATCATAGGCAATAGAGATGCAAAACAATATAAGTTATCCTTAAAGCTGCAACTATCAGGACAAACATCCAACTTTGTTCAGTATGGCTCCAATATGTGAGCAGAGGTTGGCCTATGCAAGTAATGGATAGACTAGAAATCTGCACAATGCGAATAAACATTGTATTGCACTATTGCACATCACTGACTTCTAACATCATCATCAAATCTTGTCACTAAGCCTACACTACAGTGCAGTGATAGCGTGACTCGAGTCAATGACTGGACTCGAGTGGCGAGTTTTGGTGACTCGGACTCGACTCGAGTGACGTTGAGAAAAATGGTGACTCGACTTGAGTCACGTTTTTCACAGAATGACTCGACTCGAGTCACAGTCAATGACTCGAGACTCGAGTCAGAGTCATTTGTAAAAGATCTCTTCAGTTCCTAATGGACAAACCCACTTCGTTTGCACAAAAAAAAATGAGAGCATTTTTTGCTTCAGTGATGATCAAGATCGGCGGAAATTTTCTGTTTTACCTGTCTAGTCGTGATATGCTGCATGTTTTAAGGATAAAGTTTCCCCAACTTGCATAGAGGAAGACCTGAGACGTTGCTTTCACTGAGGAGTCAGAAGGGCAAAATATATTGACACCTTATCGTGGTTAAATGTAGTATTTGCAGATTGTGATCATGGCAGTGAGCCTAATGCTGTGACCTTGAGTCTTTTGCAGATACCAGTAAAGTGATTCAAGTTTTTCAGATTCAAATCCAAACCAAAAACTATATTGCAAAATATAATGAAATGCGAAAACCGAATCCAAATGCCTGCCACTGTTATTAGCCTAAGCCCATGTGGCGACGCTATTACTGCACATATGACGTAGAATTCGTAGCTGCAATAGAAGAGCGAACCTGGTCAAATGTCTAATCTCAATTGCTATTATGTTGAGGATTGTTGGTTCGACTCTTTCTTTGGTTGGCTTAGGGCGACGCAGCATTGTGCCTGCAACAAATGACTCCCAACATGTCGGTGGCTGCAATCCATTTTTAATCTTCAATCCCAAAACTGAACCGAAAGTAAAAAAAATCTGCAGTCCCAAAATTGAACTGAAAGTTGCAAAGAATTTCAAAAGAAAATAATAAATTCCAAATCTGTTTAAGCAAAAATGATAACATCCAAATCCATCACTATATTGAAACGTCGTAAGATTTAAATCCACGTTCATGTTCATCTCTGGTCATTTTCATGTATTTGGCATGCAAAAAACACACTTTCAATGCAACGCCAACTGAGAAGTTGCAACAACATCCCCTCGTTTTTGCAATGAACCGCACCTATTGCACGTTCTTTTTGTGAAGGTTGTACCTGGCACCACCTTCACATCCTGGTCAAAGCACCACTTTGTTGCGATTGGAAAGGCCGAGCAGCAAGTGCGCAAAGTTTCCCACTGTCGCACCAAGCAAAAAGATCCCATGTCGTGCTCATTTTATTTGTGCTTGTTCGCAACACATGGGTGTTGTTCTTCACGCACATCCCGTTCGTGGTGAATCGCACATTCACCACAACGCTAACAGAGGCTGAAACAGTTGTAGCAAGGTTGGGATAGATTTTTGAAATGAGTGAGAGTGGAAACAGACAAATAAAATGCAAACTGAGAAAATTTACATAAAAATAACCTGCAATGAAACTTGTTAAAACAACACTGAACACCATTTTCTAACTTATCGGGCGCCATTTCACAGCATGTTGGACACCATTTCTTAACATATCGGGCGCCATTTTGTAACAAAAAAATGTTGTAGAAAAAACGTGAAATGTTATGTGACTCGACATTGACTCGAAGTGACTCTATAATTTTTGTGACTCGACTCTGACTTGACCAAGTCATGACTCTGACTCTGACTCGACAAAATTTTAGATGACTCTGACTCGAAGGGCTTGTGACTCTGACTCGACAAAAATGACTCGGACACATCACTGCTACAGTGTATAGGTCATTTAGGCACACTGTTACTTCGGTGCCCTGTAAAAGGCGGAGCTCCGGAAATAGTGGAGCTTGGTTGCCGAGGTTTGATGACGTAACCGGAGTCGCTAAAACCGATATTGTGCGTTGAGCAATGAGAGCTAAACAGTAGTAAAAATAATTTTACTGCAAAAGGTGATATTACACTACTGGCGCGCAATCATCAGGGGGTAGGCATTTGGGGCATTTTCCCCCCAAAATTTTCAAATTATTGCACAGCAATTTTGACATTTGCAGAAACTTTCAAATAATAAAGTTGAAATTTTTTATTCTAATCATTTTAAGAATAGTTTTACTTAAATTTTTCTTTGTCTTACTGGTTAGTTGTCTCCTTACAAGATATATCTGAAGACAGGCTATCTGATCGAAAATTTCGTAAATGATTGGTATTCAACCACAAATATGCTGAAATTGGAGATCGTTTAAAAAGTTGGTAACCTATTTCTAAGGCATTTTGCATCCTTTTTTTCGTGTAACACTCTGAAAATTTTCAGAAATGCAGTGTGTGTGTACACCTTGATTTTGTTTCTTACCATCTTCTGAGGAAGAGTTTGCATACACTCTTGAAACGTCAACGATAAGTACTGTATTGCTTTCACACCAGTGGAGCAAAGTTTGCACACAGCAGGCTGTGCCTGGTGACAGAAACAGCATAGCCTACTCGTATGTTCATATTGTGTTAGCTTTACGTTTGCTTGGGGTTACTGTAGGCTACTATTTAAGCATTTTTGCTTTTATGTTCAGTGCTTAACCGTTGCTGGGGTTTCACAGCCAAGCTCTATTGTTGCAAGGGAAAATCAAAATTCACAAGAGCCTCTATTTTATGAGGTGTTGTTTAGGTAGTTCTAGCAAAAGTGGCTAGGCCCACCCATATCTGGTGGCGAGCATGGCCAACCATTCGTTAAAGTTGCATTCAACGAATGCGTTAAAGTTGCATTCCTGTTCAGGCCCCACGAGACGGGGGTGCAGCCGATGCACCGCTCTGGGGAACCCCAAACAAGAATTGGACAAAAAAACTCGCCAAACAAGAATTGCACAAAATAACGTCCAGAAGACAAAATAAGGTTACAAAATAGTGTGTACAAGGTGATAAGCGGACTGTCGGCTAGCTTTACCCGGGTGCTCTGGGACCCACAAAAATTGGGGTGCTCTACCCGCGTGCTCTTGGGCCTACAAGGGTCTAGGGAGCCCATTAACCTCAATTTTCAAAATGGAAATGCTATTATGCACAAAGTCATTGTTATAACGTTATTCCTACAATCTTGTGCAACTTAATTGGCTAAAGTTGTGGTTTTAGCCGATTTACAATGTGTCGCCGTTTCTTTTGATGTGTGGTTGAGATTATCTCAATTGCTGCTATTTCATTGTTAGCCCAACGCACAATGTAATGCGTAACATGACGGAATGATCAATAAATATTTTTATGACGTTAGGTAGGACTTTAATCAGCTCAATAGTGTTACAGAATGAAGCCACTTCTTTCGTTTGTATGCAGTTGAGAGCAGGGGTGGATATTAGGGAAGGCGAACAAGGCTTTCGTCTCGGGGCCCCCTTTTTTCAAAGATGTGGCGGAGCACCTCTTTGAGACTTTCGCACTTGGTTTTTGCATTGTTTTGTTTAATAGCTTATGAACCACTCTGGAGCCGCAAGCTCAGGAGTAAGTCATATGTTTTTCAAAATAAAGCAAAAAATGTGCGAAAGGGTGTGCGAAAATGTGCGAAAGCTTAACAACTTTAATGTGTAGACAAAGAACAATGTAAAATCAAATAACTTCAAGTAATTTACAATGTGAAATGTACTCGCACACAGAAGCAAATTTCCAGACAAAATGAAATATTTAAATTGCTTTCAGCGAGTAAAATTTTTGTGTAGCATGTGTAAAATATAGGGGTTATTTTTTGATGTAACGTGAACAAACAGAGGCAAGGGTCATTTTTTCAAGACCATATATTGTGCAAATGACACATCACAAATTGTACAGTGTTTTGAGGCAGCTTTCTGCGATTTTGACTCTGGCCCTAAACTCTAATATCCACCCCTGGTTGAAAGTGTACATGTTGGAATTTCAGTGATTTTTAATGGCAGATGTCACACCTAGGAAGCAGAGTTGCATTGTTACGCTTTCATAACACTGAAATTGTACCGAAACAGCCATTAACGCTATGCTAAGAAGACAAGTTTTGGTTTACAGAAGGATGTGGTGCATGCTGAGTTTACAGACGTTCAAGTACAGTGTGACGCCGCCTACCGGAGGCTGGTAGAAAAGCTAAGAATGCGCAAAAATATCCTAAAGATTGGACTGTAGAACACCGGAAGAAGTGCTGTTTTCAGATGAAAGTCATTTTTTATTCCAGGGAAATACAGCAGATTTATTAGGATCAGGAATCGTGAGCAATTAAGTCCTGCCCATTGCAATGAGATAGTAAAGGAACCCAAAAATATATTCTGGCGAAGTTTTAGCTTTTCAGTAGAAGCTTCACTTATGCCAATTAAAGGTATGATGAATTTATACAAATACATTGATGTAATTGAAAGTAAAGCCATTTTAGATATGAGAAAGGCATTTCGAGATGGTGGAGGAAATTCCAATAGGATATTGTCCCGTGTATTTCATCTGAAAAAGTGAAGACGATTTTCAGGAAGCAAAATTAAATGTGATTGAATGGCCTGGAAACTCGCCAGATCTTAACCCCATTGAGAATTTGTGGTCAATAAGACAATCCCGGTTACAAAAATTCGCTCGCACAACCATGACCAAGCTAATAGAGGCCATCATTCATGTATGGCATCCACGGTTGCGGAGTCGGAGGTAAAATGTCTGACTCCAACTCCGACCTTTCCGAAATTTCCAACTCCAACTCCTTCACATCAAGTGAATAAAGTTTGGCTGTTAATAATTTTGTAGCAACTAACACTCAATGGAATACGTGGTACACAGCACGAATTATCTGTTGCAACAAAATTTTCATAAGGAATTGTACCGATTCAACAAGAATTGTCAAATTACGAGTATGATGTAAAAGTGATCCAATTGGACTTCCTGAGTCGGAGTCGGACAAAATATCCGACTCCGAACCCTGTGTCGTTAGTAATCCGACTCCACCAAAAAGCCTCCGACTGCTTGCCGCTCCGCAACCCTGAATTGGCATTGTGACAGTAAATCAAGCAAAATTTTCAAAAGCTGTTAGAATCCATTGCAAAGCAAGTACCAAAATTCTTCGTGCCCTTCTATTATTGCATTAGGTTTAAAAAAAGTGCTAAATTTGCTTTGCTAGTGAGAATTACTATAGCCTTCTATTAATGTTAAATTTGATGTATAATTGTAAAATTCGCAAAGCAACTGTGTGTTATGTGCATTATTTGAGATCAGCATGGGACCTTCTAAAATTTATTAATAACATTGGTAAATGTTTATGATGTAAAATACCAAATGAAGCATATCATTTTCTAATCGTAGTATTGAAAGCTAGTGAAGCGCTTTAATTGGTTATAATTTATAAGCAGGGCTACCATACCCTCCTTATTTCTAAGATTTGTCCTTATTTTGTAGTGCTTCGTTTAGAAAATATTACTGTCCTTATTTCTAAGAAATGTCCTTATTTGTGACTTGCGTCCCTAGTTTTTCTTATTTTCTGTAGCGTAACCATTTTAAATAAGAGCAATATCTGACAGACATACAGACCATTGCTATATCTCATCTTAAACATTTTGTAATCAAGGTTTTCTGACATCATACAAGTAGTATAATCTTGCAGCACAGGGACGTAACGCATTATCCGGTATTGTTAGCACGTATGCTGTCTACACTGGTTAGGATTCTTAGGAAAGCTGGTTTTACAGCGAAGGTTTAGCATTAATTGATTCAAGAAATAAGTAAGCGAAAAAAAGTTTTCGGTGACGATTACAAGAAGGAACTCGAGAATTAGACATTGCTGAAGCAAATGTTTCTCGGAAATAATAGGGAAACTTATAATCTGACATTAGTCGTACAAACAGAAACAATTGTTTTCTTTTCAGGCAATGAAATCAAATTTTGCTTAGACGTCCTTATTTTTGGTTCTAGATCGATGGCAGCCCTGTTTATAGGGGGCCCAAAATAGCTCTCCCACCAGAACCAGGGTTGCCAGATTGGCCGTTTTGCGGCCAAATTTCCGAAATTTGGCCGTGTTTCAAGTTGGTTAGCCGTACGATTCTTTGGTTGGCCGTTTGCCTTTTTTTGGCCGTTTTGTAAAGGTAGTTTGGACGAAAATTTTTTGTGTTGGCCATTTTTGAAAATATGTCTATATTTTAAAGCTAAACTGTCAACAGCAACACCTTTTTTGAAACTCTGGTCCCCTGTGTGTGCGTTTCGCCCGGTGTAGTGAATTATAAGTCAAAGCGAGGCAGTGTGAGTGTGCGATTGTGCTTGCCACGTTATGCAGACCTTGCACTTTGAAGGCCAAGCTGTTGTGCGTGTGCTTATACTTGTTTAACGGTGCTGTATGGCTTGTAACAGACCATAGGATAGGGTTGGTATGGCTTGTGACAATCCATATGGTTGACATCACGTGTAACCAAACATACTCTCCATACTGTTATCCTAACATTGCTAACTGCCTGTGTTACTAACGTGTTCACAGTTCTTTTTGTGTTGCCATTATTGATATATGTCTTCAACAAACTCTGAGTCTGTGCTAAGTGCCAAACGGTGCTTATACTTGGGCAAATTAAGTTAACCTTTGGAAATTAAGCGTTTCTTCATTTGCGAATGATCTTGGAAATGTGCCATGCCTTTTTTTTAGCTGTGAGGTTTTGTTGCGACACACAAGTAGTTTCTACCTAGCTAACTGTGCATATTTTCTTGCTGCCTATGGATTCGCAAGTGCTGACTATTTAGCATTATGTCTTGTGACCACAATCCCTGTGTTTTTTATGAAGTGGCCATTCGTTGAGAACAGTGGTTCCCAAACTTTTTTCTTTCAAGGCGCATTTTAGAAAAAACAGAAATTATTTGGCGCACTTCGAACATTTGAATAAAAAATTTATTTGAATTTGTAATTTTTTAATATCCTAACGTAAAATCAAGACAATAGTGCTTAAGTTCCCATGAAATTTAGTGTACTTGCGACTCTATGACAAGAGTGGAACAAATCTGTCAGTGAAATACATGTGCTTGATGTTTTTTGGCAACGGTTTCAATGTTGTGATTTCTTCTTCAATACAATATAGCCGCTCTCGTTTCTTCTTCTTCAATACAGCATAGCCGCTCTCGTTTTTTGGTCTTCATATTGTGGAGTGTTGAAAATCCAAGTTCACATAGATATGATGTTGAAAACTGCATCAAAATGGTCAAAGCCTTCTTAGCTAATGAAGGGTATTGTTCTTTGAAAGCAATCCAAAATGTATCTATAGGTAGGCCTACCTCAACATGTTTGATTTTAAGTCCACGGTCACTAGAAGTACATGCCAACTCCTCTTCTTCACATAATATAAGACCAGTGTTAGATGAATTCTATGAAAGGATTTCGAACCCAGTCATACTCATCAGTCTTCAGTGATGGGAAATAAAAGTTGAATTTTTCTTCCAGATTTGTCAAGTGTTTAAATACAATGGGACTCATTTTCTTTATGCAGCTTTCTCGTACTAACGGAAACATTTCAAAGTTACCATCTTTAGCTCTGTTTTTCCAAATTGCAACTTTCTTTTCAAATGCAACCAGCTTATCTGATGACGTAAGGACGTTTTCTCCTCTATCTTGCATGCTTGTGTTGAGGCTATTAAGATATGCAAATGCAAGAATTGAATGTCTTCCATATGAATTCTCCGTATGATTGAATAAGATATTGCTCTCACAAGCGTATTAAATCTATGGTAGGTATAATTACGTTTTATATCCGGTAAGTGGCAACATATGCTATAGCCCGATTGTCGTAGCACTGTGCCG
>Ga0210059_1010916_pt1 | contig 13964 bp, 10 predicted proteins | sample Ectturendosymbi2_FD_188042 | JGI IMG/M metagenome (GOLD analysis project Ga0210059, IMG submission 188042) | Ecteinascidia turbinata endosymbiont from Florida, USA - Sample 2 (SPAdes) (version 2) | ecosystem: Host-associated > Tunicates > Ascidians > Unclassified | place: Key West, Florida... | reverse complement strand
CCTATTGAAACTTTCTGACGACGGTTCTGAGCTGACTGCGCCTGATAAACACGTTTTTTCTTTTGTAATACCTATATTTATCAGGCCCAGACAACGCATGGACAGGGACACGACACAAATACATCCTATTATTTTACTATTTTACAAAGGTCTGTGATGGAGTTATCCATAACCATTTTAAAATGAAAACTGTCATATAGCATATCATGCTGAGGGAGATTTAAAAACACATGCACCTAGATTTGTTTTGAAGCTGAAACTCATGTGAGTCTGAAAAATCTCTACATAGGCAGCGCTTGACTTCTTTCTTACCAGACGCGAAAAAAATTTATGATAACATAGACAATAAGGAAAATGTAGCATTACCTTACAAGAAAATTGTAGCTTTTTGAATAAATTAAGCTTCGCTTAACCAGAAATTGTACTGCTTAGCCATAAGAAAATGTAAAATAGGCGCCAAGAAACTTTATTTGAGCAACTGGTTGCGTGGAACAGACGGCATTCATGACAGCTTTGCGAAAGACTGATTTCACCGTGCTTTGCCCCAGGAGTGAGAAATCAGTTTCTTCGTGTCTGAAGCTGTTTGTGACGTGATGGCCGAGGAAGCAATGTCTCAAATTCCACCCATTAACTTTGAGCAGCAAGCACCCATGATTGCGTAAGGCTTGTAAGCTATTGGTTTCATTGCTGCATGTGCAAGTGCAGAAATAACCTGGTTCAGGACAAATGTTGTACATTTCTGCAGCCATCACTTAATGAAGCGAGTGTTTATTGAAGTGCGTTTCACGTCGAAATTTTGCTTGAGTTGACCTTTGCACTGCTTGCAGAGAATGTTAGATTTTTCCTAGTTTAGGAGATGCTTGTTTGGAAACACAAAATTTTGGGAAAAATCTTTCTGTGAATATTATTTTGTTTTTTCTGGTTACGCTTTTCTCCATCAATAAGACGCTTGTTCTTTGTAACGACGATGTGACGGCAATCATAGTTGCACGTAAAAAGAAATGATGCGCCGTGCCAAGGCCTAACTCATAAACCAGTAAGGCTACTAGATCAAAACCATCAACAGGAGCATTACTTAAATTAAAAACTAGAAACTTTAATTTAAAGTTCTTTACTAAGTTTCAAACTGAAAGGAACAAAATGTCACGTTTAAAAAATTAAAAACAAACTTAATTTAGGTCTGCTTTGAAAAAATGCAGAAAGATATGAAAATATCGTAGTATTAATAAATGTAAAAAAGAAGCAGAAAAAGTTATTTCCACACCTGTACATGTATAGAAAGCAAGACTTTTTCAATGTGAACATTTTAAGAAATTTTCAAATGCAGGCGAACCTCTGTCATTTGAAATCTTATCATCTGTCAGCTGCAAAACTTTCCTAACGCGTAAAAGTGCGAATTACTGTTATTATCGGAAAACAAAGATTAAAATGAAAAGGTCTGATACAGGTCAAAGTCTTTGTTGGTGTGGCAGGAACGGCGCAGAACATCACCAACCAATTTTTTAAAGGCCATTATCGTTTCCTGTATATTTATCTGCAGCACCAAATTGTGAAATATTTTTTATTCTTATGCTAACTGTTTTTTACAGAAGCTTTTCTCAGTTGCCGCGTGACTAGCATTGCACATCTATTTTTAGTAAGACTGTGTGCCACTACGTTTTTTTGTCGCCACATCGTGAGGAAACTCATAATAGAACATCATGAGTAGATGTTCTATTTCAATTCCGAAACACGCTGTCTAAGCATTTTGTATCCTTGAGTTCTTTGAATAAACCTGTGATATGGACCATGTGTGTGAGCCAAACGAATAAATAAACAACACAAAATTGCTCCATGGCGCAATTTACCAAAGCACTTAAACCTCTGAAGAAGAGTTCTAATGTCTAACATTCTTCCTGATTGTTGAAACAATATCCTTAACCCAATATTCTCGTCTTGACTGCACGTCAGGTTATTAATTAGCCCTCATGTGCTTTCTGTATCAAACACTTCACTGGATTATCATGGAGACTACACAGAACGATATGTTTTATTTTCATTCGATTAGGTTTTCTACGACAATTTTGATTTACAGAGTTGCTGTGACTTATCTTTCAGGTAAGTCGTTAATGCATGTGCCGAACTTACTTTTAATGGAAGGAAAGCCTTTTTCAGATGCAGGCTAATAAGACATTCGTTTGAAAGAATTTTAAACATTTGTGAGATTTTTTAAGGTGGGTTGAAGTTGTCAAAACGTTTTTTACTTTTCAAACAAAAACAAAATAAAAACATTTTTTTTTTACTTTTACTTCAATCCTTTGCTTGCAATGCAAATCAATAACTTTTTTGCATATTGTTGTTTTAATCAATATACCCTGTGTTCAGGTACAGGCATGTCATTTTCTGTGAATATGTTTTGCACCTTTTGCGATATCCTTACTATGTTTTCTTTCGTTTTAGTGAGGTCGTTACGCGGTTGTTTTGGGCAAAAAGTTTGTAATCATTTCTTTTCGTTGCTAAAGCTATCAATAGGACTTTGAAAAACTTTGAAATGTCTGTGCATTTCAGAAAACATGAATTCTAATATTTTATTTCATTGCTCTGTATTCTTGACACTTCGCGACACAGATTAAAAAAACAAACATATTCCACCAAATGCATTACTATTAAAATATAACGTAGCAAAGCATGGTGGAGTCTTCGATTTGCTTTGAGCGGAGGAATCATTTCTCAGTTAATTTGATGAAGGCATTTGCTGATTGCTGCCACGTACTGTGCTGGGAAAGTACCAGATGTTTGGAAAATATTCAAAAGATGGTGAGGACGTGATATGAGAAGCATATGAAAAAGCTACGAATGACCAGAAATTGATCAAGCAGGTGAGAGAAATGAGCATCAGTTACTAACACCTTCCAAAACTGATTCTTGCAATGGAGAGTTAAGGATCCATGTGAAAATTCTCTTGATTTTAGACGTGATCTAATGAATCTCAGAACATACTTAATATTTAGACTTATCAACTTGTATGTCTTGCACATTTGGCGGAAGTATGACTTCATATCAACAAATGATGAAGACGATGTCTTTATACTATGTTATATGACATTTTAAAGAGTGTCATGCAGGGGTAAGATTTGTTATCATTAGATGAATGACTTGCAGCAGCACCTAAATAAATATCACTTTAATGGCGTTACCCTATTCCAAACGCAAAAGCCTGCATTACAGTTAAATGTAAAGTCCAATCACTCATTATTTTGTGCAGCAGCGTGTGCACTGACAAATTGTAAACTTGATTGTCTTTACTCCATAATAAACTTGAATTTTGAAAAATCTCGATCGCATGTGGCCTACAGAGTCTTTAACAAATGCACTGGCAGCGAGATGCTGACCTGTGTTATATGCTTGTTATGTTTGTGTTGGTGATCAAGACATAAGCGTTTGCTCTTTTTTTATGACACATTTAAAAAAAGAATTGGAATTCATTGATGTGATAAAGTTTGTTCAATGTGATTAATGCTTTTAAGAGACCTCGGATTTAATGCCTTTGAAAATTCAAAACGTGAATGTTTCACATTATGAAATTAAGCCTGAAGTGCCAATGCAGATTCTAAAAGTTGTTTTGCAGTCAACAAAGCCTGCGCGTTTCGTTTTACTCTGCAATTTGGTCTCGAAAAACCAATTTTGTTATGGCGCTACCTGCTGTGGCTTTAGAGATAACAAGCTTCGCATTTTAAGGCATGCTTTTTTATTTAGACTAACTATCATTATTCTTTAATGGCCACGCAAAAATATTGTTTCTTTTTTCTAATACTCATAGTGAACAATATACGCGGCATGTATTCCTCATGCAAAGCATTCTACGTTTACCTGCTCTGCACTTCGCCTTATACATTTGCGTTCGCACTATCACGTTTGATGACATCAAATGTTCAAATGCTTAGGCCAGACTTGTATCTATAGTTTCCAACACTTAAAAGGGACAAAAATATTGCCTTCTGCTTTATTTACAACTATCAGGGATTTTACAATGCCAGGATGACATTGTGCAACTCGTCTGTGAGAAAGCTGGCAAAGATGCGCACAAAAGTATACACAAGCAAATTCTCTGTTTTGAGCAAGATGTAGATAATTATACACCGCGATCAGTCATTTGCGTTTTGTAATTTTGCATGTGATTATCAAAACTAAAATCAGAAGTATTTCAGTAAATACAGCTGGCAGCCTGACAATTTTCCTGTGAGAAAAGCTTATATCAGGTAACTGCTAGCAACGTTTTTGCGGAATTGCTGTAAATCCCCTTATCACGGCCTCCAAATAAACCACGGGATTTTCCTGCGCTTGCAACAGGTTGAGGAAAAACTTCAGTTCCTTAGTTTCCTATTGGATTTCGATTGATTTGTTTTCTTCATCCACTTCCTCACAAGTTGTGCTGCAAGTGCCCTGGAAGCAAGGAAGCAGGAAATTTACAAAACTGATTCACGGCGGAGTTCGTTTAGGCGTTATATGTAGTCTGGTGAGTTTACCTTGGCTGAATAATAAAACTAAAGAGCAATGCAAACGAAGTTATAACGCAGACATTTAGGTACTCACTGTTGCTATCTGCTATCGCCAGTGTTGTATCTGCAGCAAGAACGTTGTACGCTTCGCAAGCAGCAATGACATTGACCCCATGCAGACGTAAAGCCCAATGTGGCCATAGTGACCTCAGTGACACAGTGATTGATCCTAAACTACTGAGCAAGTACACAACTGCGGAGAGAGCAAATAATGTAACATAGAAATGAATTCATTGATAAAAATACTTGCTAGATGACGCACCATAATCTTTTACCTGTGGTTATTCGTATGTTCACTACGTTTTTCATTTGTTTGTTTTGATTGCGCTTTCTCAAAAACCAGTATGGAAACGACGTTCCACATGTTTGTATTTTTCTTTCGCGTCCAGAGCTGCTATTTAAAAGCAGTTCACTTCAAGTAAATACTTAAAAATTGTTTCATTTTCTGGCACGAGAAATGGTTTAGGAATTAAAAATGTGTATTTACCGCTAGCGCTAAATAATTTTTACTCATTTTGAAAAAAAATTTGTAAAATCAATTCGCTTCCATTTTTCACAAGGAAACTGCTGACGCTGTGACCATGTCAGTTTTCCACAGAACGTACCGTTCAGTTCCAAGCCAGAGGGTGCCCACATTATTTGAAACAAATAAGCAACAAATAAATGATGTCACGAAAGTCTTTTCTTTGTACTTACCAAGCTTTCACTCAGATTTGTTTTCAATCACAACTATCTGACAGTCGCTTTGTGCGGCTAGTGAATGGCTTTCAAAGAAAATGGCGCCATCGTGAAATAATCAAGTTACGAAAATTGTGATATTATACCTACCAGATGTTAAACAGCAAAAAGCGACTGCTGAAGAAAGCCATCATTTTTTAAAACTGCTAAGCAGTTTCTGAGTTTGTGCCAAAAGGTGTTGTGAATATTTTGTGCAAATCGACAACCGCAAAAATGAAATCGCTGAAGCAGTCGGACCCTTTTCACAAAAAAAACAAATCGCGGATCGTCAGACAAAATTAGTTTAAAATACCAACAGAACAAGAACACTGCTTTGAAATGTAAGTAAGTAAATGTAATGTACTGTATGATACTTGAACAGCCATAATCAAAAAAAGAGCATGTCGTTTTAACAAAACAACGAATGAAAACTTAGCGAAAACTTACGGATAACCTTTGCGTGTTAGGCTAATTCTTTGTTTGGTTTGGCTGTCTGTCGTCTCTTTGCACAATTCTGTTTGCAGCCAATTCTCGCTTTACAATAATTTCAAATTGGTGCTGTTCGCTTGTCACAACTTATCCCTGTCTTCATCTTGGAAAGTTCCCGGTCACGTTTCCTCGTAGACGCGACAAACAAAGTTTCACCACATGAAAAGAACGAATACATTGAGTTTCGAGATTTTCAAAGTGCCAGCCGAGTGTATGTATTGATTAGGTTGATCCGAGGATCCAGAGAAGGCTTTGAAGTATGTGCAAATGATCCGAGGATTCAGAGAAATCTTTGAAGTATGTGCAATTGCAAATGATGCGAGGATACAGAGAAGTCTTTGAAGTATGTGCAGTTGTTTTCACAAGGTTTTGCAAACTTTGCTAGTTTTGTTCATCCAGCATAGGGGCATGAGACTTAGGACAGGGGCATGATTGCGACACCAACTGATTTGGGGCAATGCTAAAATGCAAGCTTCGAATATTGCATCTCTTTCAGCAGTTCTGATTGCGGAATATCCAGGCAATGTTAACGATATAACAATCGAGGCAGTGCATTCAAGCTTGTTTGGTTTCGTTAACTCAAGTCTTTATAAATTTTTTAGAGTCCGACACATGTTTCGCATAGAAGTAGATATAACAATCTCGTTTTGTCTCTACGGCGCGATGCAAGTGTACTGAGTTGTTGCACGTCCACTAGAATGCAATGCTTTGAGTGTTTCGGAACGAAAGGAGGATTTGACGATTTGAAAACCTTTTTTCATGAACTCGCACTTCCAGACAGATCTGCAGCAACGTCATGCAGAGCGTCGCGAAGCTTCGCGGTTGCGGGTTTCGGTGAATGTGGTCGTTTCCAGTTTCGCACAAGGCTCTGTGAAGAGCAATCGATCAAATGTGGCTAAAATCAGTCACGCTTCCAGCATCTGACTGACAGCGAAATCCCAGGTTTTGTGATTACAAAACTGTACCCATAAATTATATCATGTTATGCAGCCTGGTTATTAGCATTCTTTGTCATTTTAAGTCAGAATTTCGCAGATTCGAAAACACGTAAAGTAAAGGCTGTTTCAAGAAAAACTACGACAGTTTGTCAAGAGGTTTGGAGGGCCAAAAAAGAAAAGGGGCTATGTAATAAATGCAAATAGCAACTCTGATACGTTGTTTTAAATATTTTCACTGCAAATATTTTTTCATGACCATTGTAACATTTACAGCAAGTTAGGTAGTAGATTACAATACATAACAAGCAGTTAAAAACTATTTTGATTGTTAGGAAGTGTTCAGCATGTTTCTTCATCGCTTTATAAGCCGAAAATATTTCTAGCAAGACACAATAAATATTTGGTATTTTTAGCTTGTATTTGTTTGTCGACTCACAGGTCATAGTATAGTACTGTCACAGTTTGGCAGAAATGTTTGACAAGAACACAGCTTTTTCAAATGTTCTCTGCACTTCAATTGCTTAACTGAAAAGCTAAATTGGGCAAGCATGAAGCTGCAGAGAGTATGACAAAACTTTTCGCCAAAAGCAATTTGTGAATTTCATCACAAAGAAAATAAAACCTGAAAGGCTGTGTGCCTTGATGCGTAGGTCAGCGGTGCGTATTTAATCCGTAATACCTTTAACGTTTTTAGGGAAATGGACATTTTCAAAAGTTATTTATCGCTTCTCTTTTTTCTCTGAACCCCCCGAGTTTTCACTTTCACAAATGTTTGAGCGCAAGACAAGTGTTTCACATGGTTTTGGAAAATTGAAAACAAAGTAAAAGGTTTTCTTGAAAAAAATTAGACTAAAAATTCAATTAGCCGTAGCAAATTCCTAAATTCTACACTTGAAACCACTTCTTGACAATACACGTGCTGGTTGCAATAGCCTCTGGCAGCTCGATGTCTTGGGTATGTGCGTGGAAATGTCTTGGTTCAAAGAGCGTGAAATGACACAGAAAAGAACGTTTCACATTAAAGCTCGTGTATCTGACATGTTGAAATAAATCTACGGAAATTATACCTTTGTGCACGCCAGGTAAAACGTGATAGCGGCAGTGAAATCACCAAATGCATATTTCCTTTTTTCTACAAAAGATGAGCGACGGAGGAAAAAATGATGGGGTTTTATATGCTTCGGTTCTCTCAGACCAAAGGGCACTCGTTTAACATGCTGGCGAAACGTGCTTCGCACGGCTGAGATTATTTTAATGATGACCGGGAGTCGACATGTTGCTTATGTTTCTTAACGTAGGTTTTGAACATCGCTATTAAAATATTTGTTGTTTTATTGTCTTTAGCATCAATAAATTTTACTGAATTCGGAATCATCTGCCCATTTGTCTGATGTGCAAAGAGAACTCGTCGGTGATTCTCGATCCAACTTTGGAGGAAGCAACCTGACTGCACGTTTGACAATGACTCCCAAACTCTGCGGTAGATAAACGATTGTCGTTGATAATGTTTGATCAATACAGCACCAACAAATTAAAATCTGCTTCCCCAGATTGGCTGCGGCTTTTCTGTCTCGTCACTCTTCTGAAGGGATCAATTCAAGGCCCCGTGTCTGCTGCAAATCCTCAATACTACGGATGGCGAATAACTGAAAACTTCTTGTGCGACTCGCTGGTGCTTAACAAAGATTACGTAAGTTTTGCTAGAGATGCACCTCACACGTGCGCGTAAATGCTTTTGTTTGCTGCAGCGTTCAGCAGAAATGAAAACAAAAGAGCAACAAAAAGAACAAGGGAAGCAGATGCTCCTAAATGCTGTGGCTGCGAGCGGGAATTTGCAGGCTTTGAAACGATATTACTTTAAACTCGGTGTCAACGAGGTAAAACGCTGGTAAGCAATGATCACAATTTTGTAGCATTGTAGAAAATCGGGAACACTTGCTGATCGTCGTACTTATCGTTAAAACCGTGCTTGCAAAGTTTTACCAATAAACAGCAATCCATTGTAACTGCCAAGCTGATTTATTCTTTGGCATACCGTAATATGACAGTCATGCTACCATATCAAAAAAATTCATGTCATCAAATGCAAAGCACAATGTGCCTGATAGATCACGTAATAGAGACAGTTACCACCCCAATTTTACTAAATATTTTCTGCCTGTATAAAACTTTGTAACGCAAAATAATAAAATTATATCCAACATACTGACATCAACAAAATTGCTATGAAAAATTATATGGGACATTTTTTAAAACCAACAGGGGAAGTACACAAAATGCAATAATTTATCAACAGAACCCCATAAGTAAAAATTATAGCCTGTGAATATAGTTTTTTTGTGAAGAAAAACAGAAAGTAGGTCTACTCGCGTAACACCTTGAAGGCCTTCTCGTACCACTGGTGGCACGCGTATCACAGTTTACAAATCACTCCTTTGCTTAGCGAGATCGCATAGCAAAACAAAATATTGATTTTATTGTTAGATGATATATATAACACAAAATTCATAAAAGTTCAATCACAGTGACGAAACAAGAAAACATCTGCAGCCATACTGAAGTGATACGATGTTCTAAACCAGGAGTGTCAAATTCAAATTGCTTCCAGGGAAAACGGGGACTATTAAAATTACCCAAGGGGGCGTTGTGACCATTGAACAATGACGCTGACTCGACAATGGCAGTACTTGGACCTTACTAAAAACGGCTTTTAAAGCTTATTGCCTGCAAATGGTATCGTTAGATATAGGCAGGCAAGTCATTTCAACCCTCTTTTCTTTCGATTAAAACGCACTTCTTGACTCGCTGGCGGAACATAAAAATAAATAAGTTAATTGTAAATAGCGGCGATAAAAAGAAAAAAAGAAATAACTTAAGCGATAATTTTTTGCAAATTTCAAAAAGCATCGCGAGCTGCGTGTTTGAGACCCTTGTTCTAAACAGTACCAAAGCTGGGATATAGCCGCTAAAGGTGAGGTGTACCTAATTTAGGCATAAGTGGCAAACGGATTTCATTTGCTTGTCCTGTGTATGTAATGGAAGTCTATAGTCTTGTGTTTTGCATACATTATGTACCAATCAATTCTTTAAAGACAATACAGAAAAATAGACATTTTGGCACTCTTTATATTCCCCATAATCCAACGGTGGGACCCGTTATTCCACAGTCCTGTATGCAAGTTACAGGCGGGAGAAAGAACAACTCTCAACTTTATGCCAACTTTGCTTATGTTCTGACTGACGTGTTAAGTTGCGGAAAGTAGCTCGCAGCCTGCCGCGGCAGAAGAAATCTTGAGCGATTTGATCTTGTCTTAATTCGGAAAGCAAATAAACGAAGAAGCAAAAGACGGTTAGCAACAAAAAATCTGTGTTAATCCGCACCAGAAATTTTAAGCAAAATGCTTGTCGTACTAATCGGATGTCACAAAAGACGCCGCCATTGAAAACCATTGTTGTTTTTCGACGTATTCTCGTTGTACTTAGAGATGCACGTATGCATGGTATGGTTTCAGTGCCTTTAGTTGCTACTAATGCACGATCTCAGGAAGCTTTATACGAAAAACGTATTTTAAAAACTTTGTCATTATCTCATGATTGAAGTCTAACTGCACCACCAACGTATACAAGTATGTATTCGATTTTTTTCTTGCCGATACTCACAAAGGTTGCCCAGTCGACCCTGTCCTGTACCAATACTTCTATTCTAAAACAGATATTCTGACATAAGTTCATGTTCACTTCGCAGAGAGCCACGTTTTTCAAAGACAACAGCCTTCGCCAACATTGGAGTGTTTGTTGCCCAAACGTAAGTATGAGGCAAATGCGAACAATTTGAATTTACTGTTGCACGAGCTTGGTTCTGCATAAATAACGTTCAAAGTTTCTGTACCATGTGAGGCAAATAACGGACAAGGGCGCAGCGATAGCTCAGTCGAACAGTGTCCTCCTCTCAGTTGAGAGGTTGGGTTCTCGATCCACGGCCACTGAGTGAATCGTAGTAGCGCTCCTTGGGGAAGAGTGTTAACGTCAGACGCTCCGACAATCAGCCGATTTCATGCTGTAGCCTGATGTCAATTGTTGTCACCTAAATGCTAACAGTAAAAATAAGAGCAAAGAATGTTTACTTTATGTAGGAGCCTATGTCGTTAAACCTTGCGTAGGCTTTTTGATGAAAAAAGATGCATTTTTGACGTTTGAACTGCAAAGTCTTGAAATACTCCAGCCTAGTAAAAACATTTGGTGCGACTTTGTGGCAAGTTGTCTCTGGTGCATAACGTGGAAACTACAGTATGCTTCAGTGTCATTCTATAGACAGCTCTTATTTTGCTTTTAATATTTTTGCGAGTAGTCTCACCTGATGCGCAAAGCCTCCCGGCAGGCTTGTGACTGTAATTGCGTCACTAGGTTCGCTGGCTGACTTTTTAACGTTGTCTGACTTGACTGCGCTCAATTAGTTTCTCAAAGAGGTGATGCGATGATCCCGATCACGGCAAAATATTTGTAATAAAAGTTGCGAATGGTTAGTAGCTTGGTTAGCGGCTCGAACAATGTGGTTTCGGCGCCACCACCAATTACAGTGAACATGGGACAAACGTGCGTATGTTTTTTACAGACTTCCAGTCAACACCATGTCACAGATCTGAATTCATCGATCAGTGCAATGAAAGCAAGTTGTCATGAGATCCTCTCCGTAGTGGCGTGTTTTCGAAAGAGGTAATTTGATTTCTTGTAATAGTTGAACGTGACTGATATTGATGTTCAAGCTCACTGAAATGGCCGTTTTGACGTTATGCAGTGTTTTGCTGCAATAAATGTTGACATGAGAGTTAAGTGTCCTGAAGACAAACATCTCCATGAGGTGCTTCTTCGCTGTGGTATCAGACAAAGAAGCGTGTTTGTTTCTAAAAGAAAATAGATAAGAATGCTTTATCCAAAAAATATTTAGAATTTAGCACGCTTGAGTGCAGCCACAGAAATATGATTACAACACATAAGAGAGCAGTAGGCTATACTGTTTTTGAAGCGGGTAGTCTCACTGACTTTATCATATGTTGTGAAAAATTACTTGCACCGAGATTTGCTATCTTTGTCATTCAATTTTTCCGACGATGTTGCTTTCGAAAGGTCCAACGTGGTTTTGCTCATGATCACTTGTTTTACGTTGTTGTTTTTGTATCTAGATGAAGTTTTCAGATAATAAACATCAATAAAATTCGTACGTTCACTTAAAGACTCAGGTAAATAAACGCTTCTGCCTCTAACAGCCAAACCCAATATGACAAACAATTGTTAATACAAGCGACCTGGCCTGTTGTGTCTAATGTTGCACTGGTGCTATCATAACTGCGAGTGGCACGTGGCATTGTTCTGTCCGAGCTCGTAAATCATCTTAATTTCATAATACTTTAGTCAAAATGTTTAGCGGGATAGAGAGTGTAAAGAGCTTTGTGGTGATCTCCCAAGAGTTTGAGATCGTTGTTGCTATTGAGAGACTTAAATCTCAAAAGTCGTAATTCATCCATAAATTGAAATATAATCTGTGTACCCTGCAAAAGCCTTGGCAGTTTGACCGAGTCTGCAGAAAGTATGAAATTTACTAGATTGTTAAGCTCATCGTCATAAACAAGGTTTGTGCAAATTATATTACACAGGCATGGGCAATATTGTTTAAAGCTACCTTGCATTCTAGAAAACCACTAATTCTGAAATAAATAATCCAAACAAATGCATTTATACATTTGAGGCCAAGAAAGCATTTAGAGGGATAAAAATTATTGAAAAATTAGCTTAGAAAATACGATTTAGACAAAAAGTGAGCATGACGAGCTCATGAAAGAAAATTGGCCAGGACCAAACGGAAACGATCTTCATTTATGTCATGAGCGTGTTTACTTGGAAGCGCGGTAAGACTTGAAAGGCTTCTTCACGTACTAATGACACCATGCGGTTGCTATTTGTGCATGGTAGAGTTTGTTCTCGATCTCACTCAGTTGCCATCGGGCTTCAAACATTTTTTCCATCAGATAAAGCAAGCTTGTTCTTGCTTCTCAAACCTGGACTTTCATTGCAAAACGGAAGCAAGGGTGAGATGTTCCACATTCAGCGATTGTTTAGATGCAGCTGAATGGGACGAACGATCACAGTAAGCAAATACAGGCAGGAGTATTTTGTTTGTGGGCACACCAACTGTCAACACTAGAAAATGAATCGCGGGCAATTTTTGTGAATGCGAAAGCAGCAATTTAACATAACGACCAAAACCTTCTCAGTGATTGTCCCCATTCAGCGGGGCAGCACAACAAAGGGCACGCCATAAGTTCGAAAATGCCACGCGATCGATGAAGTTAAAAATAAAGGCGACTTTTCTGTTTGGCGTAAACAACAATAATTCGCGTTTATGTTACAGTAACTTAAACCAGAGCGTTTATTTACATGCGGCTAACTACTGTCAAAAACTAGCAACTAAGTTACTAACTGCAGTCCTGCTGTCATGTTTGACGTCATCTTGTTTGACAGCGAAGCCTGTTTCCAATGCCAGAAATTATTTAAACATCGCGTAGAACAGGACTAGATTATATGAAAATTTTTTGCACGTATTCCTATTCGAGTTGAGTACCCCAACCTTAAAGATACGAGTGTAACGTTCACTGAAAAATGTTCCTTTTTTACGCTCACTTTTTCTTTTCATGTGCGGCTGCCGGTGTAAAGGATTTGATTACTTGATGTTGCCAATGGGATGATAAACGAACAGTTTGACTAAGCTTTTTCCGTCATAAGTATCAGGCTTCTCCATTCAAATGGTATTTGTCCTATGTGATAGGACGGTGGGCTTGAAATTTCTCCCATCGTTTTATGTCGTATAACAGGAATGTTCTCAAGGTGAATACCATTGTATTCTTACAGCACAGTAAGTATTAAACGTAGAGTCTCTGTGCCATGGCGGAGTGATGCGACGACCCCAAAATAAGATTGGTGGGGTCTTTTCAGGTAAAAACTAAAAATAGGTCTTCCAATATTCATTGGTTTCTAATTGAACGTTCAGTGTGTTTCAGCTACGGCTCTGTAGAGGTTGGACCTCAGACATGCACATGATATAGTCAGAACCGTCGCCAGAAAGTTTTCAATGGGGGGGCTTTGCAGTTCTGCGGTGGGGCTTTGCGTTTGTTTGAGGGGAGCTTGAGATTATAAAATTAACCACAACCCTACTTATTTATAGTGTTTCACGTTTCAATTTGGGGGACTTGGGGATTGGTTTGGGGGGCTAAGCCCACCAAAGCCCCCC
>Ga0210059_1010915_pt1 | contig 13965 bp, 7 predicted proteins | sample Ectturendosymbi2_FD_188042 | JGI IMG/M metagenome (GOLD analysis project Ga0210059, IMG submission 188042) | Ecteinascidia turbinata endosymbiont from Florida, USA - Sample 2 (SPAdes) (version 2) | ecosystem: Host-associated > Tunicates > Ascidians > Unclassified | place: Key West, Florida... | reverse complement strand
CAAAATTAATATAACCGTATCATTTTTGCAGAGAAGCATTTCAACAAAATTTGTCTGCCTTTTTACGTCATCGTTAACATTTCATATCTTACGACTTCTGTTAACGAAAGTAGCAGCCATTGCAAACCTCGAATGTTAGATACATATATCTCATTAGCAGTTTAAATTTCCTTTTCTTCCGAATGTTTTTGCTTTCTGTAAGTTTTGTTGTTCCTTTGTGTAATGTTACTTCGCTCATTAACTAACTATTTCAACCATCGCATAGCCTATGATGATGTTGCACAAACTAACCATACCACTGCTTCAATCTGTAATCGATTGCGTTGTGAAAAGTATGCCCACTACCTCGGGTTTTAATCCGATAAGTAAATATTCACACTTGCTTCGTTTGAACATCAGTTGATGACCATGTGGATGCTAGTATCAAAGCAAAACATATTCACAGACGACAACCCGCTAATGCATTCTGTTCTTTTGCGTAGCATACAGCCCCGAACATTATCCCTATTTTAACAAATCCAAACAAGAAATTACTCATTACGACTGCTTTAACCTAAAGCGCGAATCACTTTACATTAAGTAATCATCCGACTTACCCTGTTCTGAACAAAACTATATGATCGTATGATTCTGCGGAACACAGCATTCACAAAACTTGTCTGTTTGTTTCATATCATCGTCAACATTTCGTTTTCTTACAATTTATTTATTCGAAAGTAGCAAGCGTTTAAAAATCAAATGCTAGAAGCGCATCATCTAATCAGCCACTTAATTTCGCCAGTCACTGTTTCTCGTTCGCGTAACTGACCGAGGGTGCAACCGTCGCTTGAACATCTTGAACTGTCGTATCTTAAACTATTTTATTCAAAAACTGGGAATATTTCAGAGTCAGATGCCATTGGCTACTGCGCACGTCGATAACTAACCACACCTCTCCGACACCTGCTCGCTGTGTTGAAGCAATTTTTTTTCAAAAACTGTGTGCAATGTCACAGGTATAGGATCTATAAAAAAACTTATGAAAGATATCGCCAACGCACTATGCATCATTTTGCGAAAACACAAACCAGCTATAGCAGTTGCAGCAAGCATTCACTTCCCTTTTGCAAGTTTTCAGTAACAACAGCTAACCTGCGGGAATTTTTCATTTGTTCAAAATAAACGAACCACGAAAGTTTCGTGGCGTTGCTTTTATACGAAAGTCCAAAACATTTCAAAGTTCAAATGCTACATAGGCGATACTTTGATCCAAACTGGCCACACCATTGCTTCAACCTGTAACTGACCGCGTGGTGGAAATGCAAACCGGGTTTTAATCCGATAAGCAATTATTCACGTTCGCTTCACTTGAACATCATTTGATGACCGTGCAAACCCTACTATCACAGCAAAACATATCCACAGATGACAACTTGCTAACTCATTCTGCCCGTCTGCGTACCATACCCCTCTGACCGTTTATCCTGTTTTAACAAAACCAAACAAAAACAAAGTATTTCAACAGGTGCGCTTTCTCCAGTGAATGTCGTAACAAAACTAGTTGAAACCGACAACAACGTGCTCTTGCAGGTAAGAGACGAATCGTCCTTTCACGGCCTGATGTTACTTGCTATTCAGTTCGAGTTGATCAGAAATGTACTGGAATTTATCTTTCAAAATCTCAAAAGCAGCATCGGCAGTTGTTTCGAGATGCTGCATTTTGTCGTGACCAAGGCGCTGTGGGTGGACGTTTGTAAAACATTTCGGTTGTTCAAAGTTGGGCACGTGTGCATCGTTCTGCAATGGTCACAGTGAGCGTTCAGCTCTGTTTTGCTAGTTGTCGGTAACATCAACCACCCGCGATGTTAAGTTTTGTGGAAAGATTTATCTGTGCAACGTTTTTTCTCCAATGCTCTGTTCCGAATTTTAACATCACCACTATCCAATCTTTTGAAAACTGTGTCTGCAAAAAGGCACGCTGAAGGTTTAGTAGTCAACTCTTTTGCATCACTTCGCCTTCGCACACACCCACTTCTAACCTTTATCATGAGTTCGAAGTGTAACTTGATTCTTTTTTGTTTTTCCTAAAATCATTTGGGTAAGCAAAACGCACGACGGTCAAAAAGATGCGTTAGTTACGACCGGTAAGTTTTCCATCAAGTTTTGTTCCAACCAATCCAAATGTGTAAAACGTTCAACAATGTTCCACTCCCACTCACATATCCAAGCAGAATCAATTTAACACAAACGAATAATTTCACTGTAAAATCTGTCGAAGGCGTCTTTCACAGTTTTGATTCGTTAATTGCGTGTCGGTGCAACGACTATCTTCGAAATATTCGCAATAGCAGCTGTTGACAACTTAACTCCACCGCTCTGACCCTGTATCGTCTTTTCAAAAACTACTGAACGCATCGTCACAGGTTTGGAGATAGTTGTACGCACTCTCCACCAACGGACTGTGCATCACGGCACCCTGTGCATCACCTTGTTCGTCATAATTTCCAACATCGTCGCACTGTCGCCAGTGGCGTTGACGATCAGTGGCAAGCTGATTTGGTTGACTTGGCAAATCCGAAAATGTTCAATAACGGTCACACGTTCATGTTGATTGTCGTTGAAAAGTTTTCAAACTTTGCATGGGCTGTGCCGCTGAAGAGCTAAATAGGCAAGTCTATTCTCAAAGCCTTTGCAAAAATTTTAAACAGAGACGGGCTGAAGACGTTGATTTTGTACACAGATCGTGGTCTCGAGTTCGCCAACAAGCTTTTTCAATGCTGCCCTAAGAAGAAACAGATTCACTTTTTAACGGCACAAAATCAAGAAACAGAATCTTCCATCACCGAGCGAATGATCAGAACGCTTTGGTCTCGAATCTGGCGATACTTCACATTCAAGACACCGAAAGATACGTCGACGTGCTTCCAGATTTTCACGATCTTACAGTGCAACATTTCATCGCAGCATGAAACAAAGTCATCACCGACGGCTATCACACAACCAACTCGCGATTGTGCAGCAAATCAGTCATCTCTCCAGTGGCGTAGCTAGAGTGTGGGCTGTCCGGGGCGGCTCTTGAGTTTGGCGCTCCCAAGCCCATAAAAATACATACTGCACAGTGATTGGCTCTTAAACCTTTGTATACATATTAGCTAGTTTGTGCACCATTATAATATTACCGTACTCTCATATGCTCAAATATGGTATGCATTAAATACACACCAAAAACTGAAACATTGTAATTAAACAAAAAGCAAGAATGACATACAGGAAAAATAGTAAAAAAAGTGTAAAAAATTAGGACCATCTTTATTTCTGAAATGAAGACACAATTTCTACACAGTAGCTTTTCTGGCCGTTTTGTTGGCAAATTTTTCAGTGGCAATGTCAAAATTTGTTTTATCTGTCAGTTGTTGCTCCGCAGACAGTGTGGCAAGATTTCTCAACCGCAAAGTGCTCATACTAGATCTTAAGTAATTCTTTATCAGTTTTAGTTTCGAAAAACTCTCACAAGCAGCATTATTGCAATATTTGGAACATAGTTCCCAAAGTTATACTTTTGAATAAACTGCAAAAGTTCAAGGGGCCTTCTTTCACTACTGCGAACTGTACACCGGTAACATCGTATAACTGTGATGTAACAATAACGTTCTTAATTGACACAATGAACAACTAGCGACGCAACAACTATCAATTTTTTTTCCTGCACTCAACCTCTTGCACAACTAACTGGCCTACTTAGAATCTGAATGCAGCACGGCGATCTAAAAATTTTCATAATAACGCATGAACATACTGAAGCAAGAAATCATTTTCCCTGAAAAAAAAGGAGCCCCCGCGGAACCCTTAAAACTCACCTAACCCCACTACATGTTTTGCGGAACACTAGGGTTCCACGGAACCCCTGTGGAAGAATACTGAGCTAGATTATATTTTTCCACACACGCGGAAATCCATTTGGGCGAGCACAAATCCAACTACACATTCATTAGCTTTACGCAGAAATGTATTTTAAACCCAAGAATTCGCTTTTACTCGCAGGTACCAAACTTAAGAGCACTTACAAAAGCTTATACCTCGCCAAGGACTACGATCAAACGTCAACAACGACCCAACACTCCGTCAATCAACCGCGTAGTGAACAAGTAAAATTTGACAACGAGTGAGTTGATAAGCGTGTTGAGAACCGTGTTGCAGCTTCATGTAAAAAAAAAGCCTATTGGTAGAACATCCCTGATACACGATTGTTTATTGTTTGGCTAAGATAACAATCGCTTAAATACACATGCAATAGTTTAAATTACTCAAAATCAAAAACGTCCTTCAACTGCGAATAGTGTCCCGATAGTAAAACCACTTTTATTTCAGTACAGCCTTTGCAGGTTTTTAGCCTACAGCAGCATAGCCCATAGTGCCGCCCCCATAAAATTGCCGCCAGAGGCGGACCGCCTCCCCCCGTCCCTCCTTAGCTACGCCACTGCATCTCTCAGCAACGGCGTAGTCCAGCTCATGTCTCGTTATAAACAAAATTTTCTTGCCACCTCTAAAATTTATTTTTTCGTAACGCAAGTTCTTTTGTGTTCGTTTGTTTCTTGAAAGCACTATCAAGTCTGTCGTTACATCACCTTAGGCAAACTGCTGTTTCAAATCTGTGTGGTCGTACTTCATTTCGTTTAAGTCAACATGAGAAATTTTTGTAGTTTACGTTGGTAATGAAATGTCGCTTACTGTATACCCCAGCATCACTGACTCCTTTTTCTTATGAGGATCACAACGCAAGCGATTAATTTGCGTAGACGCTATCTTTGTAAGTGTAATCGCACCGACGTTATATACTTCGAGCCTCTTGACCGGTTTATTCCGACTAAACCGATGGCGGTTACACAACTTACTTTTTTCCATGAACCTATGAATACCGGTTTTTAGAATCACGAATGACAATATTTGTCTTTTCTACAAATCACCATAGCATTGTTTGTTATCATACCCGTTTTGTTTTCGTAGGTACCTTCAAAAAAGCGGTCACAAACCCCACGACAAAGTTTTGCAGTCGTGACAAACCAATGCTTGGCGTTCGAAAATTTTTGCGTAATTTACAGCGTGTGAGGTTTGTCATGAAGATTTTCTGCAGCCAGCGCTTCTGGTGCGTTTGTAAAACTTTTTAGTGTGGCATCAACCAGTTGTAGATCCGATCACTATCCAATTTTTGGAAAACTGTATTTACAAAAAGCTACTGTAAAGGTTTAGCAGCCACCTCTTTTGCATCACTTTACCTTCGCACACACCCACTTCAAACCTTTATCATGAGCTCGAAGTGTAACTTGATTCTTCTTCGTTTTTTCTAAAATCATTTGGGTAAGCGAATCCCACGACCGGTATGTTTTTCATCAACTTTTGTTTCAACCAATCCAAATGTGCAAAACGTTCAACGTTGTTCCACTCTCACATGACCAAGCAGAATCAATTTAGCACAAACGAATAATTTCACTGTAAAATCTATCTACAGCGTGTTTCACAGTTTTGATTCGTTAATTGTGTCGGTGCAACTGCTGTTTTCAAACTATTTCCAATAGCATATGTTGACAACGTAACTGCACCGCTGTGACACTGTCTCGACTTTTCAAAAAACAAACTGAATGCAACGTCACAGACCTGGGAATTGATAAAGTTTTACACAATCACCACCAACGGACTGCGCGGCGTCTTTTTCGAAAACAGGGAACAAACGTTCTGAAATTGGGAATAGCTGCTTTTCAGTTCTCTTCATCTTGTAGGAGGACCGGACCAAAGTTAACGCTGATACCTGTGTCAGCATGCGCGTAGAAAGATGGACGAACGTTTTCATCACAAGTTACATATGGTGCGACCGGTGCACTTACGATTTATTTTATTGTAAAGTAACAAACGTTTAAAAATTCGAATGCTTCAGTCGCATCATCTTATCAGCAACACCACTTCTTGTTCACGAATCCAACCGAGAGTCAAAAATCATAAACAGTGCAACTTCATCTCATGTACGCCGCTAATTTCACGCAATTTGAAAAACATTCCTGGTTTTCATTATGACCTGCTGTGCGAGCAACACACGACAACCAGTTATGTTTTGTAAAGACTGACAATGCATTTGTCCATCTCCATTGCAGTACACAATGTATTTTGAAAAAAGTGCTGTCTTTCCACCTTGTTCTTACACTTCACCTTCATCAATATCGGATTGGTCGTGCTAAACGAAAAAAAGTCGAATTGTATGAAACCCTTTATCTGCGTTGGTGTGCGTTTTGTTTCAGAAATATGGACGAGCGTTTTCATCACCCGTTCACGTGCGTTGTGACAGCCCAGCGAATTGCGGAAAAAAACGAGTTTGTTGCAAAATTTATCCAGCATGTGAAGCAAATGATGACACCTACACCGCAAAGAATCGTTTGATGTTACGGCGAGCGGCAGCGGCGAACTGTAACCACCTGTCACTGGTTGCAAAACGGCGTATCGATTATCAAATACGCCACCGGCCCTACGATTTCGGCACTGGAAATTCATCACAGAAGGTAAAACATTGTACGTGATATTTATATTTTCATCCATTTTCGCATTTTAGCCTTCTTATATTTTCGAGCTTCTGCAACGCCTAGGCATTTCATGTTGTAATCTGATAAACAAACATCCACATCGCTGTACGACAGATGATGGTGCAAAACTTTACGTTTACGCCACAATATACGCTGCGATTCGATGCAAGGGTAAGTCTGGGCGCGTCACCCAATTAAACCTTGCGTTGTTGACTGCAGTTTCGTCACGGGTTCGCAATTATGCAACAGAAAAAAATCGATCTGAACAGTTAAAAATCGCGCAGTGGGGAGTCTTTAGCATCCATTTCTGTTTAACTGGTTGTCAGTAACGTCGACCGTCGGCGCCAGTGACGTCACAATTTGATAATCGGATGAAAACTTGACATGTCTAGACACGCCCACCCTTGCAGGCTACACAAACTCCAATATATGAAAATAATGAAATGAACGAAAAAATCACACAAAAAATATTTGCATATATTGGAGAATTTCATTTTGTCCTGAGAAAACAACCTTTGTTGCTAAAAATTTAACAGGAAAATGTCAAATTTAAAAATCTTCCGACGCCCATGATCTAAGATCATATCTAAAAAACAAAGCCACTCTGCGACATGTATCCTATCACACCTTACAACCTTGGTATTTGGTGCGGGTGCGCAACCTTTCTCTTGGGTAAAAGGGTTTGTGGTTCCATATGTTCAATTCTTGAACACAATACATTTTCTGCAGTCCAACAAAGCTGTGCCTTCATGGCTGTAAGACTAAACATCAAGTGGTGTTAATGCTAGTTCTGAGAACATACTTAACACAAAGCAATGTTTTCTTGCTGAATCACTGAGCAAAAGCTCTTAATTTTGCTAAATTTTCTACGAATTAAAATCACTGCAGTTTCAAGCACGGAAAAGGTATCAGACCATGATGTATGCACACAAGAAAATAATGGGGAAATTGTTTCTGGATGTGATGATATGCAGAAGTACGGGACGTGTAGCATTTACTTGTCTTTCAACTGAAATGTTTGCGCCTTCATCCTTGCGTGCTGCTTCCTGAAATACAAGTTTCATTTTATGATCGTAGCTGTTAAAACAAAGTCAATATCTTTATAAATGCATTAGAAATTCTTGAACGGACTATATTACGCAAAGAACCTACTAAATTAGTAAAAAATGCATTCACCATACTCGGTGATGAAGTCACCTTCAATAGTAAGGTTAAGTAGACAAATTCCACCCCCTAAGCGACAAATCTACACACCGTGTAGCAAGGGTATCTGCTTGTGTTGCCAAGAACTGCTTAAATTTTATATTTTGTACTGCAGTAATCACAATACATTTCCGTTTTCCAACCACGAAAAAAGTGTTAATACCAGGGGTGCGAAAAGCACGATTTTATAACACAGTTTGCGGACTTGGATCCGCGAAAACATACCAAAAATTTCGTTGACGGCCTCAAGTACAGAAGCGTACCGAGGGAGAAAATGCCCGTGGAGCCGAATCATTGGGGGGGAGGCGAAAAGTCTTAACAACGTTGCAAGTACTTTTTTCAATACAGTACATTTGCTCCCGAAAGACATTAGGTTCGGACATGGGGGTGTCAATTTGTTTCTTGCTCCGGGCGCCATCTAACCTCGGTACGCCCTTGCTGAAGTAGCCGTCAAGTAGTCCCTCTCATGATGCTGTTCGAAACGCCCAATGACATCGTTTCCTACAACAGCAATCAACTATTAATACTAACCGCAGCAACGATGATATTCCCTGCATTGGCCTGTTTTAGACGAAGAACGGAAAGCAGAACCACTTTTTCATGGTAGATCATTCATCGATCTGTGACATTACCTATGTGATGTGAATTAGGCCAACCATCCAGGTCCATCCCGTCTGCAGTGTTGTAGTGGGGATGACTAGTGTTCGACTTTCGAAAGACAACCGAAGGTTCCATTTCACTCGCACGATGTTGTCTTATGTCGGCTGTAATTAAAATTCACCGCGCTGCAAGGAGTTGCTTTGTAGTTTTTTTGAAGATGAAATAAAGTTGTAGTTTACAGTTCATCTAGTTTGTACATTTCAGAGAAACAATCATTCAGATCCTGTGGTGCTAGGCATATTCTACACGTGCAACTACTCTTCTTTATGAGGTAAAGCGAGTTTGCATTATAGTTTTTTAAGAGATGACATACAGATCTCCCTCAGGAAGTTTTTTCGCCCTTTAAGAAGCTATTTGTAGTTCGTAAGAATGTTACAAATATTCTACTCCGGCAGCCAACGTGTTAATAGTTTTTTCATCTAGCCTGTACATTTCAGAGAAACAACCATTCAAATCTTGTGTTGCTAGACATGTTCTGCACATAGCGTGCGTGAGAAAAGGTGAAACCCCTGTTTTTTTGCGAAAATTTACGTATTGTTCAAACAAATCCAATGCCACATCTGGATACACATTAGCTGAACGGAACTCTTTATCTACAGTTTACTTTGACGTGACAAGATCCAGCACATAAAACGCCATTACAGACATATTCACTCTTTTATGATAAATTACTATTTTACTTCTTTTTATTACGTTTATCGTTTACCCTTAATTGCACACAATTGTGGTAGTCGGAATGATGGACAGGTAATCTGTTGAGGTCAGATGATAACGCTGCTCAAGGCGTTCTATTGTGACCTCTCAACCTTGACCGGAAATGATAGGGTGGAAGCCACACAACGGGTATTTTTACGTTCATTTTTAAAAGGAACTGCGGCATTCTGCTGGTTTCTGTCAGCGCGTATTTTTTCTTCACAGAGATGGGCTTGGCATCTGCTCATTGCAAGGTATGGCAATTTAGGTGTGTACCGCTTTAGGAAAAAGTGAGTAAATTCCTCTGATCTCCTGCAAAACGTCCCCAAAAATAGTTTGAAGAGTAAAAACGCCATCGTTTTTCTTACTCATTCTCAACCCTTACTGGGTTGCCAATTTGGTTTCCCGTGACATCAACCAACCGGAACACAATCCCAAACAACAGGAAGTATGGTCCGCCCACTCACATTCGATTATGCTGGGACGTAACAAGGAGTGCACAACGTCCCGGGCTCCGGATCATTGGGAGGCGCCGAATTACCGGGAGGGCGTCCAAAAGTCCCAACAGTGTCGCAAGTACTTTCTTCAATACTGCGCATTAGCTTCCGTAAGACCTTATAGTTCGAGGGCGCCAAACTTGTTTCTTGCCCCTGGCGCCATCTAACCTTCGTACGCCACTGGATCCAAGTATCGATTGGTTGAAAATTGTCTTATTGAAACATCCTAGTAGTGACATTACAACAAGTGAAGATATAGGACTACGACTGGTGACTTGCCATTTCCCTGATTTTCAGTCCGTTTCTGATGTTGTTTTTTTAATTGTGGGAAACTCGCTTGAAAAGCTATCGGACCAAAAATATTTTTCTCCCCATTTTAACTCCTAGTGATCACACGATGATGTTTAGCACCGTTTCTTTTTGCACACATATGTGTAGCCAATGTTTAGGTTATATCTGAACATATTATATTGGTCACGAAACTGAAATGTAACTGACGATGCAGGATAATCGACTTAGAACTGCAGAACATTTCGCTTTTCTGCGGTAGACACCAGCCTCAAGTTGGACATCAATGTGAAATAAAAAATTTCGTGCTTTCTCAAGCTTTCTGGGCCAACGTTTTTAGCTGTTTTTTGCTTTGCGAACTTTTCAGACTGCAACTGGTCACGAATTCGGACCGAATTCCATCAGTGGAATAATAGGGATTTCTTGCAGAAATAAAAAAATCATTATGAAGCCAAGCTACATCAAACTAAATCTCAAGTAGGAAATCCCTTCCGTTTGGTTAGCGCTCTGCTTTCCAGGCAAAGATTTGCTTCAACACTCTTTGTCGCTACAGTTGCAGATGTTTTAAAAACAAAACTATAATTGTGTATTTAATTATAGACAAAAGCAGAAGTTTTAAATGCCTTTTTGTGTCTGAAGCATCAAGTTATTTCAAATACCAGACCCTTTTCACAGGGTGAGGTTCAAAGAACTATGCACACTCTTAAGTTACTTTTTATGCTGCGATTTTGCCTAATCGGGTGATATCAACAAAACGAAAAAAATTATCTTCGTTTCGAACTTATCAAATAATGGAAAAAATCCTATAAACCAAACCTTTTGGGTAGACAAAGCGCGTTCCGAAAATCCCACACAAAACCAAAAGTACAATGAACGCAACACCCATTCCACCAATAGCTGCGGAAAGTGTAAGAAAAAAACCTGCAAAAAAAGGAAAAAAAACTTAAACGAAGTTTCACAAAAACGGCATTAAAAGCACAACATGGGGGCTTTATATCGTTGCATTTAGCGGAGTCAGTAAACCGCGTCATGTATTACCATTTTTTGAAGAACGAAGTTATTTCTGAACTCCCGTATGTTGCAAAATCAAACACGGCTCGGTAACTGATCACCACTAATACAACAGGAACCGGTTGTGGGGTAAGGGCTTAAAACTTTAGAGCAGGGTTTTCCAGTCCGGGGTGCGAGATTGCATTCCAACCGGTACCAGGTCGCAATCCAAAGGCTGGGAGATCACGTCCCTATGTAACACAATTTGTCGTGTATGTCCAAAGGTCACCTCCTCTGTTTCGAAAAGATTTACAATGGTGTGACAACATTCTAAAAATTTTTTAGGAGTGCGTCGCACAAAAGAGTTCGGAAACCACTGCTTCAAAGATATCAACGGTACAGAGTTGCACACCAGTGGAAGACAAGTTGTTTCTTACTTCTTTGACAACTACAATCACAAAAATTTAGTATTTCGTAAAGTTTGGAAGTAAATCCGTTATTCTATCTATTTCTATGCCCATCCTGAGCACATGTACCCCTCAAATTTACAGAGGTCGATAAACATTCTCAGGGAAAAGCGAAGGTGCTCAAGAATTTGTGGGTAAGCAGAAACGGTGCTACAACAGCGTAAGGTCTACCGCCATATGTCGCCTGCCCAGGTGCAGCGTGAGGTCTACCGCGTCAGTTTCCACAGTGTGAAGCCCAAGCATTGATGAGCCTTGGGTTTTTGGTCTTAAACAAGGCTCAGACTGTCAGTACTTTTGGGTGGAATCATGGAATGGTGTGACCGCAACACTTTAATCCCATTATTGAAAGGGAATGTGCATATGGTTCTGTTATTAATTCAGATGAGTGGCCTGCTTATAGCAACCTAAATGCCATGGAGTATCAGCATTCTATAGTAAACCACCAGCAACATTATGTGGATCCAGAAACTGTAGCACACACACAGGCAATTGAGTGATCGTGGTTGGACCCTAAAACGATGATACTGAAGAGAATGCGAGGTGTCAGTTGCCAGCTGTTCCAGTCGCATCTTGATCGTTTTTGCTGGAAGGTGATAAGAAAAAATTCCAATGATCTATTTGTGTCATTCTTGGAAGATGTTCAAAATGTGTATCGCTAGAACAAATGTGTGGAAATTATGATGACATGTTTATTTTTACCTTTCTTCCTATATTGCAGTGGTAGACCTCACGCTACAGTGCTAACGGGAGGTAGATCTCACGTTATAGTGGGGTAGACCTCACGCTATAGTCGCACCGCAGAAGCATTTTGCAACAACATGAAAACAAGCGATTGTAGTTATAAACGAAGTATAAGCATAATAACGTTTTGATAGAAACTATTTCTACTTGGCAATCTTCAAAAGCTACGTTTGCTGGAGGCTGAAAAAGGATTAGAACACGTTTTGTACCATTCCTAGCACTTGGATATGCAAAAGCGCGAACAGTTATTAAGTGAGGTGTGGTGAAAACATTGTATTTGAATACTAGGTATAGACTCCTTTTCAAAAAGTCTTTTCTTCATTGAGCAAACTCAAAAACTGTTCAAGGGAAATTCAAACAAACTGAGATATTACACTCGTGAAAACAAAACACTACATGCTTCTGTCAACATACACAAGCATTTCCCACACCTTGCTGCAAAGGCACGGTTAAAATCTAAACTATATCAGCACTTAGTATTGATCTCTGAGGTTGAATCGTGCACTTTTTTTTATATACTTAAAAGAAAGCATGCTGACTTTTAACTTCGGGTGGTGCTGTATTCGCGGTAGGTTTTTCATGTCTTTCTTTCTTGTAGAAAGGAAAATCCGTGTTGCACATCGACTTGTTGCAACAGCATAGCGCTTGACCACCTACAAATCGATGTAATAACCTGAAACTTGTGAGCAAAACTTTCTGCGCTACAATATATTAAGTAGAAGTACATGAAAAGGAAAATTATAAAATGTCGCAGGGTCGATGTAAAACAAATGCACAGTTCCACGAGTAACTTGACCTCAAATAAGGTCGCACGCTAAATCATTACCGCTGTAACAAACGGAAAAAGGTACAGTAGTCTGAACGGGACAGGATATACGGCCAATTTGTGGCCACGAATAACGTGCTCGAGTGCATGTGTAGCTAACCAAAAAGAAACAGTGCTTGGGTAATCTTCCGAGGTTTTGCCGATTGCGATTATCCTCGATTTTTTCTGAATAAAAACAGAAAGTTTTTAAGTTTCCATATGATACAACTTTTTCAGCCTATCCCCGCAATGACAACCCGAAACTGTAGCTATGGCGACCGATCCAGTTAATTATTTAAAACAGGGGCCGGCAACCTACGGCAAGCGTGCCACCAGAGCCGTATCAGCCGCACTCCATACCCCCCAATTGGGGGGCACGCTATCACAGGGGGTCCAAAATTCAGTCCTGTTACCACTTAGCCCCCGTGAAAGCTTCGATACCCCAAATTGAAATATGAAACACTAGAAATCAGTGAAGTTAGGAGCCCCTTTGAAAAAAAGTGCTTATGCATTACAGTTACTTTGGCCCCCTTTGAAAACAAGGTATTTGCACATTACAACTGCTGTTGGGGGCCCCGTTGAAAGCAAAGTAGCCTACTTATACATTACATTTGCTGTTGGGCCCCTTTGTAAACAAGGTACTTTATACATTAGAGTTGCAAAGGGTGGCCGGAGGCAAGTGCCTCGCTTGTTTTCCCATACTTAAACACACCACTGTATATAACCCTGATAATGATCTTATATGAGAATATTAAACCGATTGAACACGTTCTGCTTCATCCGATATGCGTACTTTCTCACCTGATGTGCGCATGTAAACACTGTAATGTAAAGTTATCCTTATTGAACACATTGAACTTGCTGATGAGTTTATCACTTCAAAAACGCAGATTTCACGCGATTTTTCATAATAACCTAGACACACAAGTCGACTAAAAAATCAGATCTGGGTGGAAAAAACCCTCAGTGGGAGCCCTGGTCACATGCGGCAAAACGCTTACTACCATAATTTGAAGTGAACATTTCAAGTTTTGCTGCCGTGTTATTGTTACGCAGTACAACAATCCGCTAGCAAG
>Ga0210059_1010914_pt1 | contig 13965 bp, 6 predicted proteins | sample Ectturendosymbi2_FD_188042 | JGI IMG/M metagenome (GOLD analysis project Ga0210059, IMG submission 188042) | Ecteinascidia turbinata endosymbiont from Florida, USA - Sample 2 (SPAdes) (version 2) | ecosystem: Host-associated > Tunicates > Ascidians > Unclassified | place: Key West, Florida... | reverse complement strand
GGCAACAGGAAACGGGAAGTGTCTATCAAACGGTTGACAAACGCAGCATGAGGATACTGAATGGTTCAGTTAAGTGAAGTGACCAAGACGCAGAGCAATTTACAGTAAGATAAATGGAATGGCAAAAGTCTGTATGTTTAGAAACCAACTGATTGTTATCATAATTTGACTGCATGGAGTTTGAAACTAAGTGCAAGAAGGGCGAAAATACTGATTTGGCAAATGACGGAAAGTTATGAAGATTCTATGGATGAATTGTTTCAACATAGTTATTAAATTGAAAATGAAAAAATATTAAAGGTTTAATATTAATGTATAAAGTTAATAATTATTAATTGAAAAATATTTATTAAATAATTAATATTTAATAATTATTTAATAAATAATCGTGAAAATGTGTTTTATGTATGTCCTAACGTATTATTAAAAGAGATACGTGTTATTAAAAAATAAGCATTGTATTAGGGATGATGCGTATTATAAGGGATAACACGAAGGAGTGAATGTGTGATATTTGGTATAGTCATACATGAAGCGCACAACAAGAATTATTGAATGCGAGAAGCATTATTGCATGAAAAGCGTAACACACAGTACAGCTTGTGCACGGATGCGAGAAAATAGGATCTTTATTGCACAAAGTGTCACGCATGGTATACAATGTAGTAATAATTAATAATGCAATGTTTGCACAAAGTGTCACGCATGGTATACAACATAGCGATTATTAATAATGCAATGTTTGCACAAAGAGTTACGCGTAGTACTAAAAAAATGTATGAAAAGTAGATCGCGGTATGCATTGTTCTATTAAATGCGAATAATATGATGCATGAAAAAAGGTGCGTAGTATACTGCACATAGTAACTTATAACACAATGTTTGTATAAAGTGTCATGCGGGGTATACAGTGCAATGTAATGTATACATGATTTAATTTTTTTCGCATGTGCAAAATTATAAGAATGGCATAATTTGTATAAGTTGGAGAAGAAGGCAAAGAACCTATAAATACTGCTGTTTTCAGCAGAAAAAAGAGTCTGACTTTGGAACTTGTTGTACTGGCAAGGTGCTTGTTGTACTGGAGCATGCCCTGGAACTTCGGTGAAAGGGAGGGTCCGGTTGGAAGCATTTTGTCATACCTAGCAGAAGGGGTGCCTGGTGAAACAGGTCCTTCTGGACAAGTAAAGAAACTATTAATGAACTATGTATTAACTGGATCTATAATGATTTAAAAGGAGATCCAAAGAAAATAAAGTCAGCATTTAAGTAAGCATGATGGGTGACACAGAAAGTATTTATGATGCCATTCTTATAACCAATTTAACATGTGTAAACATGCAGTTGTGTCAGTGAAAGTATAAACCGTTGGTAAAAAGAATAAAATTGCTCTAAAAAGAAGTTATGTCAGTGACCCCAATGTTTGCTTTTAAACATTATTAATGTTTTTAAGCAGATGTTGTTGGTTACGGCAATGATAAGTTGCATAAGCTCGTGAGGAGTATGAGAGATGGGCATTAGTGTTAAATGAATCCTCAATCGGATATCGAGAAAAGAGTATAGTTATTTTAAAGATATCACCTTAATCGATTTGTATGTTTTTTTTGTTCTAACATAGTGTTAGCAAGAAGGGTAAAACAAGAACATTTAAACATTACACTGGGTCGCAACCGATTTTTCTCGTTGGGGTGCACTGCACCAGTTCGCGATGAACTGAACTGGACTGAGAAATTGTAAACCCCGCCAAACGGAACTCTGTCCAGGTTACCATAATTCTTTCCCATCCATACAGACAAAAGCGCGGAAGCGATTTGTATAAGGTGAGTTGAACGGCAGTAACAACGCTTCTTGAATATCTGGACGACCATCTGGATGTTTCCTAGAGGATGGCAATGCGATGGTTGAGCCATAAGTGGTTGTGACTAATCTTCACCAACCTGAAACAGGATGAAAACAAAAAAGCTGTAACACAGAGAACGAATACAAACAAAATAAAGTGATGTGCATGACTTTGACTAACATACTAAAATGGCACAAAAGGTATGAATTTTTTTTCAGTGCATTAATCACACAGTTAACAAGAAAGCGGACAATTAGGCGAACTATGTTAGAGTTCGAAAACTTTCTATTGAACACTGAAGTAGCTGTGTAGCGTCATCAATTGTTACAAATGTGAGTTGCTACCATACGTCATTCCTGTCATATGGGAAGCTTCCTCGCGATTGCCACCGAAGCGAAAAAGTAGTTCGTGCGGTATATTTGAGTAGGACTTGTAGATTACAGAAAAGAAAAATACTTCCTGTAAGACGCTTTGACAGTCGTTATGTTTTGTTATTTCTGACACGTTGAAGCAACATGTAAAACAACCACTATCGAAATGTCCAAAAATCCAGATTGCAACCGGTCCATATGCCAGCTCCCAAAAGCTGCGAAAATGCCGCACTTTCTTGAACGCTCATCAACGTCACGCAGTGACCTACTGTCACCCAACAAAAGAGTCTTTTTGTGTTACCTACTCAAAAAGAAAGGATATACCTGTAGGACAGCTAAGTTCAGCACGCTGCCTACAAGTCTCATGAAGAAAACTTGTTTTGAGTGTTCTGGTTAAACGGAAATATCGATGGCCCTTTCTCCTCCTCACTTGAGAAGATTTAGACTAATTTCCAACGATAAAAGTACACTTTCCAGGAAACGATTGCATTACAGGCGGTGTCGCATTCAAGAAAAACGATTCTTTGCCACAAATCGCTTCTACCCCGTGTGTATGTCTTTCGGTATATCTATGTCTGTTATGTGCATTTGCATAAACAAGTCACGCATGTATAAGCGTTTCACTTTGTGAGCTCTGAAATGTTCGGCATGACATGTTCATATTCTCTTGGATATAAATCAACTCGTCGTACTGTCTGCAAATACGAACTAATTATGCATTCCGCGCAAACACGCATGAGGCCTAGTAGCGGAAAGTAATACAGTTTACGGCATATATATCTTAATTTCATAACCAAATTCCCAAGTTCAGAAATTCGTACCTCTTGAAATTGTCTATTTACAAAAAGGTATGGGTGCAACAGAACAGGAGATCTTAATTTTTAAGGAGTTGAATCAGCAACACGATCATACAGCGAATAAGAAAAATTCTTAACCCAAAATATATTTAAAATTTTCGAAGAGTTTTTGTTGCACTATGCAATTTCTTAGCTGATTTCGGTACATTTGTTAAAACGAAAATTCAGGATGTGGTTTACAGCATTTATATTTTTAATCGCCGTTTGCTTGAAGGAAAATTTAAAGTTAATATAATTTTAACCCTTCAAAGGGTTAATCGGGTTTATGCACATTTGCTTGAATCAGTGTGGAAGACACATTGTTACGCAGAAGGTTTATTTCTTTCTGAGAAATTGTGTGACAGAAAATGCTGAAAATTCCCAACGAACCATGCGAATGCGCATTTTCTTGGCATGACTAATATCACTGAATACTTGATTGACTGCATATGCGGACATGCGCACGTGGAGGCATGCGGATGCCAGGTTTCCACATTTTTCTTAGAAACATAGGAGGCGTAGTCAGTGGGGCCATAGGGGCCATGTCTCCCTTGAACGTCTAGCATATCTTGTCGTTTTGTGTTTCCAAACGCGATTTCCTAAACCAAATATTGTTGCTCGCTTGATATCAAAATATTTGGGCCCCAGAAATTTTGTGCTGGCTGCGCTGATGCTTGGACGTCCTGGGGCCGCGGTGTCCTCAAAACGTTTCAGCCTGATTTCACATTGTTTAGGAGAAAAACTAGTTCAACGCATTAGTACATCATATGAACAACAGCAGTTTTTAATCTGGTTATAATCTGAAACTCCCAATGCTACACTTTTGTGATTGCAAACACACACATGGCTGGTGAGCATGAAAAAGGTGGGAAACACGTGCCCTGGCATGATCTTCAACAGGTGTCCAAACGTTCGAGTACTGCACTGGAAGGATGACTTCGCCATCTCATTCCAGATCAATGATGGTTTCGTTTCAATGAAATCCAGGTGTGATCATTAAAGCAGTAATGCGGATTTAACCGGTAGGGAGTGAAGTAAAAAGGGCCAAGGTTATTGGCGTTGCAGCTGTGAAATAGAAAAATGGGTAGAAAATTACATAACAACAGTATTTTCCAAAGCCGTGGAAAGTAATTTTGCATGATTAAATGCAAGCAATTGTGAGAATATGTCAACCTGAAAAGAAAGGTTTCCTTTCGACGAGAGCTTTGTACTAACGGTGGCTTCCCGCCGACGAAAGTTTCGTATTGATGAAGAAACGCGTGTACATGTTGACGCAAGCTGAAGAGAGTATGAGAAGCTGAGAGACAAAGAAGCTGTAATATGAGAAGCTGTGAGAAGCTGTAATATGAGAAGCTGAGAGACAAAGCAACTATGCACAGTGCTTATGTGGGACACCACGAACAGCGGCCATTTCTTATGGATCTACAGGCGCACATTTTATTGTTCAATGGCAGTTTCCCATGTCACTGAACTAAACAATCACTCCCTGTAGAAAACAAAGGTGAACTGTATGAAACAGTGGCTCCCAAACTGTGGTATGCGTGCCAGTAGTGGTATGCGAAGGCCTTCAAGATGGTACATGAACAGACTTACTTCCTGTTTTTCTTCACAAAAATATATTCACTGTTATAATTTTTACCTGTCGGGTTCTGTTAATAAATTCCTGAATTTTTGTGCAGCCTACTTCCATTGTTAATTTCTAAAAATGGCCATAATACTTTCTCACAGCCATTTTCTTCATGTTGCATTTGTGTCATTTCTGGTTTTCCAAACTTTTGATCGAATGATATTTGGCACATTGACTTTTCCTGGAACAAGGTGGTACGTGGTGATAGTACGGGACCCACAAATGGTACGCGATCAGAAAAAGTTTTGGAACCTCTGGCAAAAAAGAAGGGACACTTTGTCAACTTGCAGAAAACAGCTTCCAATGGCTTTATTTGATGTTTTGTGTTGATAGATGGTCTGTGAATTTATTTGTAAAATCACCATTTTAAATGATTGAGGTTGATTTCGCAGTGTGAGCGAAATTATTTTGGCACACTTCGTAGAAGAGATTACATCGTCCAAAATGCTTATGTCAGCACCAACATTTTGAAGACTGCTCAGAAATGTTCTACAATTTTTTGTAGTTGGACACACGTCTATTTCCCAAAACGTTTTTACAAAATTCCACAAAAACTCTTCAGGCTGAGAATTACTTTTTATTCATAGAATCTGGAGAGCTACGGTTATTTATTAATGCTTTGATCTAAGGCCTGAGTGCCGTCGCATATGCAGCTTTGATTCATCTATCGTTGTTGCTGGAGTTTTGGTGTAAATGCATCGGGCACAGTCCACATCCTTGTCAAGTGCTTTTACAAATTGTTTCATAATACCAGGCTTGATATGAAAGCGGGGTAAAGTGATTTTATATCATTTCACAAGAGCTTGACCATGACTATTTGCACAGAGTACCATTTCTTCTTTTACAGGCCAATATTTTTTTATCCAATGTTGGGACTTTGCACTGACACCCCACAGGCAGGGAATCATGGAATCATCGTTTAACTACCTTGCAATCCAAGAAAATTCAGATCATTTTCAAATCGACATGAATGATCCACTTGTGTTCGTAGTATGACATTTTCATAGTAGAAGCTTAATTTCGATGTATTTTTGTTGCGGACAAATCGTACAACATCTTGCCATTCGCTCCCTGATGTAGGTCGCATTGTGACGTATTACCGTTGATCACGTGGCCCGTGTCAATCTGCGTTCTGAGCAGTGAGCAGTGTTGCCAATTTGGCTTTTTTACATTTCCAGTTTTATTTTCTTTTTCAAGAAAGGCCAAATAACACTGATTTTTTCTTGGCCTTTTTTGACCTCTTCAATTTTTATTTCGCTTTGGCAGATTTAAACATGGATTTAGAACATTTCTGTACATTGGCAGGTTTCTGGACACTGTTTCCGGACACAGAATGTTGAATTTTTGCCTGAAAGCTTTGCACTAGACTTTTATAATTTTTGTTTTGCTCTTTGCTGTTTCAGGTTGCTCCCAAGCAAGACAAAAATTTTCGAGAAGTTTATTTATTAAGTGAGCTTCATTCTGTACATCTACATACTGCCTTTTAAAAGTGCTGAGAAACCTATGTGGGGGTTTGAAAGTGTCGTTGTGTATTTATCTTTCATTTGGCTTCTTTGATGTTTTTTTGTCTTTTTTTAACTGCTGATATGACTTTTGTGCTCATGATAACCTGGTAACTCTCATTCTGACACCAAATAGTGTGTTGACAAGTTCGTCAATTGTGGTTGTGATTGTGCGTGTGGTTGTGGCTGTGTGCTGCTCGCATAGTGTTGTGTCGTACGTGAATTCGCCGACCCTTAGTAATTAACTGTGAATTTAGCGTTTCTTGGCTGTGTTCTCTACGTGGCTTGTAACTTGCGTTCATTGCGTGTTTGTTATTTGAACTGCCACTGATCAACGAGGTGTGAACAGCACAGCCGTTCAGGTTTAGGTTGAGTTGCGGTTGGGCACTGAATCCGAAACGTTTCGCCGCTGTTTCGCTAGTTAAGACTAGCTGGGTTTTCGTAACATAACCAGGCAGGCACAAGTGCAAGCTTGCGCAGCGCCACGATCTGCGAACCCTTTAAAACGCCTGATACTCCCTTCAAGTCAGTGATTTGACGTTTTGCTTTGCGGCTTGTTCAGTACCCAAAAGGAATAGATCCAGAAGTATTACCGTTATACAAAAGAACATACTCCAACTTCGTTTCGAGCTATTGATAAAAAGTCTCCAACCTTTAGACACCAAGCTTCGTCAGAAAATCGTGAACCTTTCTGCAGTAAACAACTAATTTGCTTGGTTGAAATGTGGCATGGCTTCAGCATGACGTTTCCGGCAAAAGGTGATGAGAGTACCTGGTCAGAGAATAATTTTTTGTTTGGGACTGCGAGAACCACTGTAGAGGTTTTAAGGCCTGCGACATCCATTGTAACGTCTTGGAAGCAATTTCGGCCATAGGTCGTTAACCGATCGCGCTAGAGGGTCATTGAAAAATGCAACATGAGATGCATTGAGTGACGTCACCAGGGTGTCTCTCTGACGTCAAGAAAATTTTGAAATCTACAAAGCTTCGCATATTTGATGTCTTTTTTACATGTGTGCAACATGTTCAAAGACTCTCTAGCGCAATTGGTCGCCAAATTATGATCAAATTTGCCTCAAAAGCCACCAGTTGTGATTCTGTAGTCGTTCCTCACAGGTTTTAAGCATTGAAGTGAGCAGCTCAGAAGACTCTATAGAAAGAATCATATCTGTCGACAAGTCAATAATCTCTCTTTGGTAAGAAGATTGTGGAGATAAAAAATGGGGCATATCATAATCTGCAAGGGTGGTACCATTACAAGTTGAAACAAGCTTGAAGTCACTGAAAAGAGAATCTGTGGCAAGTCATAAGCAAGATTCTTACAAATACTACAAAAATCCAACATAATCTTAGATGAAATGTAGTTCCATAAGCGCCATGCACCTTCAATTTCACTGTTCTAGACGTCCACTCTGTGTCTTTCACCAATTTTTGAAAAGTTGAGGTAGAGTTAAGTTACTATTGTTGTATTGATTATTATTGTCGCTGTTGTTTGCTATTGCATGCACAAATTGTGTACTCTTGTTTTATTGCGCTCAAATATGCCCCTAGTATTCGTTGCCATGACAAGCCATAATAGGGGAATCTTCCAGAAAATTGAACTCTTTAGAACTTGAAGGAGATTTTCTCGGAAAAGATTATTCAAGCATTTCCATATTTGCAGAGACAACTGTCTGTAATTAGAAATTACGTCATCACGATACCGCATTCTAGTAGAGATAATCTGGGATCACACAACACCTGAAGAACATTTTGGAGACACCCGACTAGGTCATTGTCAAAAAAACGCACGAAAAGTCACCACAAATAAAGCAAGGCGAGAGGACAAATACAAAGGTGGAGCATGGGAAATGTGCCGAGTGATTCGCCTTAACCGACAGCTCCCATCACAACCAATTACAAACAAACAAGAACTTTCAACAAGCCGAGCCATCCAAGCGAAAGAGTTTGTATGACCGGAAATTGAAAAGCTCGGTAACAACTTAGCCTAGAAAATGTGTTGAAGCCTTGGCGGATCATTCTCGAAAGTTCTCTTTATTCCGTTTTAAACTGTGATTGCATTCCTATGTAACTGTACATGGAGTGTATTGACAACGTTTGGGCGAAAGTCTAGATTTCGTTACTGCAGTAATGAAAACAACTGTATAAATTATGAATCAAACAGTTCGAAGTTGTATTCCAAATGGACATGGAGTGAGTTTTGAATTTGGTGGGGCAAAAGACGACATCTAGTTCTTGTACAAACGCTTGTTTTGATTTCATGTAGTGAAATAAGTTTAGAAGAAAGAACTTTCGAAAAGAGATTCGTTGATAAACATACGTTCATGAACGGGAAGTCAAATACAAAGGTTGTTTACGAAGCTCGAAAAGGAGAAGTTATGTAAACTTTTGTAGTGCTTTGCCGAAACATAAACTTACGCATTATAAAAACACAATTTGAAAACGTCACCCACTTAAGAAAACTTAGAATCCCACAGACATATTTATCTCTGCTACTTTAGTTTCTTACATTTTATAAGCAAATAAATTTTGTAAATAAAAGTAAGTTTGAAAAATACAAGTTTCGTTCATGTGTCATAACAACGGAGACATGTAAATCACAAGTACTTTGCGTGTTTTTACTTGAATGCAAAAATATAGTTCCTGGAGTAACGGTGAAGAAAATAGTTGTTTCAGCCAACTTGAAACTTAACTTTGAGTATTTGAAGTTTTGTGGCCCGCGGAAAGGTTCAGATTTTAAATAGAGTGTGGTCCGCAGGTCGATTTCCGATTTTTATTTTTGCCTCAAATTTGTAACGTTTCAAATAAACATTTTTGTTTTCCTATGCGACAAGTTCAATCAGTGTGAAATGAACAGAACCAATCTTTTTGTTAGGCTAGATTGGCAGAAAGGTACAGTATTTGTTGAACGGCTGGTAGGCATGAGGTGCTTGCGTGATGATTTATTACGTAGGCATTTGTCATCATCGCGTGGACAACAGATGTCTCTTGTACAGGCAAGCATTGCCACTTTAGGTGTTGCCACTTCTGATGTTTTAACATCAAATCTGATCTTTTGAGAGAAATTTCTGCATGATGTTTTGGCAACAAATCTGATGTTGACTGAGCTGTTATTTTTTTCGCAAACTTGCTGTACTTTTATGATGAAAATTAGTTAGATTCATGATTTTTAAGTTTCCTTTTTCAATTTCTCACCCTCACGTGCGTTTGATAATTGTTCCAAACAGAAGATGGTCCCCTTTCATTCACTACTTTTGACTTTTGGTAGACTGCTTGGTTTCCCAATTTTTGTTTGCATCTGATGTTTTGCGTAATGAGCCCCATTTTCGGTATTTTCCTGTGCTTTGCTTCAATTATCTTTACCTTCACCACGTTCCAAACCAGGCATGTAACCAGCTTGGGACACCGGGCAGGGCAAAGAGTTTTCTAAGCCGGGCCCAAATTTTTAAACTGAGTCCAATAGTTTTGAACTATGTCCAACACGTTTTTCCAGTGGGGACAAAAAATGTGCAGCCCCCTTTCACCTCCCTAGTCACGGGCGTATTCCAAACTGAAGAAGCCCTCATCATAGCTTTGGGAATAATAGGAATAACATGTACGTTACGCATAAATAACCGACTTTTTTATTTAATGACAATACTTCGCTCTGTTTCGGATTCAACGTGGGTTATGCCACTTTGCTAGGTATTGGTAATAGAAGCATTTAGCTCATATTAAACTACAATTTAAAAATCTGATGTTATCTGATGTTGAAAAAGACAGCAATCTGATGTTAACGCGAGCGCGACTGACCCCAGAGCAACACTGGCCACTTTGCAGTATATTCCTTCAAAGATTATGTAGGCTTAACAGTACATCTGCTGTGTTACTTTGCCTGCGTTTAGGCAAATCGTGTTTTGTTTTTATTTTCTCAATTAATTAGTTGGCGCTATATGGTGAGCTGTTAGGACAATTTTGCCATTTAAGCTTGAAAACTTTTTTTGTAGATTTGATTTTGGCTTGTAATTATCTGCAGCTTTTGCCAGAATTTCAACTTTAGCGTAAAACTCTAGCTAGAACATTGCACTACAGCCTTGAGTTTACTCACACATTGATGGTAGCTTTGGAAAATTTGAAAAAATAAAGAATAGAAAGATAGAGGTAAACGGAAGAGGAAATATTTTCAGAAAAGATGGACTTTGGATTACTTTTTATTGTAAAGCTGGATAGAAGACCCTTGTGTCTTATTTGCAACAAATTATTAGTGATAATAAAGAATGCAATGTTAAACGCAGGATTACGGAGTCGGCGTCGCAAGGCGTCGGAGGTTTTCGGGTTGAGTTAGATTCCTAAGGATTTTTATCCAACTCCGACTCAGAAAGTCCAGTTGAACCATTTTTGTGACATCGCACTCCTAAGTTGGGAATCCTAACTCGTGCCTGTTGAAATCGTACAGTTTCTTTTGAAACTTTTATTGAAGCAGATAATTCTTGCGGTGTACCATTATTTCCATTGAATACTGGTTGCTACAGAATTGCTAACAGTCAAAGTTCGTTCACGTTATGTTAAGACGTTGGATTCGGAAGTCGGTGTCGAAAATTTTCAAAAAGTCGGAAATTGTGCAAAGGTCGGAGTTGGAGTCGGACAATTTGCTTCCGATTCCGCAACCCTGAATTTAGCGACACTGTGAGACGAAATATTCTGGAGGTGTTTATGGAAACCTAGATGGGGATAAGAGGGAGCTCAATATAAAGCAATTACAGGAACAATTGCATAGCCAGCGTTTCATGTTTCCATGTGGAAACGCAGGTCATTCGATGTTGAACGCGGAGAAACCAAAAGCTTGGTTGAGCAACGTTGGATTGGCGAAACACGGCGCCAAAAGCAAAAATATGTTAAGAGAAAAATAGTTTGCTATTTACTTTCCCTTACAACCACACCAGTTCACCCGCACCTGGTATTCCCATTATCCAGATTCGGTGCTCCACAAGCAAGCATTACGTATTCTAAAGGGTTGCAAACCTTCTGTAGGTGGCCATCGAGGTGTCTAACCCGCAAAGATTGACACATTCAGCTGTGGCCCGTGGACCAGTCTGGTTATGTGCATTTGGCCAACAAAAAGTGTGTCGGCCAATGTTATCCATTTGATTACAGTTCAATAAAGTGACGAAAGAATTTTACATGATAAACTGCACTACTACATATAAGAATTGAAACTACTATCCAAATATCAATATGGGTTTACAGGCCTAAACCTTTAACTGCTTACGTAGTTGCGAGTAATTATTCTAACCTATCGAGTAATGTCGATAATGGACTATACTTTTATCGTATATTTCTTGGCGTATCAAAACCATTTCACACTTCTAATCACAAACTTCTATTTAACATAATTCATCATAACTTCAGTATGAGAGGCATTCCCTTACACAAGTTTAGGGGATCAATAGAAGCGGATTTTATCTGGTTTCTTTAAAAACAAAACGGTTGAATTGGCTTTTGGGTGGTTTCACAAGCCACAAAAAGTCGTTTGGACTACCTCGTAACGTCACACTGACCCCCAAAAATCCAAAATCCGCAAGTATCCAATTTGTTGCGATCTAACTTAAAAGACATTCTGCATCTTTTGATGTTTTCATTTGCGTTCAAGCACTATTGTCTGGCGAGTTATAGCTGGAACCTCAAGAGCCACTTTAGTGGCTCTGCGAGCATTCAAGACATTGTAAGTGCCAAAAAGGCCAATCTGGACACAGTAACAGCCGGAATTAGTTTTTTGACAATAAAACATTATTTGCAAGTTGTTTTCCATTTTTAACATTGCCATTAACATACATTTTTCATAGTGGGGAGGAAAATACGCCAAACAGCCAAATGGCGAATCAAAAATCACTCAAACTGTCCCATTTGGAGGCAATTAACGCTATAATTAAATAATTAGTTAAATCCTTCATTACACTTATTTAAAGTACCAATATAATTAGTTTATATACAAAATTCGAAAAACGCCGATTTTGGCCAAAACTGGTTGGCACACAACATAACCCTGACGAAAAAACGCCTAGCATCCAACGTGTAGCAGTTATTTTTCTAATAGTAAGCAATTCCCTAAAAAGGAAAATGTGCAATTCACATTAGCTACCATATTAAATGGCATACTTCAAGAGTCTGTGTTGGGTCTGGTACTTTTTGGTACCGGCCATTTGACGCCCAACTGTTTTAACACTGAGCTGTTTTCACGTCAATTTAGAGACTGGCATGTGTATGTAATGAAGATGGGTAAACGCATGGATAAAACTTTAGTGCATATCGTAATTTTAAGTTCGACCTCGCTGACATACAAGTTAGCCGTTGAATGAAATGTTTCGCGATTTTTTAATGTTTCTGATGAGTTTTGCTGCAGAATTTTTCCCATACATAACTGCTCAGAGATTCGCGATTCATAAAAAATCGCGAAACATTTCAACCATGACGACCTTTCTGTATTTTCCTAATACAATCAATGAATGTCCAGATAGCTGGATGGTTAATTCACAACTCAGCGTGCTGCCTCACCATAATTATTCTTCTACCACCATTTTACCACCAAAAAACTTTCTACCACCAAAAAATTTGCGTTGTGCGTATAGCAGTGACCAGAAAACAAAGTCAATTTATTTTGAATTGAGGCCCTTGCCCCCCCTTAGTTACGCCACTGCCGAATACTGTTCATACATTTTTTAATTTTTAGGGTCTGACGGGGGGGCCGTGGCACAGTGCCCCCCTTTCGCACGCTAGTGTTTACTGCTGATACTGCTCTGAAAGATGAAGCCACCCAGCGAATAGTAAACACCTTTCCGATTCTTTTTGAGGCTGATATGCAAATCATGTCACAGTCACTAAGTTCTCGCATGTTCTTCGGTGACTGGCTATACAAAGAATATAAACTTTCAAGAAAAAACTGCAGGTCATTTGTGCCAAATGGTATAGCATTTAGTGCATTGCCAACAGCATGTTCAAGTCTGTGATTGAGGCAATACTACAGTACATCAGGGAATTCATCTTTGAGCAATTTTCAAACCCTGATTTCGCCACTAACATTACGCTGGCTCCATTACTGCAAAATCCAATGAAGACTTCTTATAGGCACTCATTGGTGAAGCCATTCTTTAAAAAACAGTCCCAAATCGCGTCTTTAATATGAGAAGCACACAGGGTCTCTAATTCAACCAAATCCAGTGTGGAAAGGTAACAGGTGACGCTTCGCCATCAACGCTAGCTTTTACAAAAATGATTAAAAGTTGATTTGTCACCAACGCGGGTAGATTCGTCGGTTAGAACATTTATCTTGCTCCTCCTCTCAATGATTTTAGTTAAAGGTTTTTTAGCATCTGTGAAGACACACGACCTATTGTATCAACGGCAACAGTTGTACTGTGTAAGACACGCCCCATGTCTATGGAATTACATTCGTGAAGATCAATTAAACTTTCAAAGTTTGTGAAAGGTTTGTTACTTTTTGCCATGTAATATGCTGTTCTGGAATCTCGAGCAGTGGATTGAAAGAGAGTTTGTTCACTTTGTGTATTCAAGTTTGGCAATACATGAATGCACAAAGCCACACAATGAGCAAACGGTCTTTCAGTCCACTGCTCGAGTTTTCAGAACGTCTTTCTTTTCTATTTCAAGAATATTGATAGTTTCTTTATGTGCTTGATAGTTTTTGTGCTCGCTGATTTTTTTGCGCAACGATCATAACTGGACCTTTCTTGTGCTGCCATAAGAAGTGACATTGACCTCTGCCCATCGAGCCGAAATAATAACACCACGGGAT
>Ga0210059_1010913_pt1 | contig 13969 bp, 7 predicted proteins | sample Ectturendosymbi2_FD_188042 | JGI IMG/M metagenome (GOLD analysis project Ga0210059, IMG submission 188042) | Ecteinascidia turbinata endosymbiont from Florida, USA - Sample 2 (SPAdes) (version 2) | ecosystem: Host-associated > Tunicates > Ascidians > Unclassified | place: Key West, Florida... | reverse complement strand
TGTAATATGATTTTACCATAATATGTTTTTTTTTGAGTTTTTTTGGTTTATATTGTCGTTTTTGTTTTGGCTTTTTTTTCGCCCAATCGCAAAAGTGACGGCTGGGCGAACTGACGGCTAGCTTTACTCTGGTAAAATAGATACTAACTTTTTAGCTAAATATGTGGAGATATATTTCACTGCTTGCAGATTTAGCTAAATGTGCGCTGATTTAGCGGTTTTTGTGCTAAATCTGTCCGATAGAATTTTTATACAAAAGGCGCCCCATAGGTTACCTTGAAGTTTTTTGTGCAGCATGCTGTTCCCAAATACGAGACCTTCACAGATGCTATAAAGGGACCTGGCATGCTGACTAAACAGTCTCTTTACTTGTTACTGTACACCTCTGTTGAAATTAATTTGTTCTAGATGTTCTATGCATAGGTTATGGTTTCGCAAATTTCAAAGTAGTCAGTAGTAGCATGGCAAATGCAATACTTACATAACAAATTGAAGCTGTACATAACAAATTGCAGGTGTGACTGACTCAGACTGGATTCACTTGTTCAGTGAGCTAGGATTGGATAGGATACTGAAATGGTAGTTTTTTTGGTTTAAAATTAAAAAGTGTTTACCTGTAATTGTTACAATTTGGAATGTGAGAGCAGTTAAGTTACCTGATCCTATGGTTCATTAAATTTAAGCCAAGTTGAATGCACTATGGGAGTGTCTCATCTGTGGGATATATTGGAGACTGTGAAAGTTGGCAAAGCACTGGATGCTTTGAGAAATCAGCGACTTGCAGTTGACTTGGCTTTTTGGATATGTGAAGCAGAATCTCTTGCAAAGATGAGAGGTATTTCAAAGCCATATTTAAGGTGATTATGTTGTGAATGTAACATGATATTAAATTAAGCAACATTTGCTAGCGATTTAGTACTGTGTATGAACTTATCACATTATATAACCTAACTAAGGTTGAAGAAAGTGTATAACCTATGTCTGTGTGGCATATAGTTTACTAAATAGTTGCTGTATCTTTTTAATTGAACATAAAATATTGAACTTCAAACCTAGTAAGGTCTTAATGTAAATATTGTTTTGAAACCACGTTTAACTTTTTTCTGTTGAATTCTTTCATCTCATGCTTTACCTGTGACTAACAAATGTAACATTAATTGTATAAGGGTGCCCTGTAAAAGGTGGAGCTCCATAAGTAGCGGAGCTGGGTTGCAGAGGTTTGACGACGTAACCAGAATCGCTAAAACCGATATTTTGCGTTTGAGCAATGAGAACTAAACGGTAGTAAAAATAATTGTACTGCAAAAGGTGATATTACATCACGGTAAAAAAAGTGTATTTTGAAGTTTTATAATTTTTGGTTATCTGAGTTTTACAACGGTTTGGGGACGAAAAAATTGGTTTCAACAGTTGTGAATGTATGAAGTTTTTAAACATCGCAAACTTCCATGCATTCCATGTTTGGGGGAAACGCATACTAAGTTCCAATGATACAACATTTTTCATTCACCTTTTTTCGTTTATTTGCTTTTGCAACGCAACTTTTACCCACTCTGGTTACGTCATCAAACCTCCGCAACCAAGCTCCGCTATTTACGGAGCTCTGCCCTTCATAGGGCACCTTGTATAAGTGTCCATTTGCAAGGCCTGTGAATACAATGCAATACACATTTTCATCTATTTACTTTGTGTCACAATGCTTCAACCAAGCAACTAACAAATTTTCATTAAGGCAAAATCATTTGCCTGGGCAGTGTTTTTTTCTCCAAGAAAAGTGTGATATAAAAAGTATTGGTCTTTCATTCAAGAATACTTTCAGAAGATCATCATATTCTTAGCAGAGCAAAATGTTGACTAAACCATCAGTGTTGTTTGGTGACCACTAATGTTACTGAATGCTCAAGAGCAAATTTCAAGTGTTTGGACAAAGCAAAAAAACTTCGACTTAACTTGAAATATTTCAAAATATGAGTAGAAGTTGCTAAAACATGTAATGATTGATGTGATAATTGTGATAACAAAATTGATTAGAAAACAAATTTTTGACGTAAAGTATCAGTAAGACAAACAATCAGTTCAGTTAGAATAAATAAAATAAGTCTGAATAATTGTATTTGCACCAGATGTTGCAATGTTTTGAATAGTTAAAGCATTTATTTTAGTGCCTTGTGTGTGAATCCAGTAAATGATTTAGATAACAAAATAATAATTATGGATTACATGGCAGCAGTGATAATAGTGCACAAAGCAAACATGTTCTACAGCTATGAAAAATTGAGCCCAACAGTGCAGTTGTTAGAACAATGCCTACTGAATAGATATCTCTGAGAGTAAACCATTGTGTACCAAACTTTTTTTAGTTGTAGATAATAAACAAAAGTATGTTAAGTGCTTCACTGTGTAAATCCTTAGCAATAGATATTGTAAGCTCAAGTCAGCTCTTGTGACAAACTTTGAATGAACTGCATTAAATTTCCAGACTTTATTTGGAAGATCAAGAAGAGAGTCATTGATAACGGCCTTAAAGTGTGTTAGCATCAAAGTAAGGTAATATGTGGATTCATGTGTAATTTGTGCCTTTCAGGAAAGAGATCGGTGGAGAATGTTAGGCAATGTGAAAATGTTTACAGAAAATCAAAATCATGTCAACATGAAGACACAGGGTTTAACTTTTAGTCATCCAGTATTTAACTGTTGAAGAAAGCAGCAAAGTCAATCTAGGCTTAGTCCAAGAAGCCTGACCAAAGTGCCTCAGTGTCAGTTGAAAAAAGGCTGTTGCATTGAAGGAAACAGCAAAGGAATGCTTTATTTTTTTCTGCATTGTGATACATTTTATCCTTTTCTGTTGTTCTAAATTAGTTTTGTTTAGATCAGGGGTGGGCAAACTTTGTGTGTGGAGGGCCACATTTTAAAAAAATGTTGCAGCCGAGGGCTGCACACTCGCATTACAAAGTAGGAAAATTTATTCAGTGTGTAAATAACCACATATTCATATTACAAACAATTTTCATACTTAACATTCGGTACGTTCAATGCTATTTATACAGTTATAGTTAGAACTCAAACAAACTATTTTCATAAAATTCTACATGCTTAGGAGTTTCTGCAAGTGCCGGTGGGCCGCATGAAATGGTCTCGATGGCCGTATGCAGGCCATAGTTTGCCCACCCCTGGTTTAGATTATACAGATATTGGTGCCTAAACCATGTTCTTTCACATGAAATCATGGTTGCATTCAAATATAAACTGTGTTATTACTACTTAAGTGTATTGCTGGCTCTTTGTGCTTCTCGAGTTTTTAAATACACAGTGTTGAACTCAGTAGTAAAATTATCGATAATGCCACATATATGTATGCTACTGTGTGCCAATTTTTTAATGTTGTGTAATTGAAATTCCATCTCAATTGTGTATTGTGTAGCGTCTTCACTCCCACACGCAAAACGCTAGACTTTAAACATGCATCGTAGTCCATTTTGGTTGTTTAGGACAGCACTCTTCAACTGTTGTGCATGGTGTACCCTAGGGTGCACCAAAATATGTGTGAGGTGCACCGCTACAAAAGGGTTCACAAGGGTGCATCACAACTTGTCACACTAAACAGATACATTTTACAAAAACTTTATGTTAGCAAAAATGGACCATTAACCAACTAGTGACTTTTAGGATTTAACCTAGATTTTGCACATTCTGAAGTGTGGTGCATAAGCGTCTGACCATATCAAGCTTATTGTTGTAATTGGTTGATTATTTGTGATTCATAAGCAACAGACAGTGAGCCATAGCAATTGAATTATGTCTAGCTGAGTTACTGAGTTGAGGTACTTACTTACTTAGGTCAAGGTACTAACAAACATGGGCGCAATTAGGTAGGATGGGGAGTGGGGACGTGTCGGTAAATAGGGTGCATAAGTTCGTCAAAGCATCTTTAAGGGTGCACCATAACAAAAAAGGTTGAAAAGCACTGGTTTAGGATATGCATTTGGTAGCATTGCACAAATGTATGAAAAAAAATTTTTGACATAAATAGTACTATGGAATTGTTTGTGTATTTTTTGATACAGGTTTCAAGTGACATATATTGTTTACCACACAGTTTGTCAATGGCGTGAAGTAAGAGATTCATCCCGAAGCTTTTCGTCTGACACTCTTCAAGGGACATCGTCAGAATAAAGTGGAGGTACAACCGAACTGGTTTATAAACAGAAAAGCAGAGTTATCATTGGTTGAAACAGTAGCCAATAGGAAAGGGTTTAGGAGATCGGAAAAGAAGAGTTCTCATTGGTTGAAACAATTAAGCGCCAAGTACATCCTGGTGCTTGATGCTGATGGGTGGTAGACAGAACGACAGCCCGTGGGAAAGAACATATAAGTTTGTTATGTTGTTCTTCTGAAAGTTCGTCTGGTTGCCAAAGCGGTGTTGAAATAGAAGACATAGATTGTTACTGTTCTTCTTTTGGTTGGTACTTGCTGACTTCGAAGTACTATACGCTCAACTAGACCATCACAAATCTCGGTCCAAAGAGCATCTCGCCGCCCTAAAGGCCAGGTTAAGCGACTTGGCTAACGCTTACTGTGGAAGCCACATAGACTGGGGTGACTTCCTAACGACAAAATAATGTTTTCAGGCTATCAAGTCTCTGTGGATGAATGAAGAAATCCTCATAACTAAACCAGACAGAGGCGCTGGTGTCATTATCCTCAACAAGAACGAGTACAACGACAAAATGAAGACAATTCTGAATGACACCACTAAATTCCTTGATCTTGGGCTAGCCACCAACTAAAATAGAAACACTGATACAATGACGTTTGCTACGACTGAGAAATGAAAAATAAATTTCTAAAACTGAGTACAAAGCAATCTGACCCACTGGCTCTCAGCGACCGCGCATGTATGGCCTTCCGAAAACTCACAAGAAAGATGTACCACTACATCCATTTTTGTCAATGACAGGATCGGCCCAGCATGAGCTGGCTAAATGGCTTACCAGTCTTCTCCAACCAGTCCTTCAAGACCTGTCTGTCAAGTGCATGTCGGATTCTTTTACCTTTGTAGAAGAAGTCAGAAACTTTACCTTTTTTCCCTCCTCTGTCTTCCTCAGTTCCTTTTGACATTTCCAGCCTCTTCACCAGTGTTCCGCTTACTGAAACCATACAAATCTGCGCCGATGCTCTGTACAATAACAACGTCTTGCCGCAGCCATCATTTCCACGTGACATCTTCGTCGAATTAATGCAGCTGGCCACTTCCTTCGTGGAATTCAGCTTCAACAACAACATGTATCGACAAATCGACGGCTTTGCCATGGGCTCACCGTTGGGCCCGGCACTAGCAAACATTTTCGTCGGCTACCAAGAAGAGAAACTCTTTAACTTTGCCAACAGGCTGTTAGCATACTTCCGGTATGTCGATGACACATTCGCCGTATTCAACAATGAAGATGACTGCAATACGTTTCTCTCGCATCTCAACTCCCTTCACCCCTTCTTACGCTTCACCCATGAAAAAGAATTCAATCACTCCCTCCCCTTCTTGGACGACTCGGCTCAGAATTTTCAACATCAGTCTACTGGAAACATACTTTCACTGGCCAGTATCTACGCTGGAATTCCTTTAGACCCCACAAACGGAAAATCAATTTAATTAGTACTTAGTTTCACAGAGCTTTTATGATCTGCTCAAAAGGCAAACTGGACCCAGAGCTTGACAAAATCTGCTCAATCCTATTGGAAAATGGCTATCTGGAACATTCAATCAACTCCACTCTCAAACGAAAACTTCAACAACTAAACTCGAGCCCGGTCCACACAGTGAAAAAATGCCCAGTCTACCTACATGTTCCATGGATCGGAAACGTTTCGACAAGGTTCAAAAAGCAGGTCACGTCTGCTGTGAAATGCTGCTTCCTTTCTGTCGAACCACGTGTTGTTTTTATGACCCGGCAGCTCTTACCAGCAACAAAGAAAGATGTGCTACCTTCCCATCATCAAAGCAATGTAATTTACCACTTTGTGTGCCACTGTGACAGTCGGTACGTTGGTCGCACGTCTCAGCGCTTAGAAGAGCGAATTAAACAACACATTCCAAAGTCTTACCCATCCTCCCACTCCACCCATCCGTCAAAGCCTTCCCCGCCCCGGTAAGGCCACCAGTCTCACACAATTTCACCAATCCACGATCTGTCAACATCTTCTTAACAACGCCCAATGTGCCTTACATTACAATCAAGACAAGTTCTCGCTCGAGCTTGCACTCCATTTCATCTCTCCACCCTAGACGACTTCATCAAATCTCTGAATCCCCTTCTCTGCAAACAAAAAAATTCGTTTACTCCCTGAAGATTTTCTAAACCTTTGACAAGGTTCGAAAAACAGATCAACTCTTTCCATTGGCTAATTGTTTCGACCAATGAGAACTCTTCTTTTCCGATCTCCTAAACCCTTTCCTATTGGCTGCTGTTTCAACCAATGATAACTCTGCTTTTCTGTTCATAAACCAGTTTGGTTGTACCTCCACTTCATTCTGACGATGTCCCTTGAAGAGTGTCAGACGAAAAGCTTTGGGATGAATCTCTTACTTCGCGCCATCTTCAAGTGCTGTACCACCAAACGCTTATTCACAGTTGTTAAAGTTCTGAAGAAATGTACATGGTAAATGAATCGGGTAATTTAACATTTGTGCTTGTTCAGAACAATTGCATTTGCAGAAGGCCAAAAGTATAAACCTTAAAGCTTATTGCTACAGTATTAGGCTATTATCTGTTCTAGAAAAAACGCTCAGCAGTGACTATGATTGTCACATGCCTAGAGAACAGTATAACATAAGCTATAAGTTCAGTGTTAACACTTTCAGTACCAGGTGGTTTTCCTAATTATACCAGGCAGTTTTTGAGAGTAAATCATGTTTATACCAGTTTCACAAAACACCTTTCAATTGAAGCCCAAACAATTATTATGTCTACAATATCTCTTTATAGTTTTCATATTGAAATATACAAAAGATAAAAAGATTACATTCACTTATCCGTTAGATTCGAAATCTGTATTGGTATGTACCTTGGTGTCTGTCCCAAAATTACTAAGTGTGTAAGTATATGTAGGTTTGTAGAGAAAGTATCTAAGTAGGTGTTCGTGATGGCGAGTAGAGTTTCTTGGACTGAAATCATAGTTGTTAATTGACATGATTTGTGAACACAAGTAGGATGATTATTTAACAACAAAGCTTGACAGAAAATAACTTGAGATGTTGATGTGCAAGTACCTGGAAAATTTTGGCAAGAATTGATCAATGGAAGTGACATTTGACATAAATTTAGTCTTATTGCATTGTTTAATATGTTTGCTGATTGCAATGGGTTTGTTTCATAAAATTAAACTAGCAGCAAACATCAATGTCATTTTTTTACATTCAGCACCACAGTATTGAAATTAATATTACCATTATGCTATTGATAGGCTCAGCTAAGCCCTGCAGCTTAGTGTGAAACTGTAATTAAGGTTGTTTTGCAAGTTGGAGGATACAATTGTTATTGCTGTTATCATGCATGTTAGATGATTTAGTGATTGCTCCTCACGGTAATAAACTTAAAGGGTTTTTGATGTTAGACACAAAACTTTTGAAAATAAACTGATGAAGTAGTAAAGAAAGAAAGTTTTGATTTGAAGTGTTATTATAACTGTCAACAGCTATTTACCTACTGTGTTATATGTTAGTATTAAGTGACGTTAAATTTCTCTTTACAGAAACTTGTTTTTCCGAATAAAAGCACTGACACGATATGACGTTAGATTAATTTTTGTAATTGATGGAAAACCACCAGAAATCAAATGGAACACCATTAGCAAAAGGTATGCATGACACTTGAAGCATTTAGGCTCAGTTGTGCTTATAATATCCCAACATAGATCTGTTGCATGACTTTTTTGGTTTATGCTTGCCTAGCAAATAATATGCTTATACTATCCTGGTATGATATCTTTTATCATGTGACATGGTAGTCCATCTTTTCTAATAGTTTGAGTCACTTCTGTGGAGAGTCACCTTCTTGTGCTTTGGAACCGCACAGACTATAATTCATGTGATCAAACCATATTTTGTTCCTTAGACTAGGTGGAAAGTCTGTCAGTGGATCAAGAACTCGTTTAAATGCTAAATTCAAACAGGTTTGTACATCTCTAGAGATTTATGAAAATAAAAGTTCCTATATGGGAACAAATCCTGCAATCACAGTCTCTTTTTTCTGTATTTTTTGGAAATAGTGTTGTGATCTGTTAAACCAGCTGGGCATTCCATGGGTAAAAGCTGATGGAGAAGCAGAAGCCCTGTGTGCACATCTCAATGCAACCTCATTTGTTGATGCATGCCTCACAAATGACAGTGACAGCTTTCTTTATGGTGCTAATGTGGTCTATCGGAATTTCTCATCTGATGATCAGGTACAATTCATGAAAGCAACTTCGTTTTTTGTTACTATCACATGGATTTACTTTGTCTAGGATAATAGCTATGACCACCAATAGCTCAATTTACTCTTTTTCCCAAAATATATATTTTAGCAATTAAGAAATGTTTGAATGAGTGTGTATAGTTGCAGAAATCAGAAATTAAATTACAATGTGTCAGTGCTAGGAAAATGTGGCTGGCCCACAGTAGATTTAGCTTAGTTTATTGAACATTGAAGCTAGCATATTTTATACTAAGTTGCATTGTTTTTTGATAGAATAATGCCCTGTGCCTTGACAAGTGTAGTTAAACACTATACCTTACAACCACTTCTCCAGAAATTTTTTGTCACCCTTTACTGGTTTTTAATTGGTTAGCAACCTGATTTTTTGTGTTTTAAACATATGTAGGAAAAAATTAGTGGAGTTTACAACATTTCAACATTTCTGACAGTTGTTCAGTTTGGACTAGAAAATGTGGATACTGGGACAAGTGATATTTGTTATTGACTTTGTGCAATTCCTGCTGTGATGTGATGTTACATGTGTATGACATGATACTGCAATGTGAAAAGTAGCATTAACTCCAACTTTATATGATGTAATTAAGATTGTGTTTACAGAAGACTAGTTGATTGTCAACTTCATACAATCAGAAAAGCATCCAAAAGACGATGTGTGCGTGTTGCTGTCATCATAAACTCAGGCTTAACATTTGAGAATGAGTGTTTATGAAAAGATCTCCCGAATTGTTAAAGTATTGTGTCATCTGTAGTTTTACTGTACCTTGCTTGAAGTCATAATTTTTCAAAACTGACTTTAGTAAAATGTGACATACACTTTGTAGAACACGTTATCAAAAAAAACATCATGTTCCTACGTTTTACATATTGATTCTTATAAACGCTGTGGTTCGACTTGGTAATGTTGCTAATATTGACTCATGCAATGGCCAAAGTTTCTATTTTTTACAAAAAAGTTGGCCACCTTTCAATTAAAAAGCTGGTAAATGTGAGCATTTGTGTTTCTATACCAAAATTACTTCTGGTGTTCATGATTCCAACTATACAGAAACAACCTCTCTTCAACATTTGAATTACACTGTAGATGGTTGGTTGAAATAATTTCTGAGCTAGTTGGTTGTCATGAAAAATATGTGCAAGTGTGTTACTGTATCCTGTTGGCGATTTATTTGCAAGTTAGTGTAATGAAAAGCATGCGATTGTGTAGTTCATGACATCTGCAACCACAAACTTATCATGCAAGGTAAAAAATATGATAAACTGAAGAAGGCACGTCGAAATTAAACACAAGTTCCATTACACGCAGTTCATACCCATATTGTGTGAATGAATATAAATCGGTAGATGATCTGATTAGCGAAATGTAAGTCGCACTAACATGTTTCAAAAGATTCGCAACCACTGATCAGTTGACATTGATTCTATTTTAATCATTACAATGATTCTAATCTTAATTTTTTCTTCACCGTTTCTACTTCGATAAACCTAGTTTTAAGGTGAATTATTATTTACTTCATTGGTTTTCCTGTATTGCGTTTGAAGTGTTGCCCCAAAAATGGCAATGTAGGGTAGATCAAACCTGTGCTGGTAATTATTTTTTTGAAGTTGTGAACGCTAGAGAGCTTCTCTTGTATTGGAGAGTTACAATCTGCAGTATCGTCAGTTTCTTCGTTTAGGCAAAAACAGAAAATATTGCAACTAGTTTTTTTCTTGTCGAAGTTTGTCATTTTATACTCAGCGTTTTAAAACCTTCTGCAGCTTTTGAAACTGACAAGTTAATGTTAAAAGTCTGTTCTGCATGTTGACAAGTCTCTTGATGTAAATAAAAAATGTTTTTTCGTTAAAACGATGATTGGTAATGGTACTGATAGCATGTTACCCAGCGATCTGTCCCTGGTGGGGGATGCAGTCTTTCGATCATGATCTTCGCAGGCGGAAACAGCGATAGAATCCTACTCCGCTGAGGATATTGAACGAAAACTCGGCCTTACGCGCAACTCACTTATTGCTCTTGCTCTTCTACTAGGATGCGACTACGCCGAGAAAGGAATCCCAGGTGTTGGAAAGGTATTTGGGAAAAATCCATTTAAAGGTATCCGTTGCTTGATGGTTCGTAGTTGCGCTACAATTATTTGCGTCTAGGTACAAGCCGTGGAGTTGCTGAGGAATTGGAAAGGTGACAACCCTCTGGAGAAACTTAGACGTCTAACGGGTGAATCGCGACCTTTAATCTTGGATGATGTAAAACCAAGTCACTGCTCGTTCTGCAAGCATGCAGGTAAAAGGTTTTAACACGAAAATCCTTGAAGCTGACGGTTGGCCGCAATGAAGTAGGCACGTTATCTTTCCAGGAAGGAAAGCGGAACACGCAAAAGCTCTCTGCCCAGTATGTAAGGAATCTTGCAAAATCGGCATCAAAAGTGATGAAAGGTGTACATGCTCTTGGCATGAGAGAGAGGACGATAGGATGGTCGCTACGTTGGAAGAAAATATTCGTGGCAGAGCTAAAAAAGTAGGCCCAAAAGTGGTTGTGAATGAAAACTTCATTTCTGCTAAGCAGATTTTAACAGGCTGAAGGCAAAATTTTCATGAAGTAAATGAGATGATGACAAAAAGACACGTGTCGCCATAGTTATACCGTGCGGGATCGCCAAAATAATTATAATAAAAACAATATGAAGAAGTCCTGAACCTTTTTTTACCACTAATCGCAGCATGAGGTAGATTTTAGCTCAAAGGAAGATCAAGCGGTATTAGCGGCTTACCGAATTGGAATGATGTTCAAATCTGCTTGAATTCTGTTTTTTTTTGTTCTGGCTTCAAAAGTATACTTGGACTGCATCAACGAAATGCTGAGAAGCTCGGTATTGTATGTCACAATTTTCGCGTGCAAAAATGTAGCTCCACAGTCCCCTGAGAGTTTGAACACACGTGAGGTCCTGTTTGACGTCACCTCTGCTCTTTCTCTGATAAGGTACTACCACGTCCACAATCAAAGAATAATGCGCGATTAAACTACCACACGTATTTTTTATGTCTCTAACTCTTTTGGTGGTATTCAAGTGATGCGGAATCTTAAACACAAGATTGCTCGACATTAGCTAGAAAAGTCTTGGGAGTTCAGCGAAGTTAGGTATAAAAAATTAACCTTTCATGCAGTGGCGTACGGTGACCATTTTGGTAGGGTGCTCACCAGGCTCGCAACCAGCCCAAAACTGTGAAGGTTCACCAGCCATGTCGCCTGTCACAAGCCATTCGAACGATTGAACAGATTGGCAGTTGATCATATTAATCAAACCACGCGCAGCACGTACGCTGGAACGTCGACAGCATCGGGCACGAACAAGAATGAATTAATTTCATCTCTCGTGACAAAATCTTTTCAATTGAACTCACTGATAAGAAATAAATGGCATTTTTCGACATAGAATCGTCAAATTAATCTACTGGCTTACGTGTTAGGAAGCATCTGATTTTCGACTGCTATCAACATTCCACACTTTAGCTTTGGGCTACTTTGCACGTGAGGCTAGGCTCACCACTACTAAAGTCAATAATATTCACCTTCCTGCATTTTCATTTCAAAATTCGTCCAAACTGTTACAGTAATCATCACACAGACAAACCACACCACCTACCTAGCCAAAGTAGGGAGTTTCAACCTGCAGCAAAACTCATGTTCAAGTCCACTACAAAGAATTCAGCCCACTGCACAACTTGCTTCTACTGTACAGATCAAGCGGAAATGCTAGCAGAACAACGCATGACGAAACGAAGGTGTGCAACAGGCAAGGTGAACACCCTGATTGCTTTAAAAGCGCTATAGTTTGATTCCACTGTTTTTTTCTTTTCTTTGTTTATTTATTTAACTTCGGGTGTTCTTGAACATCCTGTAGTCATACTTGAGCAGACAAGCAAAAATCGTTCGGCCGTGTTAAGAAATATATCCGCTGCATGAGAAAACAATACAAATAAAGGTAGTTCTTGGCATTAATCGCTAATGAATGCTCTAAACCCAAGTTTTAAATTTTTTTTCTTCATTTCCAGGTGTTCTCTGAACACCCGACACTGCTTTCATGAAGTTACTTCGCTTTCGTTTTACGTTTAATTTTTTTTTTCGAACAAGTTCATTTGTGTTGAGTTCAAAAGTACTCAGAAGAACATTCACAAGTATTTGGTCTGTTGCGTTCATATTCGTTTGTAGGAGCGTGGGCAAGCTCTGCTGAAACTATTTAACTCCGTCGGCGTGGAAAGTGCGAGAGCATTGGAATAAAAACTTTGGGCTCGATAGAATAAATTAGCTTTCAGCTGATACTGTTCGCAGCCAGCACCTGTTTTTACTAGCGATGCTTGTGTTGCGTTTTTCAAAAATTTGGCCAGTGAAATTTAGTGCCATATACCCCAACTCATGTTGGCGTAAGGACACTGAGAGCTTATACGCCAACTAAGTTGAATATTGAATAATGAAGTTATTTTCAATACACCCCGTTCACGCCGTTGCAAGTAGTATTGTGAAGTTCATCGAAATGTATGAAGAGCTATGATTACCAGCAAATCGAAACGAAAAAAGTTTTTAAGCAATCCCAGGTTGAAGTAAATCGCAAAAGTAAAGTTTCTTTGAACCAGTAGCCAGTTTTATCAATGTGGGCATATACTTTTTTATACAAATGATACTGCAAAGACAATATTCGTCTTATACAATATTCGTTAGTGGGAACAGTCGACAAAGGGCAAGCCAAAATACGGCACCAAATTTGAGGTTTTTTTTGCACTTCCGTACTATTAATTACTCCATCTCCAATGCTTTCCGTAATTTTTCAGCAGAACGGAAAGCAAAGTGACGCCAGTACTACTTTGTCCTGCAAATTTACAAAGCCAGCCGTTATTGATGCAATTGCATGAAATTGCCTCCCTGAATCCGCCGCTGCTTGAAATTCCATCATATAACTTGGGTTTGCGTAGACTGGTGGTGTCAAATACTTCAACAATCCCAGAAAGCTGTTATTGAGTTCCAAATGCTTCTTAAGACGAGTAATGATACTGTACGTGAACGATTATATCCGTGTAAATTGATTTGAAGGTTGCATCGTTCCCGAATGAGGCGATAATCGCTGAATTCACTCGAGTTCAAAAACTACCTTCAAAATCTCTCGACGACAAACACCCGTCCCTCCGCGGTGTTGTGGCCATCCTGACGGAACAACTTGGGTGGACAAGAGAAGATTGTATTACGAAGACGCTGCCAGTCCTCACATCTTGGGCACTGAGGAATTTCGCTCATGATCCGGCGAAAGCGCTAGCGCTGGCCGAACCACAGAGGTAGACAATTTAAACCGCTGTTCAGTGTTAGAGCAAGTGATTTACTGATAATATTGATCCGCGTGCTTGTCTGCTTAGAGTTGTTAAGGAGCGGAAGCGACAAGGTGTTCCACTTTACGAAGTGATTTGGCGAATCTCTGATCTCGACGACGGGCGCGTTTCTGTCACCCTCGAACGGCAAG
>Ga0210059_1010912_pt1 | contig 13971 bp, 7 predicted proteins | sample Ectturendosymbi2_FD_188042 | JGI IMG/M metagenome (GOLD analysis project Ga0210059, IMG submission 188042) | Ecteinascidia turbinata endosymbiont from Florida, USA - Sample 2 (SPAdes) (version 2) | ecosystem: Host-associated > Tunicates > Ascidians > Unclassified | place: Key West, Florida... | reverse complement strand
CGTTGCGTTGCAGTCGAGAGGCTGAGGCGCACGACATCAATAAGTGGCCTAGCGAGCCCACGGCCCAAGGGGAGAGAAAAGACTAGAGGGGGAAGTGATGTAGTGGCGCTAGGGCCACTACATGACAAAATTCGGCCAAGTCCAAGGGTACTTCCCCGGCGGAAAGTTCCCGATCAGAAAGGGAACGAGATGACGTCGCGCAGCAATGTGAGAGAAAGTGCCTAAAGACGAACGCCGGAAACAATCAAAATGCCCGAGTCCGAAATGACTGGGGAAGTGCTTCTTTAGTCCAGCCGGTAAGGCATTGCTTTAATTTCGGCCAAAATTCTCCCTGGGAATCATGATAGTTCGATTCCCCGATTCTCTCCCGACCATAAAATGACTTTAGCGATTTCCAATTTGAAAACATCATTTAACGTCAACAGGTTTAAATTGAATATATAGAAAACATTTCAGCTCTCCCAAGTGAAGTGCTAGCTAGCGGCTGCCGCAATGCTTGCCCCAACAAAAATGTCCTCAAGCAAGTGCGCCATGAAGCTCGAGAGATCGAAACCCCAGCAACAGACAAATGGGAAGCACTCTTCGCCATCCGAAAGGAACAGCAAGACACAAGTGGACACCGTGTGAAAGGGACTTTGCAAAGAATCACCATGTATCCAAAGTTGCAAAGCATGACGTTGTGTACATCGATCCCATTGGCAGTATACTCCTTGGTGATAAGCACTGTTATGCCTACGAAATCGTCATCCGTCACCCACATCCAGGAAACCCTCGTTTAGCCTAGCGACGAATTTTTCAGCAAGCCACAATATTCCATCTGTTTCATATTTTATTAGCTCCTTTTGCCAAGCGGAAAGTTATTGTACAAAAGCAACAGAACGATACCCAAGCTGGTGATGTGTGATGGCAGCTTAGCACTGACACAATCAGTTGTTCTGTCAGTCTTCAAAGAGACATTACAAATATCTTTGAATCGATGCTTTGCAACAGCTTCGGGAAACTTCAAATCAAGTATAATTGACCTTCCTTTGCTTCACATGTACTAAGAAAAACTAGTACAAAAATAACGAATTTTACTTACCTTTTTTAAATGTTTTTAAAGATAATGGCAGTGTTTTTTCATAACATTTTACCAAATCGAGACACCCATTTGTACTCGCCGCACAACATCTCATCAGTTTATTTGACAACAACAACATGCGTGCGGCGCAGTGGGCGGATCACCAGTGGAATGCGGAGTGATTGGACAACCCCACAAAACATTTTCATCCCCGACACCGGCACCCATCCCTCCCCGGAATGACCCTCCCAAGAAGAGCCTGGGTCCGGCTCAATCGCCTCCGCACCGATGTCGAATGTTTCCGCTCCTGCTTGTACAAATGGGGTATGTCCTCCTCTGCGGCCTGTGAGTGTGGCGTAGAAGAACAAACCGTCGACCATGTTGTCCTCCAATGTCCAATCCATCGACCTCCCCATGGACTCCATGGTCTGACGGTGTTGGACGATGAGAAAATTGAATGGCTGCTCAACACCTGCCTCTCGATCTAGTGCGGCCAAGCAGTGGTTTAAACAACTCGCTCAAACGAAAGAAGAAATATGGTCTCATTCCCATCTTTGATTAGTCCGATGTGAACATGGATTCAGCTTTTGCCTGTGATTTGTATTTGAACAGTACCTCATGTTCAATACGGCAAGCCCGAACTTAGTTTGAAACAATGGAAGAGGTTGTTATTATTGGTCACCCGATATTGATAGAGCAGAGACAAGGTAGTTACAAATGATTACAGCGAATAAGTTATCACACTGAGAATTCAAGTGTTAATCTACTCGTTCTGAAAGCAAAACCATTCAAAAAGGGTTCGTTTGAGAACGTAGGAAAACAGGGAATTTCTTGCAGGTAAAGTAAATCAGGTTGCTGCTTTGTAAAATTTGAAAAAATAATAATGCTTGCCTGAAGGTTTAAAAGACGGATTTGATTTTTCTGCTCCGAAGACTTTTTACACAAATGATTCGACTTACAAAATTTAGAATGGTATGCGTTTGAATTCTGGCAGTAATAAAATCTTTTGAATCTATAACAATTCTTGTAATTGTGACAAAAATTAATTTGCAATAAGTCATGCGAGAAAAATGCGTGCTTACCTATTTTCTTGGCCCAAACTGAATGTGTGGAACACATTTCACTAATATTAAATACTACCTAAATATGTGAATAATGTTTGAAGTCGAAGTGAATGACTTAAACAGTTTACAAATGTCAAAAAATGACATGTGCTACTTTGATAAACAGTTGTCTACAGAAGATTCTGCAGACTTACTGTATGGTCTACATCTATCATCAACTTATGCTTATTCGGTTTATTTGGATTTTTAAAGGATATCCATCAACTTTTTGGTGAATAGTGATTTCAATGATATCGCTTATCACTTCAACCCTCGATTTGACACACGAATTCTCGTTCGCAACAATATGGTAAACAATGTTTGGCAACAAGAAGAAAGATCCACGAGAAGACCTTTCGTATGGTCAAGATTTGACTCGTTTAAGGTACACCAAATCTATAGGAAAAAGAATCATATTCGTCTACCTTTGAATGCATGCATTCAGAATTTAGTCGTGTCTAATTTCGTATTATAATATGCGCACCATCTTTTTGAATTCGTTGAGTATGCTCAAATTTCTAATTCGCGCCGTGAGCATCGACGCATGTTTTGCTTGCCTTCGGTGGTGCCAAACCAATCAGATTGCCGTGCGTCCGATGACAACCGGATTTAATGTAATGATCACATTTGAGGTAGCTCTTTTTGTACTTTCTGTGATGAGCAGGACGTGCAGACAGGCCAGTACGCGTATCGAAAATTCGGAATAAAAATGATATATTTCGACGAAATAAAACATAATCAAACCAAGGAAAGTGCTTTACGTACGGGTTTCACGTATTTCATCAGTTACAAGTATACTTGCAAGGCAGACGGCGTGACGAAGTCATGACATAAATCGGTATTTATATGAAAAAACATTTTTTCTTTAATGCATTCTTTTGAAATATTATAACTGGATTTACGTGTGCCTAGCTTATTTACTATGAATTGCCAAAATAACAATGTCAGTAGTCATGTTTACTGTACGACTACCTAGTTTCATTCCGTTCTAAACACCATGTGCTTTTTAGAAATACTTTCGTAGTGCTGATTCAGTTACGTCGTAAGAAAAACAACATCATGCTTCTGTACTACTATACCAATCAGTTGAAAAACTGCCTTTTATAATTTGCATTTTGTTTTCTGGCCACATGTCCACGATTTTCAGTAGTTGCTGATGTTCACATGGTTTATCCGTCAAATATTTCTGACAGCTACAGTTCCAGCTGGAAACCAATGCAGTTCTTCCTTCTTGGAATGGAAGCGCACTCGATTCTTTTAACAATCGCGTAAATGCCAGTCTTATTCAAGGAATCGCCACTTCAGGAATAAACGTCAAAATGTTGTATGTAGACAACATATTAATGTGAGTTAGGTCGTTAAAAATCTATTTTTTATTTCGTCAATTTCCGATATTATTCACTTTGTTTTAATTTGCAGAAATCCTGTCAATCAACTACCTTTCCAGATGGTGAGCAGAACGTTGTTATATTTTTATTAAGAGACAAAAACATAGTCTTGTGCAGAGGTTCCGGAGGCTTTGTTGTTATGGTGGTGCACAACGCAAGGTTTGCACGCAGTGCACGAAGTATTCTTCAAACACGTTTGTGGTAACACACTGAAGAGGTGTGCATTTATTTATCTTAGTATAAGTTAACAGCATTTCTGTTTTGAAGAATATGAATTTAGGCACCATGCTTCTGGGGATTTTTTCTGGTGTAATACAACAACAATACCTCGGCCTTTATGTTGCTTGACAGTATCACCCTAGCAGTGATCATTCCCTCTATGCCCCGGCACCGTTCCCTACGGGTGAATTGACGGTCGCCTCCCAAAAAGATCGTGGATTCGTTAGTTTTAACCCTTAGCAGGTTATTACTAGTTTTTCCACAAATTATGAGTACAGTGCATTTGAGTTTGGGCCTGTAATAAACACAGAGAGCAGTCCAACAACGTTACCCTCAACGTGGACAACCTTTCTCCTGGTGGGATCCCTTCATTAACACAGTTTGCCGGCTGAAGTCTTACAAGTTTAGAATAACAATAACAACAGCAGTTTAATTTTTTAGCTAGATAACGCAAGTAAAGTTCTCATTTTAGGTACAGTCACGGCAATAGGTAACGAAAAGTCTCTTCGGTCATCTTATCTGGCACCTCCTAACTGCATGCTGTTGAAAACTGAATTGAACGCGTTTTAAGTCACTGCGCTACTACGAGCCTTGCGCAAACCAACAGAAGCGAACACAGGTATTCGGGAGTGCATATTTTTGAGGATGCAAAAAGGTCTGCCTAAATTTGGTCCCGTTATTCCCAAATAACGTAAAAACAGCAAGTCTTAACGTTAAGACTGAAACGAACCATTATAAACAACTCAAGGTGTCTGCATGCCTAATTACCAATCGTCACATATCATGGGCGCAATTTTGTTGTAAAATGTGGGGGGGCAGCTTGATGTAAAACCAACATAGTCATCGGGCCGATGCGGAAGTGACGTTTTGTTAATACAAATTCCCAATCTTGTTTTTAGAAGTGTTTTCAAAGCAACACTTGTCACACCTTGCTTTATCCCTACAAATGATTTAGAGATTAATATACCTAATTTTGTTGTTGGACATGGTATTACAGTTCAGCTTGGTTGCACAACTATCAGACTATGACACAAATAAGCACCACAATATAGTAGAACACATCAATTGGGTTTTATCAGAGCTGTCAGTTGGAGTGCACAAAACGGTGAATCGCATTGGTCGCACGTGTATATCACTCTTAAGTAGAACACATCGATTTTCATGCATTTTATCAGAAGTATTGGTTACAGTGCGATTTGATGTCTTGTTGAAGTTGCTTAACGTTAGAAAGACGATAAATTGCAAGGTACGATATATATATTGCAAGCAGTGACGTACGCAGAAAATTTCCGAGTGGGAGGCAAGATTTACAATGGTGTGACGTCACAAATCAACATTCGGGGAAGTGCCGAAGGCACGACTATTCTAGGGGGTCCGAGGGTATGCCCCCGGGAAAATTTTGCTAAATTACAACTAAAAATACGCATTTTTGTGCATTCTGGAAGCAAGTCTTAGCATAATACTTTTACGAGACTTATTAGCCGATGAGACAGAAAACTGAACTTTTGTTGTCTGAGGCTCATGAAACAAACCTATATGCGTGCTTGGATGTTATAAGTTTTAGACATGTATCGCTTATCGAAGACGCTTATTGAAGTTTGTGGGCTCAAATCTCACGCCAGCCGAAGATTTTTTCTGGTGTTCATTGCTACCTGTGTTAATTTACTTAACAGCCACGTGTGAAGCAATTTTGTCAGTGAAAGAATGAAGTCGTAAAATGAAAAGCAAGCAGAGGAAACGTACAGTAGTCATAAAAAAATTTGCGCAGTGTGTATATCAGTGGCCAGAAAGCAAAGTCAGTTTATTTTAAATTGAAGCCCTTGCCCCCCTTAACTACGACACTGCCGAATACTGTTTATACATTTTTTTATTTTTAGGTTCTGAGGGGGGGCATGGCACAGTGCCCCCCCTCCGTACGCTAGTGATTGCAAGGTATGTTAGCTAAACATTTTTCTTGCACATTTCTGTTCTTTAAAAATACTACAAATTTTTAGCTACTGGGCATCGTGCATGCAGCCCCACCCTAGCCAAATCTCTATTGATATCTTCTTACAGTAGCAAAAAATATTTGGGCAAAATGAGCGTAGGCTACTTCACAAAATGATTTACAATTTATTTTAACTGCTGATGGGTGGAGGATCTGTCCTTTCAAAGTCCCCTTGTCAGCTCTTGCATGCTGTTGGGTTTCGATTGTCCAAACTTTCGATTGTCCAAACATCGTTTGTCTAATAGCCTTTCCAAACATCAATCAAACTCCCAAGCAGAATTATCCAAGCCAACTAGAGAAGATTTCAAGACATCCAAAAGAAAACCGACCAGAAGTCTTTCTGAATACATACCCGTATACCAATCTAGCCTACAATGTGATGTCTGCATACCTCATCATCTGGTGACCAGGCCCGTAACTAGAGGGAGGGCTTCGCCTCCTTGGAGAAACTATCTCCTCCCTGAAAAAATGTCTTGGACATATGGTATGTACAACCAATGTTCTTTTACATGCTTTCGATGTAAAATTTGTGCCTCCCTCAGAAAATTCTTCGCCCTTCATGGTGTGCCAAGCTGGTTACGGGTCTGCTGGTGACTGTTGCCTTGTGACTTCTGTCAGTTATGCCACTCAGATCAGTCTTTTCACAATCAAATTTTTCAGGTTTAACATCAAATTGTAATAGGGGAAATTAATGTCAAAAGTTTTATTCTTGAGTTATACATGCATAAAAACACGAAAATGTATTTGAGATTGAACAGAAATCAAAATGAACAACGGTGTATTGGCAAATAGTACCACGTTTCACCTGAAATAACACGAAAAGAATGTCCAGCAAAACTAGGTTTTACGTAGTCTCATAGGTGGCGGAACCAGGGGGACCGCATGGATTTAGGCTCCCCCACTTTTTTTTCTAGGAGGGCGCGGCCCTCCCACTTTTAAATTTCGAACTTTGTCTGAATACGTTTAAGTAACACAATTCGTATTGGGTCTATTGTTAAAGATCTATGTGCTCAAGTCAGTGTAGTGTATGATAGATAGGGTGTTGTGCAGATAGGGGTCGTTGAGGGCTTATCAAATTTGGGAATAAACTTGCTTGAACATGCTGACAAAAGTTAATGACATTTAATTTCAGTGCTTGTGATGTCACAGTTGCCAGTTCAAATCATAAAAACTTCCTAGTTTTTTTGACGTGCAATTGTGCCCCCCAACTTTGAAAATAGTTCCGCTACCCATGCGTAGGTTACCTGCAAAGCAAATATTTCGCACTTGGATGGAAACATTGCTGCATTGTGGGTATAAATATCTTTTGAATTTGCTGGTCACCCTTTTCGTGGCATACAACAAATAAGGCTAAATATATAAGCTATCTTTAATTCCTAGTCAAGTCAAGTTTTGAGCTGTAGGACAATATATAGCCAGGTCAATACTTCTCTAAACTTTTGATGGAAATCCTGTTTACTAATGGTTGAAGACAGTTTTTTGCAAAACTACCCATCCTAAAACTAAGTCTCCACAACAGGGCTGCTGTTTGTCTTCGGCAAAAACTCCGCAGAGGTTTGCCTGAAAATCCAACTTTCTAACATTATACACTTGCATCTTCAAATTTTACGCTGTCTGTTTCTGAATGCGTGACAACCAAGGTTACAGTAAAGTCAGCCAACGTTTTTGCACGAAACAAATCACGGCTGTACTGTGGTCTCTCACGTGTGCAGCCGTTAAGCTTTACTGTTTCAAAACAGTGACCTTTCTTAAGTAAACCACACTGGATAAATGTCAGAGAGAGGCTGTTAACAATCTTTTGCAGTCTCTAGAAACTTGCAAAATGCTAAAAATCATTTTTGAAGTAAAAATTTATAAAAATATCAGAATCAGTGATACCACACTAAACTGTGTTTCAACATCAACATCGCTATGTGTAACATCTAACATGAAAAACTCTTCACACAAAACGTGACAAACGTCATATTTGGTTTTGAAACCTCTCCAAAAACAAACTCTAAGAGAAAAATGTGGGGGGACATGGCATATTATGCCCCCCCGTCTAAAAAAGTGGGGTGGACACGTCCCTCGTGTCCCCCAGAAAATTGCGCCCATGTCACATATCAGTTACAGATCAATTTATGCCTGAGTCGCCCTCCTGCAATTCTTCATGTACAAATAAAATTCAAGGCGGTAACGTATTGCCATGCAAGTTCGCTGATATGGGTATCTTCATCTCGTTGATCGTTGATGAATTGCAAACTAACAGATTTCTCAACCCTGAGTTTGAAACTACTATTGCTTAGACAACTCTTCATTGCCAAATCATAAAAATGACGCGGTAAATAAACGCATCCTAAAAAGAGTGTGTCACTAACTATGGAGATCAAAGCCTTATTCCCTCAACTAGCAATCAATATTCTGCATAGGCATATCTGAACAACGTTAATATTTATTATGCTGAAAAATGCTAGCCACTTATAATACCCCTCCCAAAAAAATTACTGTTTATGCCGCCACTTGCGGAAGGTGGTGTTCAGCGTCTTCATTTTCAAATTTTTTATGTAGGTTCTTCACTTATTCTTCCAAGAAGATCATGCTAAAAGCTAAGGTCTGTTCTTAGCTAGCATAGATGGGTGCATTTGTGTTAGACACAATCGCAATCAATCTGGAAAAGGTGTAAAATATCAGGTTACGATCTAAAGGTATTACATTGCCGCAAATTGGTCAAGTCTCTAGTAATGAGAAGAGGAGACAATTCAATAAGTAGCATATATCTCAGCCTTCCACATTAGGCATTCTTCACTGCCATGTTCTGTACTTAAAAATACCACAATTTACTACGTTTACAGCTTCTAAAGTCACATTATGAAAACCAAGAAAAACACTCCAGTTTAGACAGCTAAATGTGCACTGAACACAGCATGCTAAGAAAAAATAGCAATATTAGAAACTTTGGAGCATAAAACTGGGATAGACTTAACAGTTTCATCAACACTAAAAAGCCTTCAAAAAACTATACATGTTTTATTTTGAGACGTTTCGGATTATTCTTAATCCATCTTCAGTCAAAAAAATAAAGCAACACTTGGCAATGTCAGCAATTCAAAACCATAAGGCTTTGTGACGCAAGAAAAGAATTTCAACATATTAAATCCTGTTTTCTTAGCAATGGATACCCGGACTGGTTTATAGACAGGCAAATAAAAATATTTCTTAACAAACGTTATACAAACACTCCTTCAAAAAACAAGCAAGAAAGGATGACTGATATTCGAAGAATTCTTCTATACATGCCTTACCTTGGTGAAACATCAGTGCAACTAGAAAAGTAATTGCGAAACTTTTTTCAAAAATATCTGAAAGAATTTGCTTAACTGTCTCTTGTTCATAGTACACACACGATCGGAGATCATTTTAAGTACAAGGACAAACAAACACATCTGGATCGATGCAATGTGGTATACAAACTTAAATGTTCTTGTGGTAATTCCTATATCGGTCAAACACAAAGGAATTTGAAATTTCGACTGGAAGAACACAACCCTTTATAATCTAACCATCAAAATACCGATGTAGTCAAACATTTATACTCACATCCGGATCATTTCATTGACTTTAAAAATCCCGAAATCTTGGCTTCTGCTTTCAACCACCGTGAATTATTAATCAAAGAGACGCTTTTAATACAAGAGCAGCAGCCCGAGATTAATGTAGACAATTTTTCCACCCCTTTATACCTCTTTAACACGTAGATTATGATGTCAAATATTGTCTGATGATCAGCTTTTATGGTAATACATGTTTCGTACATTTATCGTTGGTGTTGACGTGGACATTTGGTGCTAGTTGTAGACTTGCAGCACTAATTTGTTAAACTTTTTTTGCATCCTTCGCTTGCAATGTTTGTGAATTGCCTCTCGCTGTTGGCCTTGGCTTGTTGTCATAAATTATGGCCTCACGTAGATTTTGTTTTAATATTCTCTGCTTAACTTTTGGCCCTGCATTTACTTTCAGCGATTTTGACGTGGCTGGCTGTCTTGGGTTTGCGTTTGACGTCTTTTGCGTCACAGCATTGTCTTTTCTTAAGTCACAAAGCCTTATGGTTTTGAATTGCTGACATTGCCAAGTGTTGCTTTATTTTTTTGACTGAAGATGGATTGAGAATAATCCGAAACGTCTCAAAATAAAACATGTATAGTTTTTTGAAGGCTTTTTTAGTGTTGATGAAAATATTAGAAACACTCACAGTATCCCATCACAGTTACACCGCATTATTACCACAAAACAGTTTGCAGCTGCACATTAAGTACTACTTGCAATGATAACGTCAGTATTGAATCAAAGCTACATTATTACAGTATATATAAAAGGAATTCACAACTGCTTTTACTAGGTACTGCTGCCCCTGACAGCGTAATAGCAACGAACGGAGCCTTGAGAACTTCACAGCTTGAAACAAACTTGAAACACGAAATCTTTACAGTATCAACGCACATCATTTACAGCTGCATTTAAATTGATATAGTTCAAAAACATTTACAGCATCATCAATTTGATGTTTACAAAATTTAGGTGTAAATGGAATGGTGGGCTACCACTACATGTTCCTAATTTTGAAATATTTTTAACTTTACCCAAATTCGAATGAGGTTGTTTCATTACCCAAATTTTATTGAAGCTATTGGAATTCACCCAAATGTTTCCAATTGTATCCAAATTTGAATGAAGCACTTGTATAGCACCATATTTGAATGAAACTCTTGAAGTGGCGCAAAAGTGAATAAAGCTGTTCGAAGTCACCCAAAAGTGACTGAAGCTGTTCCACTTGGCCCAAATTTGAATGTAGCTATTGCCAATTTCCCAACGTCAATTTGGTCTGTTGGAATTTACCCAAATTTTTCCAATTTATGGAAATATTTATAATTTCACCAAAATTTGAATAAAGTTGTTCTAATTTGCTCAAATTTGATTGAGGTTGTTAAAATTTTCCCAAATGATTTTAATTTCACCCAAATTTGAACAAGACTATTATAGTTCATCCAGATGCTTCTAAATGTACTCAAATTTCAATGGAGCTATTCTATATATCCCAGCTTTGAATAAGAGTGTTTGAATTTGTCTATTGAATGAAACTGTTGCAAATTGCCAAATTTTGATTTGTTTGATGGACTTCAACCCAATGTTTCCAATTTATGTAAATGTTTTTAATTTCACCCAAATTTGAATGAAGCTTTTCACATTTTCCCAGAGTTAATTGAAGATTTTTTAATTGGCCCAAATTTGATGAAAGTTGTTGAAATTAACAAATTATTCCAGTTCACTTAAGGGAAAGAAAACTTAACACTTTAATCATTTAAGAGAATTTTATAGAGAATTTTTATTGCGATTATTAATTCTTGTGGCCCGCGAAGGGTTTCTGAGAGACAAATGTGGCCCACGAGCCAAAAGGTTTGAGCACCACTGACTTAAAGGCTCTATCTATTCTGCCATCAGAGGCAAAAACTGGCAAAATAGTCTCAGCAGAGTTTTTTTCCGTTGATGACAAAATAGACACTACCCCACTTAAACGTGAACATAGCTGTATAATTTGTCCAAATGTTGAAAATTTTTGTCCGAATAATAGCCATTTTTCCAGAGTTGGGGATGTGACCGCATCCCCAGCATCCCCATGCCGTACGCTTATGGAAGCGAATGCACAGATTTCAATCACATAGCGCGTTCGCATTTGAAATTTTGAGAAGTCACATAATGATAGTTATAAGATGAAAGGAAGCTGTAAATAACAGAACAAGGTTACAGTTTTGGTCAATCAATGCCTGCGAGATCTAAAAACAACCAAAAACCAGAGCATAATGCGAATTAAACAAAAATGCGTAAACAAGGAAGACGAATTTTATGATACTCTTGCAGCTCACTCAAAGCCAAGCAAAAGTTGCCGGATAGCATCACTCCACATCAATAAATTACAAGCACCATCTGTTTACATAGGTGCTAATTAAATAATTGACATACTTTTGCAAAGCAAGCTTTTTGATTTCATATCAGTTGGAATTTCTTGCCAGATTTTCGGTCCTTAATAACTATGGATTTTTTCTCCGTTTCCATTAGATTTTCTGTAATGCATAGTTACCTTTATTGTAACTACTATAGTCTGAAAATCTTTGCTGGCTCTACGACGGAGAGGATAATTTCCACCCATCTTCCAGCTCAACAGTGTTAGAACCACGACGCTAAGTCGTAGAGACGTCAACAACATCCAATGAGTATCGTTTGACTTCCTCCAACAATTGGTGTTCTTTCCCTGTCATCGAAGTGATGTTCCAGTTTCCAGCTACTAGCTCATAACGAGAATGCCGTTTACGTGTCTTTTTCAAGACTCCAAGACTAGAAACACTCTGCGCTGCTCCCATTCGCTTCCACAGATACATAACGGTGCAACGTGTGACCTCCAGCTGAGGATACCTGGTGGGGGAGACTTGTGACTTTTTCGAAGGACCTTCTGCCTAAAGCCCTAGCTCTTTGGTCACGCGCGAGACGACCGCTGCGCGATGGTTTTGTAATTTTTTTGCATTATGCAGTAGTTCACCTGCCTATGTGCAGGATTTCCCCAGCATTCTATGGTTTTATGGAATCTTAAGTCGGTGCAGTTTGTTTATTTGCAAAATTTTAACACGCTTTGCTTAGATTTTTTTTTTATTTTTTATTATTTTCTGGTTTATTTTTTACATATACATGTTTTAAAACAATTGTTTTTCCAGGATCATTTTCTGGAATACAAGTATATGAAAGGCCATCTGTTGAATACTGAGATTACAGTCACAGGAACACCATTTGACATTCGGTAAGTCTTCTGAACGTTACAATCGGAAACAAGTAACAGTGGTGGTTACTTTTCCAGTGCATTAAAAGGCGTGTAGTTGCGTAAGTTACGTTGTGAAATGCTGCATTAACGGCCATGCCTGTTTCAAGAACTGTACGTGTGTCTCGCATCTGTTAATATGATCGCCCGGTTAGTTCTATCCAGTTTATTATGCTTCACTGCACCAATAACAAGATCGCGCAGATGTTTTCAGACACAGTTCTTGTTCATAGCGTGATCGCATCGCATCAGAATGAACAGCTACTGAACCAAAAAACAAAAAATTGGCAAAACGTAGACCCGACACGAGGAGAATGAAACTGAAATTGTGAACATAATTATTAAAATGCTCAAATGTTTTGGCTTTTATGCATGATCTTTTTTTAAAACAGGCACGGTTCTCCATTTACAATACTCAGCCGACTATGCAAAAGCTTATCATTCATCTCAAAGCGTTAAATTCACAAGACAAAATATATTCCCATAATCCATGTCAAAAAATTCAAAACGTTACAGGGGCTGCAATCTTGTAAAATTAAATGATATTTGTATGCTGAATTCACTTAAATACGTTATGGGATTCGAGAACTAAGATGTACAGTGTCGGTCTGTCAATCGAATAATGGTGTGACCATCAATGACCACTGCGTGAATAATCGTATCTCACAGTATCACTCAAAAACATTAATTTCTATAGTTGCGGGACAAACCAAGTTTCGGCCTGACAGATATTTTCCTCGCTCAAATAATGCTGACAAAATGAATGAAACAATTTCACTGCAAACAAAACAAGCCATTCCCATGTAAAAATCATATTGAGAAAGAAATTTGTTCCAGACATTTGGTTCACTAATCTGATCAGCAAAACAGTGAATAAGTTCGTTTTATCTTTGCACTATGCGCTTCAGTAGTCCAGTCAAGCACAGTTCGTTGGCAAGAAATAGTAACATACAGGAAAAATTTACCTATCTGTATAGAACTAACATTATATCGTCATGCAGGCGAAAACGTCTGCAGTTGGACAGCTTTTTGAGGGACATTTCCAGTTGGGAATTGTTGTGATTGACCTTCAACTATCAGTTGGTATACGCCAATTCGGTGTTTAGTGTGAGACGTTAGTTATTGGAATTTATATGTTTTAGAATAAGATGTTTTGTAATTTCCTGAAGTTTGACGAAATTTAGATGTCATCATCATCGTGTCTCGTTCACGGCGCCCGTCGGAGCGTTGAGCCAACCACATTCACGAGAGACCGCCATTTATCACGGTCCTGCGCGAGGGGTTCAATTGCGGCTGGGTCGAGGCCGAGCTGGTCAAGATCGCGTTTGACCACGTCGAACCAACGGGTGCGTGGGGCTCCTCGGGGTCGCTTC
>Ga0210059_1010910_pt1 | contig 13972 bp, 8 predicted proteins | sample Ectturendosymbi2_FD_188042 | JGI IMG/M metagenome (GOLD analysis project Ga0210059, IMG submission 188042) | Ecteinascidia turbinata endosymbiont from Florida, USA - Sample 2 (SPAdes) (version 2) | ecosystem: Host-associated > Tunicates > Ascidians > Unclassified | place: Key West, Florida... | reverse complement strand
GTGTTATTTGTGTTTACAATCTAACATCTGCTTTGTACTTCGCTATATAGCCATTTTTGTGTTATTCGAGTACCCTTTGTTCCAGCCTCTCGGTTAGCGTGTCATTGAATGTGCGATTCACCACCAATGGGGTATGTTCGAAGACTTACAATTACATATATGTGGCGCGAACAAACGAAGCCCATATATATGTAACGTTTGTGAGTTTTCAGGAACTAATTATTGCATGCCCACACGATGGCTAACGGGCCCCTTTCAGAAAAGCTTCCCCCCCTGGCTCAAACCTCTGGTTACGCCACTGACTGTGGGGGGCGGCACTTTTCGATTCGCCCCGGGGTGACACTTCCCCATGTCGGGTCCCTGACTGTACCAGAAGTTCGGGATCATTTATACCGGTGTTGTTACATCTGATATATTAACGTGACATGAGATGTGATGTTCTCAGGTAAATTTCTGATGTCTTGACTGGGTTGTTGTTTTTGTTATCAACATTTCCTCTCATTTTAGAACGAAAATAAGTTAGATTCATGATTTTTAAGTTCCTTTCATCAATTTCTCACCTTAATGTGTGTTTGGTTATCGTTTCAAACTAAAGAAGCTCTCTTCGCTGCGTTCAGACCAACATTTTAAGTAAATTATAAACGACTTCTCTATCTAGTGGCGATATTTCTTAATCCGGCCCTGTCTGCGGTCAGTAGGTACACCCACTATACAGCCAAGCAGAAAGTTGCATTAGTTTTTCCGTTTTCTTTGAGAGCGAGTTGTTACTTTTTTCAGAGATGGTCGCCGACCTTGAGCATGGAGCATCACAGCGTTTTGCCATTATTACGTCATGCGCGCAACCAACGCTTGCGGTCCAGGCAGCCAAGCATGGGTGTCGTGTAGGCGTGCAGTCACTACATGCCATGAATCAGGTGTGCTGTACGTATGCTCAAGCTGGTATTTCACTTGGTGACTCCGGTTACCGCTTACAAAAGTGACAGCGTAAGCATTTACACTTACCGACCGTGGTTTTGAAAATTTTAAGGCAAATGTGCTTTGTCGTTTCAGTTCTTGTCGGAATTCCGCACCGATCTTTGCTTGCATTGCTGGTTGTGTATGTAGAAATTTAACTTCAAGCAAATATTTGTTTGAGTTACCGGCATAGCCCTGTACACCATGGCGATCTTCTTTACCACAAATCCGATCGACGTTGCAGTATATGACAAAACAGCTATCTCAGTTTCGTACCGTTCTTAGCTTCATTCCGCAGGATGTACTCGGCACTGTCGTGGGTAGCGTACATAATCACCTCTTTGGTTTTTGTACATCTCATTGATGTGTATTTTAAAACCGGATTCGATGGATTATGGAAAGCAATTGCCAGATTTGTTCTGCTGCTGCCAGGAACAGATGCATTGGTCAGAGCCTTTACAAGAAAAGAAGTGCATGGGTTTGTGTCTCAAGCGTTTCAGAAAAGTGCAAAGATGAGCTTGATAAAAATACCGGAGAAAGGTAGGTGTATCCACCTAGATTAGAGATTGCAAGTGGACACAAAACCTTGGATGGATACCAGACGAAAGTTTCAGGAACAGGCAAAACTTGATAAGTTGGACAGAGAAACTAGGTTTTTACTGCGTGCCACAGCCTGGACACTAATGTTTGCAGAAAAGTGTTCAACGAATTACGCAATTACAAAATTTCCCTTTCCCGCAAAAAAAATATGTTTTGCAAACACAACGTGTATTTATGCGAACTGTGATGATCTTAGATTGAAAAATGTTTAAGGTATGCATTAAGTGTGCATTTGCACAAATCAAATCGTATGAGGATCAGCAAAATCAGGCCTTGTGCTGCAGTAAAACCTGACCAGAGATACAGTATTTTTAATAAGTCAAATGAATTTTGTGGAGAAAAACATTCCACAAACACGCATGTAATCGTGTAAAACTACATTTTCCGCTGCAATTATGAGTTGCCTAAGTCTAATAAACGTGCATACTATACAAACGTTAATTAATTTCTGTACATTATTTAGGCATACCAGTGGAGGAACTCAGAAAAGAATTGGACGCGTTTAAAGCAAATGATCAACACCTGTCTGAAAATGGACGCCTTTTTGCTTATGTTTATACATCTGAAGGACCGCGCTTTGAGCTTCAAGTAATTGCAGACTTGTGTTATTTCAGTACTTTTTTGCTTGCTGTGTTTCTTTACAGAACTTTGGGCAGTTCTTTTTGTTTTGTAATGAAAACAGAATTAGTTTCTATGTTCAGAAAACAAAGGATTTAAATAAGCTGTTTCATTCTTCACCCGGTTTCAAAATTACTTGAAATAATTTTCTGTTTCTCTAATTCAGTGGTTCTTAACCTGTGAGTAATTACCACTAAAAGGGTAATTTAACATTTTTCGGGTATAATTTAGATCATCATCTTTTGATTGCGTTACACCACAATTTTTTCAACTTTGTAGAATGGGGAGTTTAATGTGTTTATCTCTTGTTTCGGCACAATGCATTTGTCACGTCATAGTGCCGTTTTTTTATGTATCCTAGACCGTTGTCTAGCGATTAATATAAGTAACAGTCCCCATAGTAGTGCGGCCTAGTGTAAGCTAAAACTATTGCTTCTAAAGAAACGAAGCTACAAAGAAACTTGACTGAAGTTTGGGTTTGTAAGTGTTAATGACGTGGTTTGACCGCTTGATAGCAATAAAAACAGCATCAGCCTCTCACTGTGTATTTTCTAGGGACATCTAATTGCAAATTAAGAGATTAATTGAAATGCAACAGATTTTTCTCAGGGGTTACGATATTGAAAACGTTAAGAACCAATGCTCTAATTCTGCATCAAAGTTGGTCTGTCTGTTCTTTTTGCTTTGTCCAAAGTGTTTCTGACCCCAAGATCAAAAGTTTGTTTTGCGATTGATCAACACGCAAACAAAAATAGTATTGACAGTGAGAAATTTTCAAATTTGAATATTCACCATGGACACAGTAGAATTGAATAATTTTTCATTAAAGTTTTGGAGTCTGCTGTTTGATGAAAAGTTTTCATTATAACCAGTTTCCCTTGTACATTTCTAATCTGCTTTTCAGTTTGCCATTGTATTGGATGCCCTTGTTGCATCAATACCCGTATTTAACAAGCGTAATTGGGCATAAAATCAGTGGTGGGATTCAAAGAACAGGTTCTCTCACTCAAGGACTCTCATCAATAGCAGGCAGGTTCTCTCATTATCACAGTCTCCAGAGGCAAAGCATGCCAACAACCGGTTTTCACGATTAAAGAAATTCCAAGAACAGGTTTTTGCGAACCGGTCGAATCCCATCACTTTATAAAATGAAAGGCTTTCCACTTTCAGTTTTTTTCTGACGACATCCTTTTTATGTGGGAAACATGCTCTATGTAAGACGGTCAAACCTTTGCGGCACTCAAACTCAAAATAAAAGCAAAAATACAAACGAAGAGAATATCAAAATTTGTTATTTCGTGTATATGGAGCATAATGTTGCAAGATAGCTTTCAAGTTTGCAAAAATCCTCATGCAGTTTATGTTTTCCAAAACTATCTGCCAGATTTAATTGTAATCTATTTCATCCTTTTTCTAGAGAGCCGCTTTCAAAATGTTCACACAGTTATCGCTTGACGACGCCGCTGATCAACGTCCAGAGATTGTCCATGCGTACCTCGATGCATTCATGCATGACAACGCTCTCAATCCTATGGTGTTTCCTGCTCTCAGGCAAATATTTACCCAATTATGCTCTGCTCGGATTACAGATGAAAATACTTTTTCAATTCCTCTAGGTGGCGCAAACGCGTTGTAGTAACGTCCGGCGAAGGAGCTCATTGCAAGAATTCTAGTGTGATATCACGAAGCTACAAAACAGGAGCATTGCAATTTATTGCATAGCTTTTGTACACTTTTATTACAGTCAGGATTCCCACGCGGTATTGAAAGTATTGAATTTTAAAAGTCAATTTTCAAGACCTTGAAAAAGTATAGAATTCGGCCAAAATGTACATAAAGTATTGAAAAAGTATGGAAATATTAAAAAGAAAAAAATTAGGAAGTTTCTTAGCAATATCGTCTCTGATCACACTAATTACGGTAGTTTAATCTTCTTTATAGCCCAAGATTTGTTTTGAGTGACACTGCAAGCATTCAAGTGCAACAAACGAATCTCTAGTGCACCAAGTACAGAATTACTGTACAGAGTTGCTCAGTTTTAGTCAGTTGTGTGTAGGAGCAGCCAGCTTCTGGCTTTATGATTCACTGTGCAGAGATTGGATTTTGAGGAACACTGCTGACACCAACATTGTGCTGTGTAATAAAAAGGCAGTTAACAGCACAAAGTAATGGGCAGTGCAGGATTAATTAGCCATATGAAAGCAACTCTAGGAACCTGGAAAATTTCAGAAAGATAGTGACGGTTGCATAAAACTTTTTGATGAGAATGCTGCATATCGAGAAAAAAGTAAGAGACAAGGGCCATCACTAGGTGACTGAACTGATACTGTTGTTAGCACTGATTCTTTTAATTCATTTGTTACGAATGATAAAGTGTTGACATGAAAATTAATTGTGCGTATTGAAGTCAGCATGTACGAGTACTGCATGTTCTCTTAAGTCAAGACATTTCTTTGTTGTTGCAAAAGATGTTTCGCGAAGTTAAAACAAGTGAGATTTTTTCCTGAAAAATCAAAAGCTATATATTTGTAATGTAGCCCCGTTCATTCAAAATTCACTGGTTGGAAAGATCAGTGTCGACGATTATGTTTTACTTTTTTGTGAACGTTATGGGAGTATCTTCAAAAATTATGGGAGTATCTTCAAAAATATCAAATGGATTCTCTAATTAGTTTTGGGGAAGCAATAAAGTTCATACTTTGTCTCAAAATCATAGGTCATGCCAGTGCAACTGACATGGATGATGGTACTCATTAAAACATAGAAGACACGTTATGCAAAAAGTATTGTACAACTGTCAACTGATGACCGCATGTCAATTGGAGGTTTTACAAAAGTTTGAAAAAATGTAAGAAACAAACCTCAAGACAGAATTGGTAAATGTGGGATCGTGCAGCTTCCACAAACTACATAAAGGGCAGTGCAGCATGGGTGGCAGATATTTAATTTGTTGAAAACTTTGTTTCAATTGTTTCATAAAGCGCCTGTAAAGACAGAGGTTTGCCGACTTGCATACTTTACATTGAGATTGATGCGGCAAACATTCAACCATTCGCTTATTCAAATTGTGTTCTTTCTAGGTTATTACAATTAAACGGAAGGTAAAGCAGCTGATGGTTTTTGCAGTGGCATTGCAATGTGTAAAATTGTGTTGCATAAATGGAATTTTGTAAAAATGAAGACAAGTGATTTCATCGAACTTTTTTCATTTAGTATTGAAAAATTATTGAAAAAGAATGGATAACGATCTCAGAAAGCATGTGGGAACCTTGCTGAGCAGTATTTTTTGTTCTTGTTTTTCAGAGTTTAATCATTTAATGCGTAAGTTGAATCATTCACAGAATTAACTTTGCTTTGCTCTATCACATCGATTCACTGCAAACACAAACCTTGTTTGTACAGTAACCAGACAACAAACTTTCCGGAAACCTCGGCCACGCGCTGCATGTTCGCCGACGACGTCGCTCTGACAGTCTCGGCCCTCGCGTTTAAGGAAGCAGAACTCATCCTGTCACTCGATATCTCTGCTGTCATCAATTACCTGACTAATTGGAGACTCAGGCTTCAGTTGAGAAGACTGTGTGTTCCGTCTTTAACCTGAGAACCACTTGGCCAACTACCAGCTGAGCGTGAAATTACAACCTGAGGTAACAGTGAAGTTCGACCCACATCCATCATATCTTGGCATATACCTGGATCGCTCTACGTCGTTCAGGACATACTTATACAAACTCAAGACGAAAGTCTCTTTGCGAGTGACACTCGTCAAATGGCTGGCCAGTGTCGGATGGGGAGCTTCCTTCAAAGCTCTAAGAACATCCTGGCTGGCTCTTGCATTTACTCCGGCAGAGTCTTGAGCCCCAATGTCGTGTCGCAGGATTCACACCAAGCACATCGACGTACCTTGAAAGGAGTCGATGCGTGTTATCACTAGCTGCCTACACACCCTCCTCCTACTTGCCCATTCTATCTGACATCACCACACCTGAGACAAGGCTCAGTCCTTCATGCTTGAAACTTTACATCAAAGCACTCTATCCGAAACATCTTTTATACGAAACCCTGTACCTAAAACCACCCGAAAACGTCTCCGCTCCAGAAAACGTCTTCGCTCCTTTGTTGAATTTGCACACCTACAACCACCACATCAATATCTCCACCTCTCCAATCCTTCATTCCCGCATTTGGTCCACGACTGCTGGGCTACGACCTTCCCGAATAAGCCTGGGTACAACTCAAGCGCCTGCGGACCGGTTCGGTCGCTTTGCAGCCAACATGAAAACAATGGGCCTGTGCGGCTCAGATTTGTGTGAGCGTGACGAGCGCAGACTGCACACCACGTCCTGAATAACTGCACCAAATTTAAACCCCCCGTGTCACATTTATGAGATGGACAATCTTGCTCTCTTTGAAAATCTTGCCAAATCAAAGTTCTGACACACGTATGCTCACATGCTATGTATACGAAAGAAGTCTGCAAATGCTAGATTCCTTACTTGTCAAAGGAATCTTCGTGAATCCAACAAAACGCCCAGAACCTCACAACGAGCCATCTAATTAATAAGTGTTGCTAAAACAACCTGAAACTTCTTTCTTGATTCCTTTCAGAACTGAATCGTTTTACCGTGTTCTGATGTTGCAAAGGTGCGATCCAAAAATACTCTGAAAATAACCTACAACTGAAATAACCAACAACTGACCAAATCTAGGGACACCGCAGAAGCGGCAGCGAGAGGGTAGTAAAGGAGTTAAGGAAAATGGAAACTTATAAAAATCAGAAAATCGTTACCAAGTATGCTTGGTTCTGTTCAGCAGCAATATTGACCTCAAAAATAATAACAGAATTTATAGAAAGCCATTCTGAATTTTCTAGGTGCGCGAATAGCTGCAATAGATTTGTTTCAAATCGATCGTCATAAATCATGAAATTGCCTATGATACTGTTATGAAAGGCACCTCCTCCCCCGCTCCCCCTTTGACCCCCTTTTGAAAGGCCAGAGGTGGCAATGCCCCCGCTTCCCGGCATCCATGAAGATGAATGGGGTCATTATGAAAAAGTGAATCGAAATCCGACATTGTCCGAGCGTGCAAGCCAGTGTTTGTTTACTGTTTTTGACAAGTTTTTAACATACCAACTCTCAATTCCATGTACTTTTCGTGCTACTCGTAAAAAATGGATTAGTTCGTTTTTGTAATTTATTAGCAGCAGCTCTATTTTGTAAGTTCAGAATAAGCAGGTTTAGGCTGTTTTCATGCATCATCTTTCAAAACTCTTCAAAGCTACTGCTTGAAAACCACGAAGTTAATTCGAAGACTTTCCACTATACAGGCAGGAAAAGGCTCTTGCTTGAAAGTCCAGTTTGTATGGCCTTCCTGCCGTGTGGCGAAATCATAAAAATAAGTGGTGATACGCATCACAATCAAAGATCGTAGCGCCAGATGCCCTGATAAGAACCATTTTATGTAGATTGTAGACAGGGGTGTCCAAACTGCCAACCGCGGTACGCGGGTCACATGTGGTCTAAAGAGTACTCCAAGTGGCCCGAGAGATCTTTTTCTCCAAAACTAAGTACTCTATTAACCCATACCAACATAAAAATCGAGCAAGCGACATTGTGCAATCACAGGGGTGCACAACTCAAATGGATGGGCGGGCCATAAAATCAAGTTACGGGCCACACCATGTTAAAGGAATTGCTCATGTTGTAAAAACGATTTTTTACACACAACAACAAACAACTATTTGCATTTCCAAAAACATACGTAAGAAGTTAGTCCGCAGAAAAACCAGTGCTTTGTACAGATTTTCGTCAACCAAAGTTTAAAAATTTGGCTTCGATGGTGAAATAGCAATACGGATTACTGCATATAAATTCCATAGCTCAGTTACTACTGTAGTTTTCCACAGCTTCGTGAATTCTTCGTAATCGCTTGCGTGTTATTTTCAAACCTCTGGCGGGCCGCATTGGCCCCGGGGCCCTGTGTTGTGCACATCTGCCTTATCAGAATATCTTCAGTCATGATGAAATGGGAACGAAATATTAAAAAGGAAATATTAAAAGGAATTGCAGATGTATTTTGTTACGTCATCAATCGTCACAATAGATCAGCTATGGATAGAACAACATGGCATACCGAAGAATTAACTCTGTGTTTTTTCCTTTCGTGCACGTGCTAAGATGCAGCTTACACAACTTATTCACAGAATAAAGCTCACTTTAAGTACATCTAAATTGTTTTGAGCGCAGATACAGTACTGCATGAAATAAAGTTGTTTTCATAATGGCAACGTCAAGTACAAAGCTAAACTTTGGCGATAGTGACAGAAAATTTCAAAAAAGGTGAACAGATCAAGACTTTTTTTGCAACTTAAAAACAATCCAATTTGTTATGAAAGTTTGGCCCGTGAAACAACCTGCTAAACTGTTGTGGCCCTTCGCTCGGAAAGGCTGGACACCTCTGATGTAGACGATCGCTAATGGTGCGTTTGTTAGTTTTCGTTTTTGGCTACAGTCATTAACTGTACTTAAGTTGTGGTTGTCAAAGTATTCTCACTCTTCAAATCATCCATGTCGCTATAGCTTGGTTTGGTTGTTTTTATGCTGCAGAAAGTTTGAAAACGAAGTTGTTGCAATGACGGCGAGCATGTTGAACGGTGATGGAGATGTTGTAGGCAGCGTTACTTCTGGAGGGACAGAAAGTATCTTAATGGCTATGAAAACTTACCGAGACCGAGCAAGACATCTGAAACCACAAATAAATCGACCAAATGTAGTAAGTATGATAACGTCATAGAAAATCGTTTTTATACAAAGCACGGTTTTGGAAGTACGTAAGAAAAGCAAGCGATTGTTTTTATCCGAAGCAAATGCCATGGTGTAATATGTACGTACGTGTCTTACATGGGTCACGGGACTTGTCATGTATTTTTGAAATTGGCCGCTGACGTTTTGTTATAACAAATACTGCAGCCTTTTGGATTGCTGCACAAATATGCGGTTATTTGCTCCTGGTCACACTACGGTATTTATATAACGACGATTCAAACAATGCGGTCAACAAAATGTTACATCATGGTGATGAACCGATATTCAAAAGTTGCCTTTCCACAAACCTGCTCAAACCTGGACAGTTTTGTTTTTCTCAGGAAAAAAACGTCATAGAAAATGTTTTTTGAAATAAGGAATTGTGTAGCAATTAGCATAGCGCTTCTGAAGATGATTAGTACTTTCGTGTGACTCAAGCTCTGTTTGTATATCCCCCAAACGGATTTATTTCGTGCTTGCAGCTTCTAATCTAGAGGGAATCTGTTTAGGCGTTAACAATGTTTTCATCGTACGGTTTCGTGGTCAGGAGGTACAGCATTTTTATAGTGCAGCATAAGTCTTCTTTGTGATGGCCGAAGTTGTTCCTGCTATCGCCGTGTTCAAGTAAAGAGAAATATGAAGTAAACCGAGTTACGAGTTCAATCAGCTTCGTCGGTTCCTTTTGCTGTAGCGCTCATGATAAACATATCTGTGGAATTTAACTTCAGCAGTTTTCCGTGGACTCAATTTGCCAAGGAAAACTGACGGCCTTTCTCAAAGAAACAGATATTCCCGTAATGTAGAAAGTAATTTCGTGGTCGGCCATGGTCCAAATACCTCAAAACGAAGCTCTGATAATTTTTGTTGTCACAAGTGTGAAAGAAGCATAGAATGAACTCTTGTTTTCTTTATAACGTACAATGGAATTTTTCAGAGGCATTGTCCAATTTACAGTTGTTGTGCCTCTTTATAAAATTATTTTTGGAAAATAGCTTTTAAAGCTTTTGCGATTCTTTTTTCAAAAATGGTGTGAACGTGAAGGCCCACGCATGGTTGCAGCTCCGAAAAAAATGTGTTTTAAGATTCGGTCGTTGTTGGAGTTTACTACACAAATGCCACAAACGGACTGAAATAAAAGTTAAAACCTCTCCTGCAATGGAAGGTTTGCGCGATATTTGGAATCAATCCGGACTATGCACACCATATTCTTTCTTTCTTGTATTTTTGTTGGCAAAAAGATGGTTACTTATCATTACTTATTACCGGCAGGTAATAATATTTCCAGTAATTGGGAATAGCTGTGTTCGGGTGCAACGATGTCGATAAAAGTTTCCACAGCCAACTAAATTGGCTCAGACCGCAAGCAGTTAGCACCGATAACTCAATAAAAATTGATGTCTTTAGTCTTTTGCGCAGCTTCCGTTTTCACACGAAGCAAGCAAAATTGTTTCTGTGGCCAATGCCGATTCTGCACCCGAAACAAGCGTTTGTTCTGCCAAGAATGTTAATTGTTTGTTATCGCAAAGTCATTGGTTCAGGTCGCTCCTGCGAGTATTCATCCGGCGTTCGAGAAAGCTGCTCACTACTTCGACGTTGCCATAAAACACGTTCCCCTTGACAGTGAAAAGCTCACCTGCCGTCTCGATGCATACGAGCAAGCCATCGACTCCAATACGATTCTGTTGTTGGCATCAGCTCCTTCCTATCCACAGGTACAATATCGAGAGCCCTGGTGTGTCTTCTGGCATGCATTTTGTATCAACTGAACTGTGAAAGAGTTCAGAATATCTCAGTATCGACTGACTACCGTGAAAGCTTAGGTGGAGTGAAAATGTTTGAATGTGTTATTGACAGGAATTGATTGTATTTGAGAAATTAGGAAAGAACCATACCATTTTTTGGTACACCGACACCGGCAAGTTGGAATTAACCGTAAGGGAACTGCACAACAATGAAACACAAAAAACGTTTAGAAAAAACATTTTCGCGAAAATCATCTGTAAAACACGCTTTTTTGTTGAACACCTTAGCAATAGATCTTCAATCCAACATGTTTGATTTGTTTACAAGATTCTGGCATCATGTCGGTTAGTCGCTAACGGTAAGTAAACTATTGGTCGATAGAGCAGCTGATGTTTGAAACCAAATATCCCGCACTGCGTAGACGCTCATTTGTCATGTTTCGCTCAGAAAACAGTGCTTTTTCGATTTTATTTCAAACGTGATTTTGGAAGCTTCACGCCCACAAAACGATTTCTTTGCGAATGTTTGCGCTTTTTTCCATTTTTTAAGAAAAAGGCATGAAAAAACGCACTACTTTTCTTATGTCGAATAAAACACAGATTTATCCACTTTCTAGAAATCTGCTGCCCACAAAACATTGCTAAGGCAAATTTTTATATAATGTTTGGAATTCAAATGTAAACTTCGTTGCGTTGCAGGCAATCTTGGACCCTGTGGAAACGATTTCCCACATTGCCCTGCGGCATAATTTGCCGTTACATGTGGACGCCTGCTTCGGAGGCTTCATGTTGCCTTGGTAAATATTTGTTAAAAATTTACAATAACTAGCACAATGGGGCTTGGGATCACAAAATATACTTCTCGTAATTTTGTAGAATCGTGATTTGTAACTGGCATTCTGTTCCACTTTTTGGTAGTTTCGAAGCCCAGTGCATTTGATGTATTTTTTTTCTTCGTTGTAATACAAGAAAAAGTTCAAAACGCAAGGTAGGTCTCTACATCTGTGGTTTTGTTGACCGGAAAGTGTATTTTGTGGCTTCAACTGTACATTACATACAGATTTGAAATTAATTTTGCTTTTATCTGTATTCTGAATGTCTCATTTGGTTATTTTCCAGTAGGCTCACACGAAAAAAGCACAAAATCGCATTTTTTCCATTCTAACAACGAAGAAACACACAGCAAAGTTGAAACCCGACACACGTGAATACCGGTTACTATAAAGAAAGCAAGTTTCGTTATACTCGCTTCATGCTCCGTCTGGAGTGTCACAAGTGGTCTGCGGACGCTCTTTTCCACTTGTTTGCGACGCAAGCCATCACGCGGCTTCGGCAACTTTCGCGGTGGATGCTGCACCGGCGACAGGCCAATAGCAGCTGCGGCACCGCGCAGGAAATTCTCATGCATTAATGCTGAGCTTTGGCTGGGCAGGTTGCAAGTTCCGTTTTTCAGTCTTTGGCATGACCTGGCCAGGAATCGAATCCAACCTGCAAGCCTTAGTAGCGCATGTTCAACCGCTGGAACGCTCAGCTGCTAACAGTTAAAATGGATTGTTATTTTCTATAAGGAAAAGGATAACAAAAAAGTGTTGCTTGTATTACACCAGAGTGTAGTAGAGATTTTGCCAAAATAAAACTGTCATATCTCCAAAGGTGAACCATAGATTTTTGTATCCGGATTTTTAGAGTTAGCACCGTCGAAAATCTTTGCTTGCTTTCTAGTTTTAACACATGATATCTTTCTAAGTGGAAATTTATTCCACCTTTTTATGTCAATTGTGCCTTTGTTTCCTCATGGAAGGGGTGCATATTTGTGTTAACAGGAACTGCTGCAGTTATTTAAATATAGCCCTATTGGGTGATTTCAGAAGTCACGTCTGTTTTGCAAGATATGCTTCGACGCAAAACGAAGCACATTGGTGTATCTTGTTAACCGTAAAACACACAACATTGTAAATTCCAAGTAGAAATTGCCTATAATTAATATTTCCTTCTTTTTGAGCTGTGGTTCCCAAACTTCTTTAAGCGCGACCCAAATCTGAGTTTAATGAACATCTCACGACCCAAGCCTAAAACACCGAAAAAAAATGTATTTTATGTGCTAGGGAAGCGAAAATATTTCCAACTGCTCTACGACTACATAGCTAAACTTTCATACTATTAACCCTGATACTCCACTGACCTATTTACTGAACTATTCAGCTCTAAAATACTTCCGTAATCAACGAATCTTAATTTAGCAGCTAGTTGGCTAGTTACGGCTAGTAGCTGTTCTGCCATTAAACTTTCGGAAAACCACACCTGTGATGCAATAATCCAGTTTTAATTAAGACGAAGCCAAATGAATGCGTATGATGCAATAATTCAGTCTATGACGGAATTGAAAGAACTTAAAAATGAAAGGAACAAGCTCATTTTGACAAATTTGAATCACCTTGGCTGGACCCATTTTTTGACCCTTCGCGACCCATACTTTGGGAACTGTTGCTTTCGAGCTTCACTTTCCTATCTTATACGCTGAGTGCCAACCTGGCATTAAGTGCATATGAGCTTTTCTGTTCAAGATCCGAGCTACAGTATCTGCACTAGTAACATCTGTGTTCTCACAAATGAATCGATGAACGTAGTTGCCCACTAGAGCAAAACAACGTAGCCTTCGTTTCGGTTAATTTTGAATATTGCTTCAAAAGCAAACCGTTTCTTTCCCAAGAAACAGTTTGGTGTGTTGGCCATAAAAGCCTCTGCGAATTTCACTTTTGACTTTTGCAGTTTTCGAATATTGAAAGTTGAGTGTAGACACCAGTGTGCTTGGATTGTGTTCAAAGGGTAGAAAAACTTGGCCGGAAAATACCGAAGTGGGATTTCAGACTTCAAGGCGTGACCTCAATCTCGGCGGATTTGCATAAATACGGCTACGCCACGAAAGGAGCGAGTGTTGTTTGCTACAGAGACAGCAGCATTCGAAAATTTCAGTTTTTCGCCTATTCCGGTTGGTCTGGCGGTTTGTTCGCATCACCAACAATGGCTGGAACCAGACCAGGCAAGCCGAGTGTGCTTCTGTTGTTTAACTAATAACCGATACACGCAGAGGCACAGTGAAAATTCCTCCAGTGCAGTAACAAAGTGAGAAAGTTGCATTTATTTTCAGCGAAAGTTGCATTTATGCGCTGTAAGTTGCATTTATGCGCACATTTGACTGTGAAAGACTTGAAACAACCTATTTTGCATGCAAAAATCGAAAAAGTTGCGAAA
>Ga0210059_1010909_pt1 | contig 13973 bp, 10 predicted proteins | sample Ectturendosymbi2_FD_188042 | JGI IMG/M metagenome (GOLD analysis project Ga0210059, IMG submission 188042) | Ecteinascidia turbinata endosymbiont from Florida, USA - Sample 2 (SPAdes) (version 2) | ecosystem: Host-associated > Tunicates > Ascidians > Unclassified | place: Key West, Florida... | reverse complement strand
CGACACCTGCTCCACAAACAATGTTTGATTAATCATGGACAATTGATGAACCATGCTCCTTTGATCAGGTTCTACTAAAAGTTGAAATGGAATAGGTTTTTTAAGCAGTTTGGTTGATTTGCACTGACCCATTTCTTTGGCTTACACAAATCTAGAGGTTGTTTACCCTGAAAATTGTTAGTGATACTTTCGGAATTGGGGGGAAATTACCCCTCCCTGGCTACACGCCTGAGTGCAGCGGTCCCCGATCACTTAGTTAGCACTCCTACACAGAGCCGGATTAACAATAGTAGCAAATGTAGCAATTGCTACGGGTCCCGCGCTTTTGGGGGCCCCGCGGACTTCTGTGATAAAATATAGATTTTTTCACTCTAGGAAGTCAGTATTTTACTAAATTTGCCGCAAGTAGTAAACGAAAATTTTCAATTAAGCGTTCTCTGTATCCAGAATTTCTTGTTTGATTTTATACGCACAGTCACGTAACAAAAGACATGAGATTGCGGTCGGCAGCGTTGCCATTTTAGCTGAAACGCTGTTAAGTCTAGCAGGATTTTCTCACTGTTAGCTGAAAAATTTTCAATCTATCATTCAGCTGATTTTCTAGCAGGATTTTACCAACCATTCGGTAGGTTTAGCAGGTGAAATTCCTGATCAGAAATCTGTTTCAACACTTTTTCAAGATGAAAACTTTTACACCTTCTTCATCAAAAAATATACTTCTTTTCATGACGTTCTTAATTAGGTAACGCCAGGACAATGCACAATCAGCTGCCTGCAAGTGCAATTATTAGGAATTTTGATTATGATGCAACGAAGATGCTTCAAGCCTGTAATTGTATCATAGTAACAAGTAATTAGATGGCTTGGTGAAGCCTATGATTTGCTTGTGTGCTTAGTGAGCGCGTTAGGTTAAAAGACAACATTGGTAGAATACGTTTTTATCCCACGACATATGTGATATTTCCAAGTGGTTCAGTTCGCTAGTAAGTAGTAATGTCTGGTAGTGGTAAGTAGCAGTCCCGTCGCCACGGGGTGGCTTTGGTGGCTTAACCCTCCAAACAAAGCTACAAGCCCCCCAAATTGAAATACGAAACACAATAAATACGTGGAATTTTTGTCAAATTTCAATGTCATGCCTCCCTGCACAAACGCAAAGCCCTCCCCCGGACAAAGGCAAAGCCCCCCTATTGACGACTTTCTGGCGACGGTTCTGGTAAGTAGTAATGTCTTTTTATCCCACGACACACGTGATCTTCCCAAGTGATTCAGTTACGCTAGTAAGTAGTAATGTCTGGTAAAAAACTTCCTGGCAAACCAAAGCTGCCAAACGTTTTGACATATCTGGTTGCAAGATCCAAAACGTGGCTAAGTTCCCAGGGGCGTAACGAGGGAGACATGGGGGGTACAATTCCCCGGGCGTCGAATTGCTATTGGAGCGCCAAATGACTGCGGGGAGCGCCGAAAAGTCCCAACAATGTCACAACTCACAAGTACTTTCTTCAATACAGTGAATTTGGTTCCGAAAAAACTCAGGTTCGAACATCGGGGCGCCAAACTTGCTTCTTGTCCCGGGCGCCATTTAACCTCGTTACGCCCCTGTCAGTGCCTATCCTGCTGATTCAAGAAAAGCTATTTGCGAAGTTAGCAATTATGCAATTATAGCGAAACATTGTGACCTTGAAAGGCATAACTGGTAGCTAAAGTACTCAGATAAGAGAACTTTTTGCATGCTGCCTAATGTAACGAAAAGTTTTGAGTGACAAAGACCAGACTTAGAAAGTTGTAGGGCTGAAGCTATGCTCAGATTGCTTATCGCTGAGCATTGTCCTACTGTATAAAACATGCAACCATTTGAAAGAGATCGTCAAGAACTGTGGGTCATACGAAATACGAGGTAGACTGCAATTACGTTGCTCAAAATGTTGAATGAAAGAAAATTGTGGGCCGAAAAGTGCGGTGGCCAAGACCATCATTTTCAGCCCATGCTCACTGGGAGCCAGCGCAATACGAAAAATTAATATACTGCATAACTTTATAGGTATCTTTTAATCATCTTTAAAATAGCAGATTTATAACAGAATTGCACTGCTTTTAGCAGATTTAGCTGAAAATTTGTGACAAGATTTTGAGTGGAATCTAGCAGTTTTTTGTGACACAGTGTAGCAGATTTAGGTCACAACCATCAGGCAACACTGGCGGTCAGCACTACTGTATACACTCAGACTGTCATGTCACGATGTGAACTGGAGAGAGCATGCAGAGAGTAAAGCTAGTAACACGGATGCCTTACCCATAAACGTTTTGATTTATCAGGTGTTGAGGTGTTCTTTTAACTTAGGGCCCCGCGCTCTAGAAATGCTACAGGCCCCGCGCTACCTCAATCCGGCACTGCTCCTACATAAGAAAAAATCATTTTCGCATTCGTACCCGGTCATTTTCCACCAGGACATTTGAACTCTTTCAAGAGTGTCCTGATTTTCAACGCAATTTCCACCAAAATGAATGAAACATCATCGTCTCTTCCGGCCACCTCAAAACGGAAATTTTCACATTTCATCAATACAGGCTCGTAACCACGGGGGCCTCACCCCCTACCAAATTTTTCGCCTCCCCTGGAAAAAGTGTTGGACATGGTTTAATATTATTGGGCATAGTTTAAAAAAAGTTGTCCCCTCTCAGAAAACCCCTCTCCCCCCTGGTGTCCCAAGCTGGTTACGGGCCTGCATCAATGTCGTTTCCTGTCGTCAGGTTTTCTTTTTCCTGTTACCTTCACACTTTGGAGATAAACCTTGGATTACGTCGAAAATGCAAAATCATTAGCTGTATCTCACGGGAAGTGTGCTCCCCAAAAGTCCTTTCTGACACTCCCTATAGAGAACCACTCAGTCCCGTCGCCACGGGGGCTTTGATGGGCTTGACCGCAAACAAAGTTTGAAGCTCCCCAAATGAAATATGAAACACTTTAAATCAGATGAGTTTTGTCAAATTTTGGCATATCAAGCTCCCCTGCATAAACGTAAAGCCCGACTATTGAAAAATTCCTGGCGACGGTTCTGGAACCACTGTTTAGTGTGACAGTTTGCGCTATCCTTTTTCAGATCCGTAGGTTTTGTTAGTGATGTCATAAACAGCAATAGAACACATAAACAGCATTAGAATTTGCCTGAGTCGTCACGAGTCCAATGACAACAGTAGTGAAATGCTTTGTGCCGCTTCACTGCCACCTTTCGTAAGTATGAGATGAATTCTAACATCTTACATATCAACCATAAATCCTTCTTCACTGACTCATTTGTTTAGACACTTAATTTGTTTACTTAGCAGGGTGGTCCTTGGGAACACTTTGACTCCCATAAAAAGTATCTATAATTTTTAGGTGTCCTGCTGACTTGCAGATAAATTTGAGATACGCTGGTGAGACAGTTAAATATGCATTTACATGCGCTGCTGACTTGCAGATAAATATAAATTTCAGATGACCAGCTGAATTGCAGATAAACTTTAGATGCCTTGCTGATTTGTAGATAAAAGGAAATATGAATTTTAAATTAGGGAGAAGATTTTACATGCAAAAGCTTGCTTTGCAAAAGCAACTCAGTCTGCTAACTTAAACAACACCGTCTTTTTGTTTGATACCTACGCTGGCCTATAAAAAGTTTCATTATATCAATCCTAAGTTTTTGCATTTTGCGGCTTTAATTTTTAGTGGGGGAGAATTTTTAGAAGCTTTGCTTCTAAGAATTAGCCACTCATTCACGGCTATTAGCTTTTGCTCAGAGATTGCAGAAAACAAGTGGTTCCAAATTTCAAATCTCATACTGGGACTACAACCAACTACGTTATATGATTTATCAGCTGCTTGATTTCATTGGGGAGCGGTGCGTCACGTGACTTCCCATTGGCATCACGTCACTGGTCACCTCCACACTTTTGCTGAGTCGTCGTGAAAACACAAGAGTAACCTTTGACGAATATGTAGTCACTGAAAAATAAGCAATGCATATGCTCCTCGGAAGTTTTTTTTTAATTCGTTGTTAGTAGGAATAAAAATGCTGAAAGAAAAAGAAACTCGATGTACATTAGATGAAGACAGTTCGACTTCTTGCAGGTGAAAATACAGACGTTACAAAATAGTGTAGGCCAGGGATTCCCAACCTTTCTCTGACCATGTACTCCTTCAGCATTCCGAGAGGTGACCATGTACCCCTTCAGCATTTCAACAAATAAGCATGTACCCCTTCAGCATGTTGTCAGATGAAAATGTACCCCTAAAATTTGCTACGACAAAATATATTATCATGTTCATTCATACACATATTTAACAATAAGCATATAATGATTTTTGGCAATAATACTCAGTGATACATGTATAAATATTTGGAAATATATAACACGTGAATATATTTTTCTCATCTTCTGCTAGCCTTAAATGTATCCCTTCGGATAGGCAAATGTACCCCTGGGGGTACATGTACCCCAGGTTGGGAACCCCTGGTGTAGGCTAACACAAAGTCTCAGCGATGGTTTTGACAATTAATAATTTGATTCCACCGAACACATCTGACCCAAACTTCCTTCGAAATGGTCCTTTCAAAAGCAGCAATCTTCTATTCTCAGATCTCGTACTCTTGTTCCAACGTAAGTACTGGGCGATTCACATATCATTTTGTGAGTATCCCCAAACAGTGCTCTGGCCTCATTCATGAAGTTGATCAAATTGCAGTCGCAAAATATGGGGTTTCCGCCGAAGTAAAAGGAGTATAGGTTTCTGAAAAAACGAGAACGAAATGTGAAATTCATACAAATGTCAGTAATACCATAGGCAGCGGTTGTACTCCGAACTTGACAAAGTTGCAACAAAGATTCTGAAACAGTGTTTTAAATTCATTATTAGCAGTGTATTAGATGTCGTTACACGTTACGTAGCTGCAAGTTTTTCGTACAGCTGGTGCTCAAACAGACGCTATTTTTCGGTTTAATTTCGTCCCGTAAGAACACAAGTATCAAAACTCCCGTTACCCAGGCATTATGCAGTGGGCAAATATGGCTCTAGGGCAGGGTCTCCAAACGCTTTTCTCAGAGGGCTACATAAGCTACTACACAGCAGTTCGAGGGCCGGACATCTTACGTAATGTGATTCTTTGGGATATGTCACATTCTACCAAATCAATAAATGTTTCGTAAATGTATAATTTTCCATTGTTAACGAAACGTCTTCGCGGGCCGGATGGAATGGCTTCACGGACCGGATTTGGCCCGCGAGCCGTAGTTCGGAAACGTCTGCCCTAGGGGTATTGGTAGCCTGTTCACGTCTTTTGCAACATTCTTTTGTAATTCGGTAACCATTTCAACATCTTTCTCACTTTTTAGGTTGAAAGACCCGAAGTATGTGGTCGATGAACTGGAGCCGGTTGTACTCCAAGCTAATTTGATGGCGATTGTCGTTTTTACCTCCAAATGAGCGAAAAGCAAAAGAATGCACCTCGGAAATCTTGTTTGCTTTTAAATTCAAGTAAAAACCGTTGACTAAAAACGCAAAGGTGTCCTTAGCCAAATGCTGCAGGCGGTTCCCTCCAAGTTCCAACACCTGTAATGATAACCATGATTGTGATTGCTGCTCTGACCAGTTTGGATTTTTATAATCACATTCGGCCGACAAACTATTGCTTCCTAACACCTTCCTTATAAAAATTTTGATGCACCTCATTCATCTTTTTATCTAAACAAAGCAAAACTGAGGGCATGATATTGAATATTTTTCGCTTTTATTAAGTATATGCACTTTAGGACCAATATGATTCATAAAGTGCGACGCTTCCATTGCGATTTCTTCGAATCGCAGCATCCAAGGAAGTGGTATCCAGAGAGTGCAATTACAAAAATTACATTTGAATAAAATACTATAACCAGAAGCTTCTTCGTGTTGTAAGTCTACTAATAGATTTGACAGGAACTTGCTTGATTGGGGTATGCAAGTATATGCTAAATAACCTAAGACTGAGATGAAACACTGACATCGTCATCTTAAGGCCTTACAACCTATCTCTCTTCACCCTTTGTAAGCTGGCCAATTCCTGCTAGCCTATTGCTAGTATGTGACTTGTAATTTTCTAATTATCTCTCGATTCTCTGTATAGAGCTTGGGTTATGAAACTGGGGGTCGTGGAAGATTCGCAAAGGGGGAACGAGTATGTCAGCGACATATTGTTGTCAAGCATTATATGCATTGTCTTTATCATTCGTAAGTTTATTATCATTTCACTATAAACACCATAATCAGAACAAAGCGGACAGCCCAGTGACCAAAAACCGAAACTCTGAAACTTGCTTGTTCAAAGTTGGATTTATGAGTAAAGAAATAAATTTCTTTATAGTTCAGAAAAACATGAAGGAACAGCAATGAATCAAACTGCATGATTGAACAATTTTAGATACTATTTGTGATAGAAAAAAATAGACAACTCTATCGCCTATTATGCCTCGCAAGTGCTATCTTTTTTGGTTGGCCTATCTGATACTTATTTACATGCATGAATGCAATACTGGTTCCTCAATGCATACCCATTACTAGATGAAGTTTGCTTATAAACATATGCCTCAAGGTCCACAGAATAACCGAATTCTAAGATTAACACATAAAATACTCTTTGAAATATTTTCGATTATTTTTTTGAAACTTGTTTTTTTGTCAACACTGCAGCTCTGTAAAAAACAGCTGGACTAGCTTGGTTTGGCAAAACAGTGCTTTCCATGCGTTCCGACGGAGGTAAAAGTACATAATATGACTGAGCATACCTGCATCTTGTTGAAATAGGAGAGATACGATTGCAAACTTCGGTTCGAGCTTACATGGGATTTTTAAAAAGTTTCTGTGATTTCGGTTAGGAATATTGCCAGTTATTTTAATATTTATTTACACACCGCCGAGCTATACAATTCATAGAATCCCATGGGCATGTTTAATGTATCTCCCTGTATTGTACGTGTTTCAATTCATGTGCTGAATTACCGAAGGCAAATAAAATACGTGCACAAAACCAGGTCCGGATTTCCCATATAGGCCTTCGATGTTATAGCCTAGGGCAGCAGAATTTCCAGGTTGGGACTCCAGTTCAGATATCATGTCGAGCTCAATAACCGTTCACAAGCACACAACTCGACAATAATGAATAAACTGTAAAATCCTAACGAGTGAAACCACTGAAGGGGAGTCTGAACTTGCTGAGTCTACGAGATTAAGCAGACATATCAATCGCCTCTTGAAATAAAATCGATATAATTTTTCAAAAATTGTATGATCGAACCTTCGGCACTCACGCGGCACGGACAAAATTTTCCTCTTGAGTGAAAAGGGGGCGCCAAAATTCCTGTAGCCTATGGGCGGCCAGCAATAGAAATCCGGCCTTGCACAGAACGAAACCTTAGCCTTTCATAACAACGGAGACATGCAAGAAACACGGACTTGGTACTTTTTTGTTCAAACACACCTACGTGCAGGGGCGCAACCAGCTCTTCATTTCGGGGGGGGGCAATTTTCATGAAATTTCATTCGATGACGTCATCGTACTTATCCAACCGTGGTGCAACTTTTTCGCAAACGGTCACCTATAATAATCATGTATTTTTGCCCGCAGACACGAAGAGCATGGTATACAAACAACCACATTCTGCACAACGCTGGTTAATGAAAACAGAACGTTTTACAACGGCGTTGGAGGCTGAAACACCAGTGTCAAGCGAAATTTCTGACTTCACGCCATACACGCATGCACAGAGCAACATTCTACATATAAATAACGCTGAGAAAACTGATGATTAGGGCTTAGGGATTGGTGTTTAGGTAAGTGTGTCGGGTTAGGGTTTATGTTACAGTTAGAAAACGAAAAATAATTGAAGTCTAAGATTAAGTTCAATATTTTTCACTGGTTTTACTTATTCCCGTACTGTAGCTTGTTGTGGGTATCTGACATCTAATGAAAAAGTTTTAATTTACACAACACACATCAAAAAGTAATCGCCAAACTTTATTCATTTACTCTGAGAAGCAAAATGACTGACAAATATAATAGGTCAGAATTTTCGCAAATGTCAGAAATTTCGCTTGACACCGGGCTGCAGAAACTTACTTAACAGAACGTTTTGTAACGGCGTTGGAGGCCGAGCCTCAGGTTTACAGACGCATTCTTAACATTATTTGTTTACTTGGTACAGCACTACTGCAGAGTGGAACGTTAATTCCTAAACTGGTCAAGGCCAGGTAAAGTACGAATGCATTGTGACATGCACACCCTCAAACGCAAAAACACTGCAATGTTCGAGCACTCAGTCACAAAGTGAAATGCGGTTGTGGTGTTCAAAACATAAGGACGAATATAAACAACCTGACTGCATGAAAGCAGGCAACCATACGTTATTAGACCTTCTGCATCTTTCAAGAAACAAGTACATATTTTTTCTTAATAATGGCTCAAATGTAGGAATGTTGCATTGAACCTGACGAATCATGAGTACTAACACTCGCTCTCCAGGGCAGGGTGTATAGAGCTCTGCATCCAAAATTATAGGCCACACGTAATCTTTGCATGCACGACTTTCTGAAATTCCACCATATTTGTGATGCATACTTGGGCGTACAAAAGGGACGGAAAAGTACATTTTTAACTGCATTTGAACATCGACAATAGGAGGTGCATTATTAATTAAGCTTTCCACTCATCCTGAAAAATTCAGAATCATTTCCTATAATTTGCATTTTTATTTTTGAGGCCAGAATTGTTGCAGCAAATGCAATTGCCACAACCACCTTTAGTATGGGGGGGCTTTTGCCCTGAACCCAATTACAGTAAACAGTTTGAAGGTCGTGACTCATAAAAACATAACAATGCTTCAAAACGGTTCCCATTCTAAACAGACCCGTTTATAACAGACCACTCATAACAGACCGTTCAAAACAGACAACTTTCATAACAGACCATAACAAATTTGTATCGTATGACCCAACAATTTCAGTGACTCGTTTGTTTTCTGTAGTAGGATGTTTTGTTTTATTTTGCAGACCAGTGAGTGTTTTCATTGAGTGTCGTTGACTTATAACCATTCGGTAGTTGCAACAGTTTGTTGAAACGTAACCTCTGTAAAAAACATAAGCTGTTGTGGACCTCAAAAGTCCACTGTGATTGTTTCATTTTTGTGGTCTACGGTTCGGTGTTTACTACGCACAGATCACAACAAAAAAGTGAAGCCACCCGTAAGTCACGCGGCGATCTCGAAGGAAACGCTTTTAAGAAAAATTCATTTTATCTTAGCCTATGCAGAAACCATCATTAAGCGTTTCTCACAAGGGGTTATTTACCTCCTGTGTTGCATTTGCACGCCATACTTGTTTTCTGTATTGTGATATCGTTGTCGCAGATGCACTATACTCGAAAAAGTTCCTATGATTTGTTTTTCCTTCAATATTGCAAAGCGACCACCACGGTAAATCCACGCACAGGACTATAACCGCAATCAGTCATTGGTAGCATTCGCACACGGTAATTCATTCGTTTCGGTCTTCAACAAAGTAAAAAACACTTTGCTGCTTAATTTTTGCTTAGCAATGTGTGCAGTATTTTTTCGACGTTATACGAATAGAATATTGGTCTTGTCACAACGTGCACAAATCAAATCCATAAAACAAATGAATTTTTTGTCTAAGCAGACACAAAATAGATGGAAATTTGAAATTGCAACTGTAAGGGGGGTGTTGCAAATTGTGACGTTATATTTCAAGGGGGGGTTAAATACTTGTGACGAAATGTGACAAGGAGGGGAGGGGGTAGATTTTTGCCCAAAATAGTGTGACGTCATTTATGGACGGCCCCTATGTCAAGGGTGAGGGGATCTTTGAATGCTAACATTGGGGACAAAACGGGTAAGGTGTCTTGTGTTTTTAGCGCATAATGGATCAGGTGTGTTTGGGGCAAAACGGCTTTTTCTGGCATCCATGAATTGTGTGAAAGTTTTTACAAGCACGTTTAAGGCCATGAGCTTTCAGGGCTTGCACTGGCTGCAAAAGTTAGTGTCTTGTTGCGCGTCATTTGGAGCCAAAATGGTCGAGTAGGTAGGCGGGTTCAACACTTGACTAGCACTCATATGACACAATACTAAACCTTTTTTCCAAGCTGTGGTACTGGGATCAACCCAGAAAGACACTAAAACGTGAAACAGTCCTCACGCTAAATTTAGTTGAAAACTATCAGGTTTCGAACCAAAAATGCAGCTAAACAACATTTTTTATAGAAATGTACTACTACGTTAATAATGGTGATCCGCTTTGCCCCTACCAAAAATAATAATCAAAAGGTCGTAGAAGAACAAGTGCTTTGTCGCCGCACTAACTGTTATGCCAAGATTCCTCTAATCAGTTCGAAAGTTTCAGCAATTTGCACGGTTCAACAGAACCCTAATGCAATGTTTTTCAACCATTTTGCTGCAGCGGAACCTTCCGTAAATGTTTGCGTTGCTCATGGATCCCTGTGCAATGATCCAAGTGTCTGTATTGCTACAACCGCACAGAACTGTGGTTGCGAATTTCGTCCCAGGTAATTTCTGTCTGTTTCGGCGGAACCCCAGGCAGTCACTCGCGGAACCCTGGTTGAAAAACACTGCCTTAATGTTATAAAGTTTCATGAGGGCAAATTGAGGCCTGTCTAAGAAAAAATAGTGCACGAACAAATAGACAAAAAATGCCTTAGAAATCCGAACATTTTAAACTACAGTATATCTCATGTTTTGACACTTCCAGCATATTTGTGGTTAGAATACCAATCATTTACGAAATTGTCGATCAGATAACCTGTCTCAAGGTAAATCTTGTAAGGAGATAATTAACCAGCAGAACAAAGAAAAATTCCAATAAGGTTTCTTAAAAATGATTACAATATAAAATTTCATCTTTATTCTTTGAAAGTTTCTGCAAATATCAAAATTGCTATGCAATGCTTTGCCCCAAATGCCCCCCTGGTTGCGCGCCTGCCCACGTGTAGCCTTTGCAACAGGGCGAAAGCAATATGTCGCAGAAAATGTGTTAGACATTTTTCTAACTTAGTGACCATTGCAGCCGTTATAAGCTGAGATATCTGATTTCAGTGGATATGAAGGACATGTTGAATAAATACCAATTGAGATAGTATGTTTTATCCTAGAGCAGATGCCCCAAATAAACTTTTTATTCAAAAGTCTGAAAAACTGAAGATGTACAATTTCTTTAAAATAATAGTTTCGCGTACCTTTTCCTTTAAACGCCAACAGCTAATTCAAAAGAGGCAGGAACCCTTTACTAAACAAATGAGTGCTCCATTGCGAATTTTTCAAGCCCTAGGGTCCATCTCGCACAACGGAAGAAATCGTTATAAAAATTTTGGCATGAAAGGCCTATTTGGCAAACTTGCTATTGATGTGGTACAGTTGAAATGGCAATTAGGCGTCATTCAAAAATGTAATGCCACAAAAATACGCAATTTTGCTTCCAGTAGCCTATACAATCAAGCTTGATAAACAGATTTTTGGGTTATTTCGTAGTTAATATTTCCAAAGGTTGTGCAGTTTACTCTTTGATTTGTGCCTATAATTTCGACTTGTAATTTTCTTAGAGATATAATGTCATTCAGGACCGTCGTCAGAATGTTTTCAATAGGAGGGCTTTGAGTTTCTGCGGTGGGGCTTTGGGTTTGTTCGGGGGGCTTGACACTAAAAATTGACAAAATCTCAACTGCTTTATAGTGTTTCATGTTGCAATTTGGGGGGGAGCTTGGAGCTTTGTTTAGGGGGGGCTAAGCCCGCAAAAGTCCCCCGTGGAGACGGGACTGATGTCATCACAGCTTCATTTGCTTTAAATCAACTAAGCACTTGTTTTGTTGTCTCAAATGGCAACCACGTGAAACCTGCGCACAACTACAGTTCAAGAAAGATTGGCACGAATCCTTTTACGGAAGAACTAAGCTCAACCGCCAGGATTTAATCATGTTTCTCTGAAGATATAATTTCCCGTTCTTACCTCCAAACTTTTAAGGTGTCTAAAGGCTGCCGAAGTCATGCGGCTGATCTGGTTGTTGTTTATTTTCAAGACTCGAAGCATCTTGGAATTTCGAAAACATCCGCTAGTAAGAGACGCAAGAAGATTGCTGTTGAGGTTCAGTACTTCCAACTTCTTTGGAAAACGAATACCTTTGAAAACACGTCTGATTAACAGCACTGCATCCAATGGAGGAAACAACTATGTATCTTGAATGCGCGCAAACCTTTTCCTGAGATTAACATGCTAACGTATCACTTATTGCTCCCACGAGGTTGCGATGAACCACGATTCAACCAAAATTGGTCATGCCGCCGTTTCAGTTTCATGAATGCAGCGAACATTTAGTTTTGTAATACGTGGTAAATAAAACTGAGGTTGATCATTCTTTAACTTCCTGTCTCTCGTACTTTCAAATTTTAATGCACTGCGTGACGACTTGTTCGGCCCTTTTCTCCGGACGTTTTTTCCTTTTGTCCGTATATTACTCTTACGCATGTCTCGTCCTGTCTTGTTCCTTGCTTTGTCTCGTCATACCTCTTCGTTGAATGAGTTTGCGTTACTTTTATTCATTATCGTTGCGTCTTTTATCGCCTCGCTAAGAAATTTGGACAAATTTCACCCCTTCGTCCTCCGGGCCAAGGGAGGCGGCCCTGTGACAGCAGGCACTTTTGTGAAGGCAAACGTATGGACTGACTTCTAACAGAATAACCATACGGTTCAATCAAAAGTCGAAGTAAAGCAGGAAGAATGCATTCATTTATTCTTCGTAACTTTTCCTTATCACTATCATATTGCGCTGGCGTGAAATTACAAGCATTGGGAAATAATTGCTCTGAAAACGTACTTCTTGAAACTAAACAAGCCTATACTTGCACATAATATATATTTTAAATAAAAGACACTCAATACAAATGAAATAAAATTTTACTCTTCATCAGAAAATAAGGGTTGGTGTGCTGTATGTTCACAAAGTCGAAATACAGTAGCATATCAAATGCAAAATCTCACAATAAATTAATCCCATTTTTATAGATTTAACCACAGAATAACCAAACTAATCGATTGTGCTTGTGATAAGGACCCTGAGTCTGCGGCAAATAAATAATTAAATAAATTAATGACTGTGAAGTCAGTAGCTGCCTGCATTGTGCATAGTGGCGGATTTGGGTTGAGACAAACGAAACGCTTGCCTGCGAACAGCCTTTTTTGAAGTGTGGCTCTCTTTTTCAAAAAGTCGATACATTTTTTGCTTTTAGTAAGCACCTTCCCTCTTAATAAGCACGTATAGACTAAAGCAGGCCCGTAACCAGCTTGGAACACCGGGGAGGTGAAGAGTTTTCTGAGAAGGGCCCAAATTTTTTTAACTATGTCCAACACGTTTTTCCAGGGGGGCCTCGCCCTCCTAGTTACGGGCCTGGTTAAAGCAGGGGCCTCAAAACACGCGACCCGCGAGGACATTTTGTGCGGCCCGCGATGCTTTTCGGGAATTTTATTTTCATATAATTAACATTAATTTTATTTATTTCATTCACCGGTGCTTAGAAGTTCTTGGCCAGCGAGTGAACACGTTTTTTTTAAGCGGACATAGAGACGACTAGAAATGACTTACCTAATGCCTATAACTCACTATACCTTTCGCAAGAAATAAGATGTGAAAGCTGTTGCTAGTAAAATTCAGCTAGCGTCATAATGCAGTCCTCGGGTTACATCATAAATCCTCATTTGGTCCTCGGAGCCATTTGAGTTTGAGACCCTGGACTAAAGCGTAGAGGCTCTAGATTAAATTCAAAATGGTTGCAAGTGATTTGTGGTGAAAGAATCACTTTGAAACTTGGCAAGAAATGGTAGGCAGGGTTGTGTTGATCAGCATGTTGTCGTGCAAAGATCTTCTTTTGAGCCAGTTGTTCTATCCACT
>Ga0210059_1010908_pt1 | contig 13973 bp, 9 predicted proteins | sample Ectturendosymbi2_FD_188042 | JGI IMG/M metagenome (GOLD analysis project Ga0210059, IMG submission 188042) | Ecteinascidia turbinata endosymbiont from Florida, USA - Sample 2 (SPAdes) (version 2) | ecosystem: Host-associated > Tunicates > Ascidians > Unclassified | place: Key West, Florida... | reverse complement strand
TTCTGACCTGTTATTGTTTGCCAGTTATTTTTGCTTTTCAGAATAAAGAAATAAAGTTTGGGATTATGTCTTTTTTGATGTGTGTAATATTACTCTGTACATGCCAGTGGCGTGCAGAGGGGGGGGCGAACGGGCCGCTGGCCCCGGGTATCCAAGGCAGGGGGGTCAGGGGGGCATCCAAAGAGTGAAATTACAAAAATTTCAATGCTGTAACCACATGGTTTTTCTATTGTAAGGCTACTAATACATCTTCCATGGAGTTAAGTTTTCGAAACTTGTTTTGTTGTCAACAGTAATTTTTACGTATTCAAAAGCCAGTCATTCTCAGTTTCTTCATTACCAGGGACCTACACTCTAGGTGTACGGCGCACACCCAATCAAACTGATAGTGATGTGACTTGTTCCAGATCGCGTGGTCAAGGGAAAATCACAAAAAGGATTGAAAGACAATCAGGGTTGAGAAAAAGCAGAAAAACCCGTTTTTCTAAAAAAAGAACAACCCACCTGTTTTTTTTAATCCGAATGTTTGTGTTTTTTTGAAAAAAAACATGTTTTTGTCATTTGAAAAAAAACACAAAAATCCCATTCTGAATTGTTCTTATTGAATCATGCAATGTCACCATTTTCAGAATTACACAATAATAACTTGTTATACCTACTATGGCATTCAAATTTGAGGGCAAAGGAATGTATGTCATCTTTGGTTTCGCAAAGCGTTGTTGGTCAATTTACTCCAAAGTGGCAAGGCTTGCCAAGAGCGCAAAGAGCAAACAGAGAAAAGCCATTCCCACACAAACTCTGCAATTTCACGTCAAGTATATGTACAAGCCCTGCTAGTTCAGCATCTATATAGAGGATTTTTTCAAAATGTGATTTGGTATGGTCCAATATCAGAAACAGCTTTAATGCAAAGAAGGCAGAACATTGATTAAACTATGCCGATTTTAAAGAGCTGAAGAAGATAACCAACAGAATTTACTCAAACTATTCGAATGATTCGTCTCTCTTTTTCAAGTCCATCAAATTTCGTTGCTGTTCGTTTTGTTTCATGAACAAATTTTACAATTAACTGTACAAGTGTGCTGCTTATTTTATTTTACTTCATAGTACATTCTTCAAAGGAATAATAAAGAGTGGGATTTTTGGTGGGGTTTTCTGTTTTTTCATGGGCTTTTTAAAAAAATTGGTGTTTTTTATTGGGTCCAATTGCATCAACACTGAAGATAATTATGGACGTTTAATTGAATTTCTGAGCCAAATTTCAAAACTGTCCTAACAACTATCATATTTGATTTTATGATGCATCACTGATTTCCCGTTTCGTTTTTTGTGCTAATACAGTTGCACACCTGTGCTTGCAATATGTGCTTCGTTTCGAGTTCCGTCATTAATTGACATTTCAGGCGGATTTATCATAACGGCTTACACAAGCCCGTATCTCTTCTCACCTAAGTAATTGTACGTATAACAGCCACAAAATAAAAAACGAACGTTTTCTTGCGTACTTCATGCGCATTCTCAATTCTTGTGTAGTTTAGCAAGTTTCAAACTGTTAACCTTGGGAGTCCGCCATCCCAGCCGCACACATTCTGATCGACTGCTATTCGACGAGACATTCGTGCAGCCTTGTATTTTTGCAGTTGTGAACTGCCCTGACGTAGCACTGAGTGTGTTCTACTCTCCTGTTTTAACGCGTTGCTGCATACTTTTGCAGTCATGACCTGCTCTGTCTTAGGAGATCGGTGATAATTTATGTTCACTGCAGTGACACACACTAGCTTACAACAACAAGTAAGGAGAGTACGTGTAGAATAATCTGCACAGAGACGCCGGAGAATGGAGGCATGGCAAGGGCATTTCCTTTTCTGCCCTTTCTAAAGAGGGGCAACGGGGGCGGAGATGTCTTTTCACCACAGGTGTAGGAGCAGGCAAATTTTTGGGGTGCGAAGGGTTTTTCCCGTATTTCCACAATGTTGCCCGAAATGTTTTTTGTGCAACTTTTGCCTACAAATTTTCTCCCACAAAAGTCATGAAGGCCTCTTTTTGGTGTAACCTACAAAAAAAGGTCTTCCTGGGTTTTTATTCAAACCTTGGACGCCATTTATTGAAGTGAAACAACGTTAGGCGCTATTTTTGCCCGGATTTTCAGAGCCTTTGCCACATTTTCAGCAAATCAAAACTTTTGTGGATGCGCTTGCTTGCGACCCTGCACCCCACCCCCCAACACCATTGCTTTTCATAACAGTGTCATAGGTAATTTCATGATTCATCAGGATAGACTTGAAACAAATTTATTGCAGCTATTCCGGCACTCAGAAAATTCAGAATTATTTTCTATCGTTTCTGTTATTATTTTTGAAGTCAACATCGTTGACGAACTGAAACAAAGATAATTGGTAACGATTTTTTATAAGTTTCCAATTCCCTCCAATGTTTTATTGCCCCTCCCCCTTCCGTACAGAACTGTCGGAAGCAAGTTTTAAATAAGGGGGCTTTACGTCTGTTCAGGGGGCTTGAGATTCTGAAATTTGATAAAAACTCCACCTATTTATAGGGCTTCATAATTCAATTTGATGGGTCTTGAAGCCTTGTTTGGGAGGCTAAGCCCACCGTGGCGACGGGACTGCTTCTCTATCGCTGCTCCGGGGTCCCTGAATATGCATGTTGTGTCAACAAACTTCGACAAAACATTGGTTTGCAAACATGAATAAGACGTCATGTTGTGACGTCACAAACAGCGCATATACAGTAACAATGACCACCATACGCACTGCTCAATACTAGAACTTGGTAGGGGGCCATCCAATCGAGCAGTCGCCCCAGGCATCGCCAGACCTCTGCACGCCACTGGTACATACTCATATGGCGTGAAGTCAGAAATTTCGCTTGACATCGTAAACAATAAATCACAGTTCATAAAAATACACATGCACCATCATGCCATAATTTCCAATCACTTGATTCATGAAACCAAGCATGTTAGATATGTCATAATTCCACAAAATATCTACTACAAAAACAAAATCTACCAAATCTGGCTGTTCTGGTATACACGTACAGTATATCAAAATTTGCTGCATTCACATTGACTTAACTAAAATATCATCCTGCAGTATGCTTTTTTAGCCAATATTGCAGTTGATCAAGGAGTGATCGTGGCAGCCATTGTTATTGTGCTTATTATATTCACATGCTTCTGATGTACATCAACACACGTTCAATCGAAGCTGGGTAGCGACTTTGCTCTGAGACACCCACTCCCGACGTAGGTCTAAAAACGTGCGCGCATGCAAGACGTGGATCCTGGTTAATTCTTGAGCGACTGGCTCACGTCTGCAACTGATAATGTTAACGCGTTTGAAAAATGTTTGGATTTCATGTCATGAAACGCTATGAAATGCGACTGCGGTAGAATTTTTTTACGCTGCTTGCACTAAGCCTGTTTCCCATAAACGATTAGGTCAGTGGTTCTCAAACAGGTGCCATTGGCTCACCAAGGGAGGAATTTTTAATTCCGGGGTGGAAATTCGTTTCAAGGAGGAATTGCGGAGGAAAAGTTGTGGATGGAAAAGCTTTGTTTTTATTATTTGTTTATTTATTCAACTCATAAAAACTGCACTACGAGGTTGGTTTCGATGGGAATATCTACAGTACGCAAGGGAAAACTTCTTTAATTGCAGTGACTAATGTTATAAGCAGGGCTGTGGAGCCGGAGACCAAGCAATTTTGGATGGCTGGAGCCGGAATAAAAAATTGTTTAGGTGGTGGAGCCGGAGCCTGAAATTTGGGTTCCGGTTCAAGCAAGTTGTACAAATAATGCCATGTTTTTTCTGTTTTTTGGACCAAATTGTTCTGGAGCCGGAGCCAAAGATGATGGAGCCGTAACCGAAGCAAAAAGTTAGATGCCCGGAAATGGAGCCGGAGCCTGAATTTTGAGTACCGGCTCCACAGCCCTGGTTATAAGAGTCTGTTTAGTTCATAATCGTCTATTGTGTCTTCACAATAGGTGGTGTAAAATGTTTTGCAATTATGTTTTTGTGATTTTGTTGGGGAAGAATTGACATTGTTTGCATTTGTAAAAGGGGAGTATGAAAGACCTTTGAGAACCACTGGATTAGTTATTTATTATATAGCTATTCAGCGATAGCAATAAAACTCACAAATATTATAAAAACAGTTTTGTAAATTGCAGGAAGTTATACATGCCATCTAAACCAACTTGCATATATTTGACCCACTCAGTCTACGCAAAGTGTGAAAACGGTTGTGTATTTGCGAAAACGAAGCCGCACAATCAATTGTCATTACGGCTCTGCGCTTAAGTTATGAAATACTTGTCGCCGCAGTTTAACACAACGGTTGGTTAGTTGATGTAGCCCAGTGGTTCCCAAAGTATGGGTCGAAACTCAAACAAGGGTGGCAAAGGGTCAAAAATGGGTCACGCCGAGGTGAGCCGAAGCGGAGTTGTGTATTTTCAACGTTACCACTGCTTGTCTCTGTAGCGTACATACTTGAGGAAAGAGTAGATTGCTGACATTAAAAAATGACTGAACAACTTACTGCGAAAAATCGTCCATACAATCATCATTTTTTCATACGTTGTTTGAAGTTTGAGACTTAAATCGCGAGGTGTCACCAAACTCAGATTTGGGTCGGGCTCAAAAAAGTCTGGGAACCGCTGATCTGGCCATTCTAGCGTTAGAGGTTGAAGCCTTTACAGGAGTCACCAACCTTTTTGAAATTGCGAGTTACTTCTTGTGTACCGATTAATGCGAAGGGCTAATAGTTTGATGCACACTTGTGAAGTAAAAAATTTGCTCAATTTACTTTTAATTATTTTATTATTGATATTCGTTGATGTGAAGACATTGATCATGCTGAAATTATTTTTAGAGCAGGCCCACGGGCGACCTACATGATCCTTGCGGGCAGGGCCGGCCTTAAGCCGATGCAACCGTTGCAGCTGCACTGGGCCCCGCGCCATGGTGTTTGGGAAGGTTGTTAATTTTTTCCAGATAATCCTTGAGCTAGCGAATTCAGTAGAAACCGCTTATATATCTCATTGTTAGCAAACAATCTATCTCATTTGAACGAACGCTGAATTTTCTTTACCGAAAATTATCAAACGTGCTCAATTCTTGTCTTATGAATGATGTTATATATGTTTACTGTGCTACGCTACCGATACTCCGCGGTTGCGCATATCTTGACTCACTCGGTAAATTTGGCTTTCGGGTCCAAACCGGCTTTGTGTTTAAATAACAAAATCCAGTCGACTGGGAAAAAATTCAATTTAGTTTCAGCAGGAACCGAGCCAGAGGTTTTGAAAAATGACAAACAATGTTTTTTTCATACCAACACCATCAAAAAAGGCCAAACAAATGCCAAACTATGACGTATATGCCAAACACCATTTTTTGTGTTCGTACAGAAATATCTCATTATCAGTCTTCCTTTATTTCTTTTTGAAAATAATGTTTCCCTATTAGTGTCTTCAATGCGTATGCGTACTGTTATCTAAAAACACTTCTGCAGAAAAATCTGCAGGAAATACTACGAACCGCTTAGAATGTATTTAACAAACTGATTAAAAACCCGCACAGCCAAGCTGTCAGAAAACAGTACTTTTGTTATGCGAAGTTGTAGCATCCAAAATTTTGTGTTACATTCAGGCAACTGTCACATGCATAAATCAACCGCGTTTTGGTTGCGGCGTGGAGGCGAATAAAATTTTAGGGAGATCGTGGTGATGTAAGAAACCAATCATCTGACACTAAAGGCCAATCTACGCTGACCACGTGCAAGGAGTTGCCAGGCGTAGTCCTTTGTTTGTTTTGTTGCGTCGGGTAATTCTGCGCTCGTGCACGGCACGGCAACTCCTGGGCGCAATTAAACAAACAAAGAATCTTTCGCGGCTACTCCTGATAACTTCTCAGTGTAGATTAGCCTTCAGTATGGTTGTGTTAGGTATGAATGTAGATCAAAAAAAATTTTCTTTAACACCAACTCCCGCCAATAGCCACTTGCAAAAAATTGGCATCATGTAGGCAGCGTACTTTGTAGACTCTAAAGCAGTGTTTCCCAACCTTTGCAGGCTTACCTCACCCCACAGAAGGGAGCTATATATTTTCAGCACCCAGTGGCGAGCCCATAGCAATTTGCTTTAAGGTTTGATGACATCTTCAAAATGAATTTTCAATGGTATATTTAAAAACGCATCAGCTCTCAGCGAAGCTGAGTATCGCAAAATAGAACCCTAAGATGTCGCGGCACCCCCGGTTGGGAACAACTGCTCTGAAATTTTACACAGCACTGTGATAGATGACACACTGTATTAATCTTGTAGTAAGTTCTACCAGGTCCGTAACTAGCGTGGGACACCAGGGGGGGGGAGCGAAGAGTTTCGTGAGAGTGGCCCAAATTTTTTAAACTATGTCCAATACTTTTAAACAATGTCCAACGTATTTTTCCCGGGGGGGGGCGAAAATTTTTCTAGGGGGGTTTCAGCTCCCTGCGCCCCTCCCTGGTTACGGGCGTGAGTCTTACTTGCAGCGATTACATTTTTTATGCGTTTTATTCTGAGACAGCGGAAAAAGGGATCGCAGGAGGCGATTAATTGACTTGCTTGGCGGTTTTTCGTTGATAACTCGGGAACTACAGGAAGTATATTCGGAAATGAAATATTGCCAGAAAGATTTTCGCTGTATCGTTTAGATGAATCTAATAAAAGGGTATTTTTGTATTTGTAATTTTCGAGAAAATTGACCTAATTAGGTTTCTTTTGCCCATTTTGGACAAATTTTTGGTCATTTTAAAGAAAAATTCGTCACACCTGCGTTTCAGCTTTTTCGAAACGTTTTTTGGCTTCGACTGCTTGTGAGGACTATTGTTTGATGGAAAAACAATGTCCGGCGAAAAAACGCATTTCTGGAAAATTTAAAATATAGCGATTTTTCGGGTTTTATGCCAGAACCGTTGCCGATACCAGATTTTGGAGTGCCAAAAAAGTCAAACTTTTTGAAATTGTTCGTTCAATTTTTTGTCAAATTCTTCTTTTCTTATTTTTTCTGCTTGAAAGACCCCCAAAAAGTACTCAATTTTTCTGTATTCTTCTTACAATATTTGGGTCTTGGCAGACATTTTTTATGTCGAATGAATATTTCTAAATTATTTGGACCTTTTTCTACACGTTTTAGAACACACGCGGCAAGAAAACCTTTCTTACAATGTCTTAAATGATGACGTGCCTTTAGTGGTTTGAGAGTGATCCCAAAAATCGTGCCGACAGGCTGATATATCGGCTTCTGCGGCAGGCCCGTCGCCAGGATATAGCAGCAGGGGGGGCACATTTAAAAAATACTGTATTAGATGTATGCAGCAACCATGGGGCCAAACGTGAAATGGGGGGCACAGATTTCAAATGGGGGGCCGGGAACCACTGCCCTTCCCCCGCTGGCGACGGCCCTGTTCTGCGGTACTTAAAAGAAGTGCAAAAATATGAGCGAAATAGACATGAAGTCGAGCCTGGTTGCTTGAAGTTTTTGCAGTGTGAATGATCTGCCCAAGATGAAGTTATCTCAGCCATTACTTAATGGAAAAGGTGCCATTATTAATCAGGTGTCATTGATGCAAAAAAAGTTCAATTCTTTGTGGGTAAACTAACTGTGTTTGTCAAAAAGATATTTGGAGATTTAGTAAAAAAGATTCTGACTCGAGTCATTCATTGTGTGTGGAGTCAAGTCATTCGGTAAAAACTGCGACTCCAATCAAGTGGAGTACTTTCTTAAAGTGACTCGGGTCGAGTCACTTAAAATCGTGAATCGAGTCATTGACTCAGCAGGTTTCTCAACCGGGGCCCTCGGCCGCCCTTGGGCGCCACGGAGCGGTTCTCCAGGGGTCACGAGCAGAGGCCTTTACTGAATAGCTCTGAAATTGCAGTTATTAGGAAAAATGTTAAAGTTCTGCAGTAAACCTGAAATAGTGTAGCACCTCTATCTTCTCATAAACTTGGAAAAAATCCTTCCGACGCCTACGGCTGCAACATGAAGGCGAATAGCCAGACATGGAACGAAAATATAAGAACAATGACACGATCCAAAAAACGAGTCCGAGCTAACAACTTAGTGAAGTGGGACCGTGGGTGGTGGCACAAATATACAAACCAAGCAAGCTCGCGTTCTCCAATATGAATCGTAATCGAAGACTCGGGATAAGCCCGAGGAGCCCGTGTGCCGGAGTCGCCACTGGGGTGTTAGAAACACCAAGAACACAGCTTAAAAACGGGCACAAATGACACAGCATTGATACCTGTCTTGAACACATTCAAAATCACAGCTTTTCCCCACCTTGAACCAGGCCCGTAACCAGGGGGGGGCGAATCCCCCTTAGAAAATTGTTTGCCCCCCCTGGAAAAATGTGTTGGTCATCGTTTGAAACTACTGGACATAGTTCAAAAAATTTGGGACCCTCTCAGAAAACTCTTCGCCCCTCCGGGTGTCCCAAGCTGGTTACGGGCCTGCCTTGAACACAGAAGTAACATGACTGAATACTCATTCATCAAATGCTCATTCTGCATTAGATATCGGTGTCAAGTGAAATATCTGACCTCTGCGAAATTTCTGACTTATTATTATTTGTCAGATATTTTGCTTGTTAGAGAAAAGGAACAAAGTTTGGCGATTACTTTTTGGATGTGTGCTGTATAAATTAAAATTTTTGTTTGGATGTCAGATACCCACAACTTACAGTACGGGAACAACTATAACCGCTCAAATATATTGGACTTGTTCTTAGACCTCAATTACTTTTTTTTTTAATTGTTAATTTTGGTGACGGCAATTGGCGGCAGGCCGAAGCCTGAATCGTGCTTCTTGCCGGGGCGGTTGAGGTGAACGCTCTTGCCCAAGGAGCGCTACGACAATTCACTATTACTTTCCTTTCTCTAACATAAACCCTAACCCGGCACACTTAACTAAACACTAGACCCTGAGCCCTAATCATCAGTTTTCTCAGCGTATTTTATATGTAGAATATCACTCTGTGCATGTGCACATGGCGTGAAGTCAGAAATTTCGCTTGGCACTGGAATGCAAAGACAAGACAAAGCATATGCAGCAACTAGCAAGTTGTCTGCTGTAAGGATGCCAATTGGGTTGTCAATGGAAAAATTGATACAGCTGTTTAGTGTTGCCAATGCAAAAACACAGTTGAAATTGATCTGTCAGATATTTCATTCTGGGTATAAGATTCACCAAAATTGCACTTTTTAGAATGGTGTTGAAACGCTTGAAATTACACCAAGTCTTTGATGGTGTGGCACGACTTTCTGGCGAAGGTTCTGGTACACACAGTAGCGTGCAGAGGTCTAGTGATGCTCGGGGCGAGTGCTTGATTGGATGCCCCCCTACCAAATTCTAGTATTGAGCATAGACTTGGGCCTATGGTGGTCATTGTTACTAGATATAACCTGTTTGTGACGTCACAATATGACGTCATCTTCACGTTTGCAACCAACATTTTGGAGAAGTTTGTTGACACAACATGCATATTCAGGGACGCCGGAGCAGCGGCAGGGAGAGCAGTAAAAATATTAAGGGAAATGGAAACTTCTAAAAAAAAACAAAAAATTGTTACCAATTACGTTTGTTTCTGTTCATCAACAATGTTGACCGCAAAAATATTAACAGAAATTAGAGAAAAACATTCTGAATTTTCGGGGTGCCCGAATAGCTGCAATAAATTTATTTCAAGTCGATTTTGGTAAGTCATGAAATTACCTATGACACTATTATGAAAAAGCACCTCACCCCTCGTTGCATCCCTGTTGACAGAGCAGAGGGGACAATGACCCCGCCATGCCTCCATTCTCCAGCGTCCCTGTGCATATTATTCTACACGCACTCTTTTTATTCGTTGTAGGCTACAACGTGTCACTGTAATGAACATAAACTATCAGCGGTCTCCTGAGACAGAGCAGTTCATAACTCCAAAAGTATCCGGCAACGCGTTAAAAAAGGGGAGTGGGACACATTCAGTGCTATGTGGCTATTATATGTACAACTACTGGGGGGACAGAACAGATACGGGCTTGTGTGTGCCGTAATGATCAACCCGCCTGAATTGCCAATTAATGACGAAGCTCGAAACGAAGCACATATTGCAAGCACAGGTGTACGACAGTATTAGCACAAAAAACGAAACGGGAAACTAGTGATACATCATAAAATCAGCTAAATCAAGCACGTTGATATAGGACAGGTTTGAAATTTGACTCAGAAAATCAATTAAACATCCATGATTATCTTCAAGGTTAATGTACTTGCACCCAACCAAAAAAAACACCCGGGTGCTCATAAAAAAGCCCACTTAATACAAACCAACAAAATCCACCAAAAATCCCACTCTTTTCTTTGAAAAATGTACTATGAATGAAAAGTAAAATAAGCAGCATACTTGTGCAGTTAACTGTACATTTTTTTAATGAAACAAAACGAACAACAACGAAATTTGAAAGACTTGAAAAAAAGAGAATAATTCGAACAGTTTGAGTAAATTCTACTGGTTATCTTGTTCAGCTCTGTAAAGTCGGTATGTTTTAACCAATTTTTCTGCCTTCTCTGCATCCAAACTGTTTCTGATGTTGGACCATACCAAGCCATATGTTGAAAAAATCCACTATATAGATGCTGAACTAGCAGGGCATGTAAGCTATCTCTCCCTGCAGGATACCGATGAGTGTGATATGAAGACTGTGATGTGTTCGCATTTGGATCCTCTAATCTCGCGTTTTGAGAAAAAATTTTCTGAAGACATGGAGAAGCACAATTTGATAAGAAATCCTTTTGTTGATAATGCAAATGCCCCTCAGGGGTTTACATCTCTGGAAGCTGAACAATTAATCGATCTTTCTTTTGACCCCACTTTGAAAAGCATATACAACCCTAATTCACTCATTTCATTCTGGGTTGAGGCTAGATCTGAATTTCCACTTGTAGGTTCGTGTTCTTGGGTCGTTTGCAACGTCATACTTGTGTGAAGCTGGTTTTTCTGCGGCAGCAGTAATCAAGTCCAACTACCGCAGCAAGATTGACACTGAATGCGACATGCGTGTTGCAATGTCAAACATTGCACCGCGGTTTGATGAAATGTGCACAGAACAACAAGCTCACTGCTCACATTAAACGTTTTTCAGTATTTTGCGAATAAACGCTGAAATTTTTGCGCATCTTGAACAATGAACATGATTTAAATACATTTTTTTGGTAAAATTTCAAATTTGCAAATTTTGGTTTCATTCATTGCGGCGCCGCGAGTATTGATAAGTTTTCAAAGGGCGACGTCAACCAAAAAAATTTGGGGAACCGCTGAGTTATAGAATGAATACGTAATGATGTTTGAATGACATGTTCTGTGTTGGTTGGCACCAGTGTTGCCAACTGGTAAATATATATATATATATACCAAATTTGAAAATTTTGGTATATTTTCAAAGCACTTGGTATATAAATTTTTGATTTGGTATTTATGAAAAATTCGGTATATTTTTGTCGGCGGTTTTAGTTGAGATTTTGAACAAATTTATTTGGTTAATTACAAAGCGGAAACAGATAAACCGATAGTGGTGTTGAAGCTATATAAAAAAGTTTAGTGATTTTGCTCAACATGGGAGCATGCTCTTTGGGTGAGCGGAAAGCGAGATCGGAGGACAGGTGAGAAGTTCTGAAAAATCTGAACTTACTTCTAAGTATGGGCTTTTAGTTAGACAATGCCAATGCATCCAAATGTGGGAAAGCTGCGTAGGAGTGTCAGAAGATTTATCAAAGAGTGACTGACAGAGATTGCATGGCTTGCAAAGCAGTGTTCTGCTGGTGCTATGTATCCCTTCTGCTAATTGTGCAAAAAAATTGCCAGCTATTGTAGAACATGATATAGTCGTGGACCAGAAAGGAAACGGGAATGTAGTTGGAAGGTTGAATTTTCCAGTGGTTACTAATTCTGTCGCTGCTAAAGTTAAGAAAGTAGAAATTGAGCTTGTAGCATCTCTGTGATGGTACTGCTCAACAGCAACTGTTAATCATCCAAGTGAAACAATCAAAAGGCATTGAAAAAATATCAATAAATTGTTAATTTTTTGTTACAGATATGAATTTGGCATATTTTTAGATTAGATTTGGTATAATGGTCAATGGTTTATTGTTTCATATGACTCAGCCAACAAGCAGAAGCATCACAAAAGCCAACGCATGCAGTAAGCCAACCATTAGCGAACATTAGAGCAAATGAAAACACAATAGTTGATCAGTGTAAACAAAGAGGGGCGCTGTGTCATATAGGATTGGCGAAAGACCGTGGCGGTCATCTAGTCAACCAACCCCGTAATCGTTGTAAGAACAGCTGGCAACACTGGTTGGCACTAGGCAGTATCTCATAAATATAACTCGAACTCATTGGCGGCCGTACTTCGTATAAATAAAAGCAATACTACCGGCAATAGCAAAAAGGTTGTACGCCTCTGGTGTAGCAGATGCATAGGCTACTAGTAAATCTGCCTAACTTTTCGTCTTGTTTTAACAAATTCATCAAATCAATTATCTAGATTTTTGAAACTTCAGTTGAATATATTTGCTGTGAGATAATTTCTGCAGACGATATTGCGAGTGGCGAAGCTGTCAGATACCAGAAATTGGTATGAATGCTAGGATATGATTAATCACAGATGTTTTGTTTCAATCGTAGATGCGAGACTTCCTCTGCCAACTTAAACACTCTTGAAAGGAATGCAGGCAAGAATGCAACTTAAGCTTTATTACGAATGGTTGGGTAAGGTTCGCCCCCACCTGTGGGTGGGCCTCATCACTGTTGCCATGACTACCTAAACAACATCTAATAACTTTGAGGCCCTTGTGAAATTCGAAATACCTTTGCAACGTTGCTGTGAAACCCCAGAAACGATTAAGCACTGAAAATCAAATGCAAAAACTCTTAAACAGTAGCCCACAGCAGTGCTTCTTAACCGGGTGAATAAGAATTTTGCAAGGGTAAATGAAAGAAGAGGGGTGAATGAAATATCTGTTTCCTAGTTTTTTGTATCCCCTTGTAAAATACATCTGTCTTGTCTTTTTTTAACCAAAACATACCAACAATGCTGAATAAAATGGCAAACTTCAAGCATTCTAACCAGTGGCGTACGCAGAAACTTTTCATGGGGGGGTTTCATTCAGCGGCATAGGGTAGTCATTTGTATTTGGTGTGCGCTGTTTGTGACGTCACAGTCCTGTTTCCAAACCAACGTTTTGGCGAAGTTTGTTGACATAATATGCACATTTTTCTATACATCCACTCTTCTTTTTTATGTCTCAATGCACTGAATATAAACTACTAGAGCTCCAAGTTAGGCTATCGGAGGAAAATACGTACACCCAACGCTACGATACAGCAGTTCATGACTGCAAAAAATATCAGGCGGCGCGTTAAAACAGGGAAGTAAAACACACTCATCAATTCGTCAGAGCAATTTACAGCGGAAAAATGAAGCTGCGCCAATGTCTTGTCGAATACGAGCAGTCGAGCATAGACTAAGTGGGGATGGACTGGCTGGCGCACACCCAGGTTTAAAAAATCGATTCTTGCTAAACTACACAAGAATTGAGAATGCGCATAAAGTATGCAAGAAAACTTTCGATTTTGTTGTTATTTATAGAAGTCCAGCAAACGTAGTTTTCTTTTTTTCCTGCTGAGACACAATAAATGCCTGAATGCTTCTATGTTAACAACTGATGTTTTTGAGTTCGTGCAACAGTTCTATCATGCTAAAGAAATTGGCAGGCCTAATGCAGCCAATGCGGTCAGCGCTTGCCCTGATCAGCCATAGCGGACAAAATAAATGCAATTGTTTCGGATAAAGTGAACTATCGCCGAACACAATCGTAAACATGTAGAGCCTAGTAGACGAAAGGTCTGCAAAAAGTGGTGAG